>MDTG01397663.1_pt1 | contig 11735 bp, 12 predicted proteins | sample 811421 | NCBI WGS metagenome assembly MDTG01 (sample SAMN05326645, study PRJNA326480) | marine metagenome | isolation source: seawater | place: Pacific Ocean: South East | collected 2011
AGTCCTAAATGCAGCTTGTTTGAAATTTTTAAAAGTTTGAATAGGAAATTGTTTTATCTTAAGTCTTTGATACTTTTTTACCAGTTCTGCATTTGTCGAATAAGAATAGAAAAAATTAAATTTTTTTTTATTTTTATTTATTTTTTGAAGCTCATTTATCATTTCTAATGTTTGCTTTTGATATCCAAATCTACCCCAATACCAAATTAATATATTTTTTTTAATTATCATAAAAATTTAGTTTAAATATCTATTATAACTTAATAAAGTTTTCTTTATTGAATAATTTTTTTCAACTCTTTGTCTTGAGTATTTAAAAAATTTTTTTTGCAAGTGTTCGTTATTTGCTAACTGATCCATAAAATTTGCAAATTTATTTATATTTGCCTTAGAAACAAAACCAGTTTTGTTATGTATGTGAAGTTCTGAAACTCCTGGTGAATTAATAACAACACTTGGTCTTCCTAATGCCATTGCTTCTAATACTGAATTGCTCATACCTTCAAATAATGAAGCATGAACAAAAATTCTACAATTGTTTAAATATTTTATAATATTTTTTTTATAACCAAGAAATCTAACATTTTTTATTTTATTTTGGTTAACAAAATCATTTAGAATTTTTCTTTCTGGCCCATTTCCAACAAGTAATAAATTATAATTTAAATTTTTTTTTTGGAATTTATCAAATGCTCTAATTAAGAATAATATATTCTTTCTTTTTTCTAGTCGAGCTATTGATACAACATTTTTTTTTCCCTTTTTAAATCTTAAACTTTGATAACTATTAACTGCGTTATTTATAACTTTTATTTTTTTTTTGTCACAAAAAGCGTGAAGAGATTTTTTTACCGCTTTAGAGTTGCATAATATTAATTTAAACCTTTTATAAATTATTCTAGATAAAAAATCATAAGAACGATAATGCTTCAATATACGATGCATATAATAGAAATTTATATTTTTTTTACTAAAAAACATTGCAATTTGAATAATTATTGCTGATTGGATACCGTGGCATAAAACTATATCAATATTATTGTTTTTTAGAGTCTTAAGAATTTTTTTCATATTAATTATCATAAAGAAAAATGAGATTGTAATTTCTATGATAAAATTTTTAGGTTTTATATAAAAGTTATTTAATGAAATATATTTAATTTTTTTTTTAGAGTAAAATTTTTTTATTTCTACGTCATTATATATATCTAAGAAAATATTATTAAAAAATTTATTTTGTGTTAAGACTTTTGCTAGTTGTCTCTCACCTCCATGCAGTGAATAAGTTCTTAATATATGTAATATTTTTTTTTTTTTTCATTTAATTGAAATTTTGAAATAAAAACACGTCTCTAATTTTTGATTTTTTAATTAAATTAAAATTATTTTTTTTTAAAAATTTAATTACTTTCTTATTAGTTTTTTCTAATTTTAATCCCCTTTCTGGTCCACAATCAACAGAGATGTACTCTATCCTATTTAGAATTTTAGATGCTCCCATTAATACTTCTGGTTCGGCACCTTCTGCTTCAACTTTTAAAAGTTTAATTTTTTTAAATGGAAATTTATCTAAACGAAAAACTTTTTTATATGTTATTTTTTCAAATTTTCCATTTTGTATAAATGAAGAATCTGCAGTATCTGATTTTTCAAAAAATTTTATTAAACTGTTATTGTGCCATAGTCCAAAATTATATAATTTACCCGATCTTAGGTTTTTTTTAAGACATTTAAATTCTTTACTTCCAGGTTCAAAAGCAAAATATTTAATTTTTTTTTTTAAATTATCAAAAATTAATTTTATTTCGCCAATATTGGCTCCACAATCAATTACTGTATCACCATTTTTAAAATTAATTTTTTCTAGTAAATACATTTGTGCAAGTGAATTTAATCTATATTGATATCCCTTGCTATAGAGCCTGGATCTTTCCTTGTCTGGAAAATAAACTTTTCGCTTAGGATTATTAAATTTTCTAAGATAATAATTTTTTTCATAATAAAGTGATCTTTTTTGACTATAAAGAATTCTCTCTAATACAGTCCTTAAAATACAGAACAATTCACCTGAGGTTTTGCTTACCAAATTATTGATAATATTTTTCATTTGTTTCATTTTTTATATGGGATTTTATTGAGAAAAATATTTTGATAATTTTCTAACTCATTTCTATAAGTTGTTTTTAATTTATTACTTTTCAACATTTTTAAATAATAAAGAAACATTGACTTAAAATGATTTTGCTTTTTAAACCATGAAATTTTGGTTGTGCGTTTATTTTCAAAAATTAATTTTATTTTAGATCTATTGTCTGAATTTTTTGAAAAAAATCTTTCAGCAATAATTTTTTTGTTACCAAAATTTATAATAACTTGATTTATATATTTGTAACCAAAACCCCACTCCAAATTTATTCTAGTATTAGATATTTTGGTGGTAAATTTACCATAAGTATCAATTTTAAAATTTTTTGAATAAATAATTTTTGGTTTTTTCTTTATATTATCTTTGTAATTTTTTAATAAACTGAGAAATTTAAATAAATAACACCCACAATCATAAAAAGCTCCTCCACCTAATTGTTTTTTATATCTTATATTGTTTCTTTTTAAATGAGGGAACATAAACTTAGCTGAAATATTTTTTATTTTTCTTTGATCCTTATTTATGACTTTAATGATATAATTAAACATATCATGATAAATAAACATAAAACCTTCAAAAACTGTCTTATTAGTCATAGAGGAAAAATGAAAAATTTTATTATAATCCTTTAAACTAAGGCACAAAGGCTTTTCACAAATTACATTTTTATTTTTTTTTAAAGCACCAATTATATTTGAAGCATGAAATGAATTTGGAGAAGAAATATATATAGTATTAATATTTTTATCATTAAGAATTTTATTTTTTGACTGATATAATAATTTCGAATTATTATATTTTTTTTTATTTCTTGTATGTACTCCAACAATATTTATTTTGTTAATTTTAGAAATTACTGGCAAAATATTTCTATGAAAATGTTCACCACCATATAATACTCCTAATTGAATCTGACTCATAAAAATTCAAACAATTTTATAATTTTTTTTTATAATAATTAATCGTTTTTTTTAACGAGAGGTCTAAATCTGTAAAATTAAAATTTTTAAATACTTTTTTAAATTTTGAATTATTTAATTTTCTTTCTTTATGGATCTTTAATTCATTATTTTTTAAATTTTCAATTTTTGGTTTTATTGATATTAATTTATGTATTTTTTTTATTAAATAAAAATTTGTATAACTTTTATTTTTTGCAATATTTAGAATATCAAGTTTATGATTTTTAATATTCAATATTTTAGAAACTACATTTGTTAAATCCTCAATAAATAACCACTCTCTTTTTATTTTTCCATCACCCCAAATGTCAAAGATATCATTTTTCTTATTTAATTTTAAGGATCTAATAATTATTCCGTTTAACGCATGTGTTCTATTTGGATCCAAGTAGTCACCTGGGCCATATAGACTCGGTATTACTAAATTTATAGTTATTATTTGATGTTGATTATTAAAAAATTTAGATAGTGATAATGTATTTCTTCGTGAGTTTGCAAAAGCAAGAACGCTTTCATGCGGCGACCCATCTAATATTTTATACTCCACCTGAGACTTCAATTTTTCTGGATATACACAATTTGCAATAAAATTAATAATAATAGGCTTTACTTTCAATTTTGATACTGAATTATAAATACTCAAATCTATTTTAATATTATCTGAGTAAACATCAGCTTGATTTTTATTTACATAATGAACACTCCCCACATGTGCAGCTAAATTTAGAATGTATTTAAATTTTTTTTTTTCTTAAAAAACGGGTCAACTTATTTTCATTTCTCAGGTCGAAATTTTTTTTTCGATTAAACTTAAATATTGTTTTATTTCTTAATTTTTTTGCTATTGCTTTTCCAACAAATCCGTTTGAGCCTAAAATTAATATTTTATTTGACATTCTTAATCATTAATATGTTTATAACTTGTAATATAAAATTTAATCAAATGAGAAATTGTATAATAGGATATTCCGGTTTTATAGGCAATAAAATAAGTGAAAGAAACCATCTTAAAATTAATTCTAAAAATATTCATAGAATAAAAAATAAAAATTTCAATATTGTTTACTGTGCTGCCCCAACCGGAAAGAAATTTGCTGTAAACAAAAACCCAAATAATGATTTCACGAATATTCTTAATCTTATTAAAATTTTAAAAACTATTAAGTGTAAAAGATTTATATTAATTTCAACAATAGATATTTATCAGAATAAAACGACGAAAATAAATGAGAAAAATTTTCCTAAAAAAAATAAAATTAGAAATTATGGAGCTAATAGGTTTTACCTAGAAGAATTTGTTAAAGAAAATTTCGAAAATTATCACATTATTAGACTACCAAATTTATTTGGTAAAAATCTTAAGAAAAATTTTATATTTGATATGCTACACAACGAAAGAGTTTTTATTAGTAAAAACTCTCTTGTGCAATTGTTCAATATAGATAAAATTAACTTTTATATTGATAAAATAGTAAAAAAAAAAATAAGAATTATTAATTTAACAAGTCCACCTCTCAAATTAATTAATATCTGCAAAATAATTAAAACTAATAACAAAATATTTTCAGGTAAATTATATAAATATAATGTGAGTAGTAAACATTCTTCTAAATTCCAAAAAAATTCAAAATATATAATTTCAGAAAATGAAATTATAAAAGATCTTTTGAAATTTTATAAAAAAAACTCTTCACATAAAAATTAATAATTTTTAAATAAAATATTAAATTTGCTATAAGTACTGGAAATTTAATTTTTTTTAAAATTTCTCTAAATTCATAAATCACTTCAAGCTGATATTTGTCTGTCACTCCTCCATCCATTTTTGTAACCAATAAAAATTTTTTGTTTTGGCCTGGATATTTTTTTACTAATCTTAAAGTGAATTCATGATCAGATGAATATTTTAAATCTAAATCATATCCACCAATTTCATTGTATTGTTTTTTGCTTACAATCATGGACGGGTGTGGAATACATGCTTTAAATAGTAATTTCGGATAAAAATAATCCCAATTATAATACCTATAAATTTTATTTTTATTATTTTTAAAACAAATTCCAAAGTAATTTGTCTTATTATTTTCTAAGAGTTTTGATGCTTGTGACAATGATTTTTCTGAATAATAACAATCATCTGAGTTTAAAATGTGTATCCAATATCCTCTAGATATTTTGATACCTTTATTCATTGCATCTGCAATTCCTAAATCCGTCTCGCTAATTAATTTTATTCTATTATCATTGAAATTTTTAATTATGCTCAAGGTATTATCTTTTGAGTTACCATCAATAATTAGGTACTCAAAATTTTGGAAATCTTGTTTCAAAACACTTTTTATAGTATCACCAATTGTTTTTTCAGAATTATAACAGACAGTAATAATTGAATAGAATGGGGTCAATTTACAAATTTTTAAATTTTGAAATTAAAAAGAAATAAATAATTATTTGAAATATAATTATAATATAAAGTTCTGAAAATATATTGCTAATAATATAAGGAATAAAAATAATACTCATAACAAGTATAACCGTATTTATATTATTTAATTTTTTAACTAACAAATGATGTAAATGGTTATTATCAGGTGTTAAGATGTTTTGTTTATTAATAAATCTTACAAAAAAAACTCTTAAATTATCTAAAATTGGTATGAATAAAATAATGAAAATTTGTTCTGTTTTTATTAAACCTAGTTTGTATATTTTTATCATAAATAATGATATTAGGAATGATATTAAAAGTGCTCCAGAGTCTCCTAAAAATAATTTTTTTTTATAATTTAAAAAACAAAATATAATTAAAGAAACTATAAATGGAAAAAATAACATTGATTTAGTCAAATAAAAAAATATTAAGAAAATTATTAGAGCATAAATACCACACAATAAATCTATGCCATCTAAAAAATTGTAAGAGTTCATAAACGTCAAGATACACAATGCTGAAAAAAATAAAGAAAAATTAAGTAAAAATATTTCTCTTTGTGACCAAGAAAAAGTCAACTTGACTATAATAATACTTTCATCGATCAATAGAAATGACAAAATTAAAATTATTAAAGATATAAACTTTATTTTATTTTTTATTAATAATTTGTCATCAAATAAACCTACAAAAAAAATTAAAATAGGTGAAAAAAAAATTGTGAATAAGTTTCTATTATTTCCTATAAAGTCTGAAAATTCATAATTTAAAAAATTCACAAATAAAAATAAGATTATTAGATTTATCAATATTAAACCTCCACCAAAAACTGAAACTTTGGTTTGATGCTTTTTTCTGTTTGAGTCTGGAAAATCATAAACATTAAATTTTTGGATAAAAAAATCGATCATAAAGTAGATCACTAAATTTAATAAAATGAATGATATAAAATAAATAATCATTTTTCCTTTAATATTAAATAAAATCCTAGAGGAAAAAAGTATACAATTGAAAGCCAATTATTAAAAAAATTTCCTGAAGGAGTTAAAGGCCACAATGTAATCAAAAATGCACCCAAAATAATTACTTTATCATTTTTATCAAATAAATTTTTTTTTTTTAAATTAATAACTAAGTATTGAAAAAAGTTTTTTAGTACAACAATAAATAAAAAAATTAAAATAAAAAATGGAATTATTCCTGCTTCAGATAGAATTTGAACCCATGTATTATGGGGATGCATAGAGCATGAAAAAGAATTAATTGTATATTTTTCTTCATGACACAATTTTCTAAAATTTTTTGGACCAATTCCAAAAAATTTGTTATCTTTATACATTAGCAAAGCTGAGTAGTAGTGGGACAAATGGGGACTTATACTTTTAAGAAAATTTTTATCTTCAACCTTTATATTCTCGCTTGAATCAATTTTTTTTAAAATAAAACTCAAACCTGTATCATTGAGAGTATCTTTTACCATCCTATTATATGAAGTTTTATTTAAAGTTAAAATTAATGAGATTAAAAGAATTAAGATAATTGTAAAATAAAGTCTGAAGGTTTTTAATTTACTAAAAGCAAATAAAAAGTATGCATTAAATAGTAATATCAAAAAAAAAGCTGTTCTTTCTCCACTTAAAAATGTTGCAATTGTCGAAATTAATAAAAATAAAAATAACAAATAATATAAAGTATCATTATTTTTTTTTTGTATAAACCAGTGCATATAAAGAAGGCTTATAGGCAAAGTTCTAACTATATAACTGCCAGAAATGAACTCATCACCGAAAAAACTGCTATTTCTTGATGGATCCCAAGTTGTAAGACCAACCAAATTAAATCCAAAAAAACTTTGAAAGATTACATCTATCGAAATTATTGAAATTGGTAAAATGAAAGCGATAAATTTTAAATAGTTTAATTCTAAAAGTCTTTCTCTAACTAAGTACATTGAACCGATAAAAAGTATAAATCTAAAGTAAAGAAATGAAGATTTAAGAGAATATAATTTATATTCTGAGAACAGTGAAGACAAAATAAAAAGAAACCAACAAATAATTAAAAGCTGAACTAATTTTATACGAAAAAAATAAAAGTTTTTTTGTTTGAGAGATATATATAAAAATAACAACCCGTTAATAGAAATAACTGTATCTGACAAAAATGGACCAGTAATTAATAAGATTGGTAGTAAAGCAATGTTTATAAATAACAAATCTGATAATATATTTTTCTTTGTCAAATGCATGAAAAATTAGTTTGATTTACATTATTTTAAAAACTATACAAATAATTAAATATTAATTAAACACATTTCTATACTTAAAAAGTAATAAAATATTTAATGAAATTTAGACCTAAAAAAATAAAAAGATGTAGACTTTGTAATGCAACTAAATTTGAAGAAATATTTAATCTTGGTAATTTTTTTGTAAGTAACTTTGTTGATAAAAAATTTATAAAAATGGGAATAAAAGCTCCCTTAAACTTAATTTACTGTAAAAAATGCTCTTTGCTTCAGCTTGATTGCTCAGCTCCACAAGAAATTATGTACAGAAGATTTTATTGGTATAGATCAGGTGTGACTTCAACAATGATAAAGGGCTTAAAAGATATTTTTGATTCTGTTGAAAAATTAAATCTTCTTAAAAAAGGTGACGTTGTGCTTGATATAGGTGCAAATGATGGAACATTACTTAAAAATTTTAAAAATAAATATATTACAATAGGTTGTGAACCAGCCAAAAATTTAGAAAAGGAATTAAAAAAAAATTGTCATTTCGTAATCAATAATTTTTGGGATAAAAAATATTTAGAGACTATAAAAAAAAAAAAATAATTTAAAAAAACCGAAATTAATCACTGCAATTGGTATGTTCTATGACTTGGAAGATCCAATAAAATTTGTGAAAGATGCTTCATCAGCATTAGATGATGATGGTATTTTTATTGCTCAACTACAATGTTTAAACTCAATGATAGAAAAAAATGACTTAGGAAATATTTGTCATGAACATTTAGAATTTTATAATTACAAGTCGCTTAAGTTCTTGTTTGAAAGATGTGGTTTAAAAATATTAAAAATAGAGGAAAATGAGATTAATGGAGGTAGTTATAGAATATTTTGTAAAAAGAATATAAAAAAATCAATTAAATATAAAGAAAAAACAAACTTACAAGATATAAAAAGATTTATCAAAAATGTAGAAAATAATAAAAAAAAATGTGTATCGTTTATTGACAAAGAAATTAAAAACGGCAAAAAAATTTTTGTTTATGGTGCATCAACAAAAGGGAATACTACATTGCAGTACTACAATTTAGATAAAAAAAAAATTCTGTATGCTGCAGATAGAAGTCCTGAAAAGTGGGGTAAGTATACTATCGGCACAGGAATTAAAATAATTTCTGAAAAAGAGGCTAGAAAACTAAATCCAGATTACTTTCTAGTAATGCCGTACGGATTTATTAAAGAATTTATTAAAAGAGAAAAAAGTTGGATTAAAGGTGGGGGTAGATTTATACTGCCCTACCCTAAATTTAGAGTATTATGAAAAAAAAAATAGCATTTGTTTTAGGATGTACTGGACAGGATGGCTCCTATTGCTCTGAACTTCTTCTGAAAAAAAATTACAAGGTTTATGGACTGGTAAGAAAAACTGCCACAGATAATACTAGGAATATAAAACATATTTTAAATCACAAAAACTTTTCTTTATTTAAAGGTGATTTAGTTGATGTAAATTCAATTAATTCAATGATATCAAAAGTAAAACCGAGCGAAATTTATAATTTTGCAGATCAAGACCATGTTGGTTGGAGTTCGATAATTCCAGAATATTCATTTCATGTGACAGTAATTTCAAACCTTAAGATTTTTGAATATATAAAAGAAAATAATTTAAATATTAAATATTTTGTTCCTTTATCTTCAAATATTTTTGGCTCAAGCAAAGCATATAAACAAAATGAAAAAACATCTTTAAATCCCACTAGTATTTATGGTATTGCAAAAACTTCTTTACTTCATATTTGTAATTATTACAGATCAGTACATAATATTAAAATCTACAATTCTATATATTATAATCATGAATCACCAAGAAGATCTGAGGAATATGTAACACAAAAAATTGTTAAAACTGCATGTGCTATTAAATATAAGAAAGCTAAAAGATTAGAGCTAGGTGATATTAATATCAAAATTGACTGGGGATATGCTAAAGATTATGTTGAGGCAGCATGGAGGATGGTTCAATTAAAAAAACCAAATGTTTTTGTAATATCGTCAGGGAAACTAACTACTGTAAAAGATTTTTGTAAATTGGTTTTTGATTATTTAGATTTAAATTATAAAGAATATCTTAAAATTAACAAAAAATTCTTACGTAAAAGTAAAACATCGAATTTATTTGGTGACTACTCTAAGGCAAAAAAATTATTTAATTATAAACCAAAAACAGATATCAAAAAGTTAATTAAAATAATGGTAGATAATGAACTTCGTAAATACACCCAGTAATAAAGTTTCATTTCTTCTTACAACATTTAATGAAAGTAAAAATATAGAGCAAACACTTAAAAATATTGAGGAAAATTTTGAATATGATGAAATCATTGTTGTCGACGATAATTCTTTAGATAATACAGTTGAAATTATAAAAAAAATTAATTTACCTAAATTAAAAATATATTCTAGATACGAAGCAAAAGGCTTTGCTTCTGCTTTAGTATTGGCAATGATGAATTCAACAGGACACATCATATGTTGGATGGATGCAAATATGGGATATTTGGTCAAAGAATATTCTAAAAACATGAAATTGCTAGAAAATTATGATTTAATTCTTTTTTCTAGATATATTTCTGGAGGAGGTGATAAAAGAAATTTTCTAAGGTCATTTCCAAGTTTTATTTTAAATAAATTTTGCTATCACATTTTAAGTAAAAAAATTAATGATTATTCAAGTGGACTATTTATAATGAAAAGAAATATACTTAATAAATCTCTACCAATACCTTTGGGTCATGGAGAGTTTTTTATTGAATTTATTTATTCTTTAACGAAAAAAAATGTTAATATAAAAGAGGTTCCTTTTGTGCAAAAAGAGGAAAAAGATAGTATAAGTAAGACAGCGCCAAATATTAAAACTTTCATATATATGGGAATTAAATATTTGTTCAGAATTGCTGTTACTAAATTAAGAAACTAATGATTGAATATGTAAAACACAAAAATCAGCAATTTGCTCTTATTGTTAGAAAAAAACATCCAAGAAAGTTAGGTGTAAATTTTTTCACTCCAGTAAAATTTAATCAACAATTTTCAAATATTATTCATAGAAAAGGGCATATAATCAAACCTCATTTGCATAATAAGATTAAACGTAAAATATTTACAACATCTGAAGTGATAATTATTGAGCAAGGAAAATTAAGGGTAGATTTCTATACAAATAAAAAAAAATATCTTTTTAGCAAAATTTTAGATCAGGGAGACATAATACTTTTAATTAATGGAGCTCACGGTTTTAAAATAATTAAAAACACTAGAATGATTGAAGTAAAACAGGGTCCATATAATCCAAAAACAGATAAAGAAAAGTTTGAGCCAGTTAATGATGAAAAAATTAAAATCAGGTAATTTTTTTCCAGTAAGTAAGCCTGAAATTTTAAAAAGTGATATTAATTTTTTAGTAGGAGCAATTAAAGACGGCTGGATATCTTCTGAGGGAGAAAAAGTAAGTATATTTGAAAAAAAATTATCAACTTATATTGGTAGAAAATATGGAATTGCAGTGTCAAGTGGGACTGCTGCTTTAGAGGTTGCTATTAAGTCATTAAAATTAAAAAAAGGTAGCGAAGTAATTTTATCTAATTTTACAATTATATCACCAGCATTAGCAGTTGTAAAAGAAGGATTAAATCCTGTTTTTGTTGATGTTGATCCTATAACCTGGAATTCCAGATTTGAGGAAATAATTAAAAAAGTCACAAAAAAAACAACATGCATTATAGCTACTCATACTTACGGATATCCAATGGAAATAGATAAGCTAGAAAAGTTTTGTAGAAAAAATAAAATTTATCTAATTGAAGATGCTGCTGAAATGGTATGTCATAAATATAAAAAAAAATATTGTGGTAATTATGGAGATATAAGCACTTATAGTTTTTATGCCAACAAACATATTAC
>MDTG01098286.1_pt1 | contig 11734 bp, 9 predicted proteins | sample 811421 | NCBI WGS metagenome assembly MDTG01 (sample SAMN05326645, study PRJNA326480) | marine metagenome | isolation source: seawater | place: Pacific Ocean: South East | collected 2011
AAATAAAATTTATTAAACAAAATAAAGCACAAGGCACTGGCCATGCAGTTAAAGTTTATTTACAACAAGCTAAGAAATTGAGTAATATTTTAATTATGATGGGTGATGCACCTTTCATATCAATTATAGATATAAAAAAAGTTTTGAAACAATTAAAAAATAATGCATTAGTTGTTCTTGGGTCAAAAATGAAAAAAAACTTAGGAAATGGATTAATTATTTTAAAAGATAATTTTATCAAAGAAATAAAAGAGTTTAAATTAAATAATAAAAAAGATTCTAATAGTCATTTTTATAACACTGGGATTTTTGGAGTTCAAAAAGAATACCTCAAACTTATTAATCAAATTAAAAAAAATAAAAAATTAAATGAATTTTTAATTACTGATCTTTTGAAAATAGCCTATAAAAATAAGATTAAAAGTAAATTAATCAAAACATACAAAAATAAAATTTCTTTTGGGATTAATACTTTAGATGAATTAAGAAAAATAAATAATGACAATTTATAATGAATTTTTTAAAAGACATCTTTCTTATTTTTTTTGGTTAATTATTATAAGTTTTCCAATCTTAATTTATGATGTAAATGATTATGAAGAATATAATCAAGGGTTTTATAGTGTAAAATATCTTTACTCTAATTTAATAAATTTTTTTTCAAATTATGATAATAAAATTGGTCTCGGCGCAGTTATGCCAATTGGTCAAGGGTTATTTTTCTATCCTACTAGCATATTTTCATTTAACTATGAACTTTTTATCATTAGCAGTTTTATTCTTAATATATCAATTCAATATTATTTTTTTTTAAGAATTTCAAAAATATTAAAAATTTCTGATAAATATAGATATAATTTTTTTATAAACATAATACTTATTATTAGCTTAGCTAATTTTGTTTATAATTATACAGATGATTGGATTTCATTACATACTTCATATTCAATTTTTTTTGCAGAGTTATTTTATGTAATAAAATTTGGATTAAAAAAATCAACTAGTTCACTAAATAAGTTGGTTATTTTCTTTTTAATTGGCTTTTTAAATGGGCATTTAGCTTATGTTTTTTTTTCAGCTATTTTTTTATTTTTTATAATTTTATTTAATTTTAATTGTTTTAGACTTAATATTAAAGTTCTTATCATCCCTTTCTTAATAAGTCTTATTGTTTGTGCTCCAAATATTTTTAATTTAACCAACATTTATTTAACTTATCCTGATTTAGAAATGGCAAAACCAATTTATGAAGATATAACACAATCTTTATGGTACCCAATAAATTTTGTACTAAGAATCTTTGATCATTTTTTTAATTTTAGCATGACAAATTATGACCTATTTTTTCATAGCAAAATTCTAGGATATGGACCTCAGCTCATATTAGGTCTTTTTTTCTCACTGATTTTATTTTTTAAAAAAAAATCTAAATATATTTTTAACTTAGATAAAATTTATATTTTGAGCTTTATTATTTTGGTATTTATCAATTCAATACATATAGGCAATTATGCAATTTTTTTGAGAGATTATATGAATATAATTTTTTTGTTTATTTTTTTATTAATTTTAAACAAAAATATTTTTTCTAAGTTTGTAAATATTTGCTTGGTATTATTATTGATTTCAAATCTAATGATGCTTGTAGAGTCTTATAGGTTTATAAAGGCAAATGATGTAATGCTTAATTCAAAGAATGTAGACAAAGAATATTCAACAGATCTAAAAGATTATTTAATTTCTATTTCAAAAAATAAAAGATTTTTTAGAATTTATTTGAGTGAAAATATATACAAAGATATAAAAAATAAACAAAGTTTATTTTATAAAAAAAATGGCATCTTTTCACCAAAAGATTTTACTAAATATGAATTAGCTGTATTTAATGTTCATCTCAAAAATAACCCAAATAACAGTATTAGAAAACCCAATCTAAAATTTCATGAAGAGTTATTTCCATTAAATAATGAAATAGAAAATAAATTTCTAATGAATTTTTATCAAATAAAATACTTATTCATTTATGAAAAAGAAATTTCAGGAATTGATTTATCTAATTTTAAAAAAATTAAAAGCATCAATTTTGATAACAAATCACTTGTAGTTTTTGAAAATCTATATTTTGGAAATCAATATACTTTAATTAATTTAAATAATTTAAAAACTTGCAAAGAATATTCCTTAATTAGTTGCTTAATACAAAATAAGAATGAACTTAAAATTAATAACAAAATTACTATTAATAAAATTTCAGATAGTAAAATAGAAGTTGTGAATTTAAATAAAAATGATGTAAATATAGTATTACCATTTATTGATTATAGTCTTAAAAAAGATAATAGAAATTTTTTTTATAAAAAATTTAAGATAAAAAATATTAAGAAAAATAATCAAGTTATTGTGAACTATTCTAGTGGCTATTTTATAATTGTTAAAACAATTACGATAATTTCCTTATTATTTCTAATTTATGTTGCTTATTTTAGAAAACAAAAATTTGTAAAAATAAAATAATTTCTAAATTTTGTTATTAATTGAAAGTGATATTTTGATTGATCCTACAACATTCATTATAATCTTTTTATTAAATTAGATAAAATTTTTGGATAAATTTTAGGCGAATGTACTACATTCATTCTTTGAAAACATTCCCAGGTACAATGACAGTTTTCATCTTGTATTTTTTTAATTTCATTCTTAGAGTTGTGAGTTTCTAAGACTTTTATTGGATTGAAATCAAAATCTCTAACATTACCCAGGTTGATATTTAACAATTCACATAACAACATTTCTCCAGATGAATTAATTACAAATCCTTTTTGTCCTGCTTTACATTTTAATGTTGCTTTATTAAGTTTTGCACTATTATAATTTATTTCTGTCATTACATCTTCAACAGCTAATCTTACTCTTTTATATGGATAATTTTTTGAAAAGATTTTGTCATTCTTATCAGTTATTTGACTGTATGTTTTATAGTAATGATCCACATCAACTTTTTTATAATCATTATTTTGAATATCTTCACCCCTTACCAAGCAAAGGGTATATGGGACTTGATAATTTTCTATAAAAAAATCAGATGTTTCTATAATACTGTCTGCATTCTCAGAAGTATAAACGCCGTTTACATTAAAAGTTAATTTACTATTTTTATTTTCGGTTGAAATCTTTTTTAGTTCATTCAGAGTTTCACAACATTTTTTAAAACTACCTTTTTTTTGTCGAATAAAATCATGTTTTTCCTCAAGGCCATCAATTGAAATTCCAAAATTTATGTGAAGGTCTGGTAATTCTTTAATAACTTTATTTGCTAAATTTTTAATTTTTTCAATAAACCATCCATTTGTAACAATATTTAACATTTGTAGACCATTATTCTTATGAAAAATTTTGATTATATCAAATACATCATTTCTTATCATGGGTTCCCCGCCTGCAAGAGTTACATATTTTAAATGATCTAGGTTCTTGGATATTTTTTCTATTTCATCGAGTGTTAAATTATTTCTTTTTTTTTTATTTTCTAAATAATTAAAACAATGCTCACAAGTAAAATTGCACAACTGTTCTATCCAAAAAATTATATAAGATGGTTTTTTTTGAAATAAAAACTTAAAATCTTTATACATTGATACTGATATAACTTATAATTAATCCTATAGCAATTATTATATTTTCTATTAATTTAAATATCAAAGATACAAACAATAATCTAACTTTTTTTAATTTTATGAGAAAAGAAAAAAAATTGTGTTCATTCATTATATGAATAAATAAAAATATAAAAATTAAAAATAAGTATTTTTTAAAAAATATAAAATAAATAAAACTGCAAATAAGTAAAAGAGAACTTAATAATTTAAAAGAATAAAAAAATTTGGTCTTAGTTGGAATTTGCTTATTTTCAACAATTACATTTTTAAAATTTTTTGATCTATAAAATAATTTTTTAATTCTTATTATAAATGAATCTTGAAAGTGAAAAGGATTTATTTTTTCACAAACTTTTATGAATTTTTTATTAATTCTAGATAGTAACTCGAACTCTTCACCACCTGCCTTTTTATATTTTTCACTAAAAGCTCCAATTTTGATTAAATAATTCTTTTCCACCAACAAACAAAAAGAAGTTAGCATTTCTTTAGATTGGAAATCTTTAGTTTGATTTAAATGCCAAGAAATAGATAAATATTTTTGAAATAAACTTGGATTTTTATCAGCTGGTATATGGCTCTGTGGAAAATAAAAAATTTTCTTACTTTTATTTTTAATTATTCCCAGAATTTGATTTAAAAAATTTTTTGGAATTATTACATCTGAGTCTAAAAAAAGAACATATTTTTTTTTAGAATACTTTAATCCAATGTTTCTTGCTTTTCCTACTCCCTCATTTATTTTTTTATTAATTAGCCTAATTGGTAATATTTTAGATCTTATTTTTAATTTTTTAGATCCATCATTTATTATGATTATTTCAATTTTTTTTTTACTTAATCTTTTTAAATTCTCAAATTCAGTTGAAAGTGTTTTTAAGCAGTCTTTTATTCTTAAATCGTTATAGTAAGGAATTATTATTGATATTCCATTCATTTCATAACTGTTGTTTTAAATACATTATTTTGTTTTAAAATATTTTCAAAAAAACGGACTTTTTTTGATTTTTTTTTTGCAATTAAATCAAGTGCATATAAATCTTTAGGCAAACATTTTCCTCCGAAGCCTCTCAATGTTTCATTGCAACTTAAATAATTCCCAGTTGACAAATCTCTTAATAAGTATGCTTCTAGAACATTTTTATAATTTACTTTTAAAGTTTTACAAATTTCAAAAAATGAATTTGCAAATACAACTCTTGCAGCATTGTAAGCATTGGAGTAAATCTTAATTAATTCTGCTTCAGCTGGATTTACAATTTTAATTTTTTTAGGGAATTTTCCGTGATTTTTAATTATTCTTTTTATAGACATCCTATCTCTACTTCCAATAAGTAATAAATCATGATTTTGGGTAAAATCTTTATATGCACATCTTTCTCTTAAAAATTCTGGAACATGACATATTCTTTTTCCAAGTTTTTTGAATTGTTTCTCAAATTTTGAAATGTCACCTGGATTTAATGTGGACTTAATTACAATGGTTCCCTTGTAGTTATTTTGATCAAGTTTGGATAAATAATTTCGAATAATTGATATATTTAATCCTTTTTTTGTATGACTTGTAGGCAAGCATATATAAATTATTTCGACTTTTAATAAATTTTCAAACTCATCTAAATTATGAACATCCAAACCAAAACAATTATTTTTTAATTTTTTAAAGGCTTTTAAAATTGTTTTTCCAACAACTCCAAGTCCAATTATACCTATTTTCATATATATATATTTTTTTTTAATAACGTGTTATGTTATTGATATCTAATTAATAAATAAAAAAAATAAAAATCTTATGAACAATCATAAAATTTGTTTTGTATTACCTGCTAAAAATGAGGAGTCAACAATAAAAAACGTTCTTGATCAAGTGATAGATATTTCAAAAGAAATACAGCCTGAAACACCAAAGATAATTGTAGTTAGTGACTCTACTGATCAAACTAACGCCATTTGTGAAAAGTATGAAAATGTAATTTTAGAAGAGGGGCAAAATAATGGACTAGGTGAGGCAATGTACTATGGTTTAAAAAAAGCATCAGAAACAAATTCAAAATATATTTGTTCCTTAGATAGTGATGGACAAGTTGATTTACAGGAAATATTAAAATTTTTTAAAGAAATTGAAAAAAATGAAAATGATTTAATACTCGGATCCAGATTTTTAGAAAGAAATTTGATTAAATATAATTATAAATTTTTGAATAATTTTGGAACCAAATTATTAAGATTTTTTATAAATTTTAAAACGAAATTAAATATTACAGACTCTCATGGTGGTATTAGAATAATGAAATCTGGAGTAGCAAAAAAACTTAAAATGATGGGAGATCATACTTATGTCCAAGAAACAATTGTAGATGCAGTTGAAAATGGTTTTAAAGTAAAAGAGATTCCATCAATTTGGCTTGAGAGAAAAGCTGGATTATCTAAAGTCGTAAGATCAAAAATACGTTATATTATTAATGTTTTTCCAATCCTATTTATTAGATGCAATCTTCACAAAATAATATTTTATCCTTTATCTGCTTTTTTATTTTTTCTTTCACTAATATTTTTGTTATTTTATAATACTGTTCCAGATATAGTATTTCCTTTATTATTACTTAATTTTTCATTTTTATTAATATTCTTTGGATATAGTATTGAGCAGTATAAGAATTTGATTTTCTATTTAAGAGGATTAAAAAAATAAATTATTTATTTCAATTATTTTATGTGTGGAATCTGTGGATTTGTAGGTGAAAATGAAGCTTCTATTTTGGACGATATGATCAAATATATCAGACCAAGAGGTCCGGATAGTGAAGGGAAATATAGTAATAAAAATATTAATTTAGCAGCAACGAGACTCGCTATAAGAGATATTAAGAATGGAACTCAGCCATTCATTCATAAAGACTTGAAATTAATTACAGTATTTAATGGGGAAATTTATAATTATAATGAATTAAAAAAAATAATTGAGGAAAAAGGCTATAGTTTTAAAACTCTTTGTGACACAGAATTATTAGCCCCTGGTTATTATTATTTTGGTGAAAAGTTTTTTTCATTAATTGATGGCATGTTTGCTTTTGCAATATTTGATGAAAAAAATAATAAAACTTTACTTTGTAGAGATAGATTTGGAATTAAGCCGTTATATTATTCAAATATTAAAGATAATTTTTATTTTTCATCTTCAGCAAAATCTATATTTAATCTTAAATTTTTTAATAAAAAGATAAATTTACAAAATTTTTGTTCAATTTTATCAAAAAGATATGTTTCAAAAAATGAACATATATTTGAAGAAGTCTCACAAGTTGCTCCGGGTGAAATATTATTTATACAAAATAATATAGTAAAGAAATCAAATTTTTTGAATCATATAAAACTTAAAAACTACAATAAAATAGATGAGCTTAATTTTGAGATAGAAAATTTTTTTTCTGACAAAATTAATAGTTTTTGTTTAAGTGATGTTCCAATTGGTATTATGCTATCAAGTGGCTTGGACTCATCATTAATTTATAATTCATTAAAAAATAAAAATTTAGAAGCTTTTACTTTAGATTTTGGCAATACAGCATTTAACGAGAGTTTAGAGGTAAAAAAAAATTTACATAATCAGAATAATTTAGAAATTTGTAAGTTTAATAGTAAGAATTTTAACGAAATATTTGAAGATACAATTAAATGCTTTGATAACCCAATAACTGACTCAGTAATTTTTCCTACAAATTTTTTAATGAAAAAAATTGCACAAAAGAAAAAAGTAGCTTTTAGCGGGGAAGGAGCTGATGAAATTTTTGGAGGATATTACTACTTTAAGCTACTTAATAAAATAAGTACAATAGATAAGTTAAAATTATCTATACCTTTATCGTACTTATTGAAATTAATGCCTCCAAGTTTCATGAATATATTTTTTTCTTACCAAGGGAAACTTGGAAGATTTGGAAAAGAAAGATTAGTTAATTCTCTTAAAAATGGATTTAATACACAAAATGATTTTGAAAATCTTATTTCCATTTTTTCTAGAGATGATCAAAATAAAATTTTTTCAAACAAAATTAAAATATCTAATTATAATTCAGATGATAGATTATCAAAAAAACTTACAATTCAAAAAAACTTCAATGAGTGGTTACCAAACTATAATTTATATAAAACAGATCAGATGAGCATGAATAATGGTCTAGAAATAAGAGTCCCATATTTAAACAATACTTTTTATGATATATTCCAATTTATTTCAAAAAATTTACAAAAAAACTTTTATGAAGACAAATTATTGCTTAAAAATTATGCCACAAAAATAAAATTAAAACAAAGAAAGAAAATTGCTTTACAGAATTACATGGATGAAGAAAATATGAATGTTTTTATTAATTTAATGAAAGATAAATTAAATAAAAATAATAGTTTATTCGATCTAATTAATTATGATGATACTGAAACATTAATTTCAAATTATCAAAAATCTCCTGAATTACTCCTTGAAAAAAAATTATCCTCAATACTAATATTGAGTGAATGGTTTAATCAAAATGTTTAACAAAAATTATTTTAAAAAAAATTTAAAATTAATTGATAAAATTGCAAAAAAGAAATTTTCTCAAGGTTCTTTTGATATAGAATATAATAAGGGAAAAAAATTTTTTGTTTCCCCACCTTATCAATATTATTCACTGAACTTTTTTGAAGAAACTTATAAAGATAGAAATAATTATATTGCTGGAAACATTAATATGATCATAGACAATCTATTAAAATTTCAAAATAAAGATGGATCTTTTGATGAATGGTATAGATTTGAACGAAGTTTTTGTTCAACATCTTATACATCTTTCATACTGAGCGAATTTTTAATTAACAATAAAAAAAAGATTACACATGAAACATTTGATAAAATATATAATTCATTATTAAGATCTTTTGAATTTTTAAAAAAAAAACAAAACAAATTAATTTTAAATCAAAATTTTGCTAAATTATCTTTCTTGCAAAATTTAAATAAAATTATTGAATTAAAAAATAAAACAGTTGTAAAAAAAGAAATCTTTCATTTTGAAAAATATATTAAAAATAAAATTTTTAATAGTTATGATTATGAATATGGAGGTATTGATTTAGGTTATTTGACTATAACCATTTCGCTAGCTGCAAAAATTTATACTGAGTCCCCAACAAATTTAAATCTTAATAATTTAAGACATTTAGTACTAGTTTTTAAAAAGGTTACTTTTGGTTTTAATTCAATTTCTAATTTCATTTTTGCGAGATCTTCCAGAGTTATTTTAATTTCTGGATTTTATATTAGTTTAAAATTAGGCTTAATTACCCAAAAGGAATTTCAAAATATTTTCGATGAATATAAAAAAAGCATAGATTTTTTTTTACAAGACAATGACTTTAGATACTTATCTTTTTTTTATTCAACTGATATTTATCTAATATATAAAACCAATAAAACCTTAATTAAAAAACCAAAAAATATTCCCAAGAATAAAATTAAAATAAATTTTAAAGAAATCATAAAACTAGCAAATAAAAATCTCAAATTAACTTTATATAAAAAAAATTGTAATTTCTTTGAATTTGAAAGCAAAAATATAAAAAAAATAGTTTTTAGTGATACATTGAAAATTAATAAATCAGTATTTGTGCCAATAATTTTAGAAAAAATAAGTTTTGATGATAAATTTGTTTATATCACTTCCTCATTCTCGAAAGTTAATTTTTTAAAAGAAAAAGTATTTAATTACATTAACCTTTTATCTTATTTTTCTTATATAAAATTGATAAACAATTTTATTATTTATTTTTCAAAATATTTTTTAATTACAAGAAAAAAAGTAAAAAAAAATATTAAACATTATAAAAAACTAACTTTATGTGATAATAAACTTAAGGTATCAGAAACAATTATCTCAATTTATGAAAACTTAAACTTTAGCAAAACAATGGACTGTCATTATTTTTCACCCACATCATTTATAAAAAAAAAAGAAATAGCTAAATACTCTCATTTTAAAAAATATACATTTAAAAAAATGGGAAAATTTATTTTTAAAAGGAACTATGAGTATAGATAAAAAAATATTTAATACTGTTATTGTTGGATTTGGAAAGCTTGGCCTACTTCATTTTTCACAATTTAATGCACACCCCGATGTAAACGTTTATGGAATATGTGAAAGTGATAAGATTGTTTCAAAATTATTAAGAAAAAATTTTAATAAATTAAAGATTTATGATCAGTTATCACAAATACCAACTGACAATATCGATTTTGCAGTGGTTTCCACTCCCACAGGTTCTCATTATGAAGTAATTGAATTTTTTCTAAAAAAAAAAATTCCTGTTTTTTCTGAAAAACCTTTGGCATTAAATTATAATGAAGCTAATAAATTAAAAGAACTTTCCGAAAAAAATTCAACATTACTTTACGTGGGATATATGTATGAATTTTTTGAAACATTTGAAAAAGCATTTGAATTAGTTGTTAAAAATAAAATTATTGGAAGTTTTTTATTTTGCAAAGGAGAAATGTATGTTTCTCAAATTATGAGCACACCAAAAAAAACTAATTGGAGATTTATTAAAAAAAAATCTGGAGGTGGAGTTCTTATTACACAAACAAGTCATCTAATTTACTTAATTCAAAAATTTATTGGTGAATATCAAATGTGTTTTGGTGTAACAAAAAAAATTTTTAGTGATGAAAATGAAGATTATGCTCATATTGTTTTAACTTCAAAAGATAAAGTTATTAGCACAATAGATGCAAGTTGGTCAGCTTTAAATTATCGTGTACCGTCATTAAAGCTTTTTATTGAAGGTTCAAAAGGCAACATTGCTGTAACAGAGGATAAAATTGAATTATATCTCACTGATAGTTTCAATAATTATAAAAAAGGAATGAATATAATAAGTAAAATGGATTTATATAAAAATTCTTACTTTAATGTAGCTGGAAACCATTACGCACACCAGGCTAATCATTTTGTAAAGCTCATTAGAGAAAAAAATCATATAAATTATAATCTTAATTTAAGTGTGTTAGTTAATAAGATTATTGATGAGGTTTATAAATGAATAAAATAAAGGAAATAATCTTAGGGCACAATTCTTTTTTTGGAATAAATCATTTAGATAATGAAACTGGTAGACAAAAACTAATTAAAAAATTTGGGGGAAGTAAAAATATAATTGAAATTTTAAATTATTCTGTAGAAAGAAAACTTAACAATTTTATGATTTCTACAGTAGATGAAAGTAAAAATTTAATTGGAGAAATAAATAATGATCAAGATTTAAAAAACAATCTAAATTTTTTTGTTTTGTTGCCATATATCAATAAGTATGTGAGAAAAACAAATGAACTGGGAATTATAGGTGTATTAAAAGAAACAATAAACAACCAAAATATTCTTAAACTTGGAATGGATGCTTTAAGCTTTATATCATCTGCAGATTATAAAAAAATAGTTTCAAATTTAATTGATTTCGAAATTAAACCTTTTGTAAATAATAATATTAAATGTATCATATTGCATGACTCACTTACCGATATACTTGTAGCTCTAAAAAAAAAAGATGTACTTGATTTTTATGACGAATATATAAAAACAAAATTTAATTGTAGAAGTGGCTTTGCTACAAAAAATTTACCACAATTTTTAGATTTAATAGGTGAAAATTCTTATAAGGATACAAGTATATTAACCCATGTAAATAAGATTGGCTATGAAATGAACCCTAATCAAAAAATTGTTGAGGATAGAATTAGAAATTCATCATACAACATTATTTGTATGAGTGTTTTGGCCTCTGGACATTTGAATTTTAATCAGGCAATTGAATACATTCATAGCTTGAACGTAAAATCAAAATTATCAACCGTTATTGGTTGCTCATCTAAAGAGCATATTAACGATTATTCTCAGTTAATAGTATCTTAGAATTTAATTTTTCTAAAAAAAAATTCAATAACAGCAAAGTTTTTATCAAAATCTTAAAAAAATTTTTTTCAGTGCATAAATCAAGCCAATTGAGCTATTAGTACTGGTCAGCTGCACGCATTACTGCGCTTC
>MDTG01160943.1_pt1 | contig 11734 bp, 10 predicted proteins | sample 811421 | NCBI WGS metagenome assembly MDTG01 (sample SAMN05326645, study PRJNA326480) | marine metagenome | isolation source: seawater | place: Pacific Ocean: South East | collected 2011
AGTAATTCTTTTGGCTTTGGAGGAACAAATACTGCGCTTTTATTTAAAAGTATTTAGTTTTTTATTAATATTTGTTATTTATTTTTTTTATGTTTTTTTAGTAAGAGAAATTAATTTAAAAAATAATTATTTTTTTATTAAAAAAAATGAAAATTATAAAAAGATAATTGAAAATAATATAACAGACAATAATGCTAATTTATTTATTTATGAATTCACTTTAAGGTTTTTATTATTTACAAAAAATGAAATACATTTCGGAAAATTTATATTCGAAAAAAAGCCAACTTACTATAAAATTTTAAAAAAAATAATATTACCAAGTAATTATTATAATAAAATTACAATTATTGAAGGTTGGTCTAAAAATGATTTAAATAATATTTTGTTAAATAACTTTGATAATTATTTTGAATTAAAATATAATAAAATTATTGCTGATACTTATGTATTTAGCAATGGAATCTCTTTTTTAACTTTTAAAAAACAATTAGATAAAAGATTTTTATTAATTAAAAATAAATTTAAAGATCATCATTTATTAAAAAAATATTCTTTTGATCAAATCATGATCATTGGATCTTTATTAGAAAGAGAAGGTATTAATGATGATGACAAAAGGAAAATATACTCTGTGATAATGAATAGATTAAAAATAAATATGAAACTTCAAATAGATGCCACAGTTATTTTTGCTTTAACTGGTGGAGAGAGGGATTTACAGAGAAAATTATCTTATGCTGATTTAAAATTTGATAATCCTTTCAATACTTACATAAATTATGGTTTACCGCCCAGACCAATTTCTTATGTAGGGCATAAAACAATTGAATTAATTTTTGAAGATTATAAAACAGACTACTTATTTTATTTTTATAATTCTTTTGAAAATAGGCATATATTTTCTTTAAATTATAAGGATCACTTAAAGAGACTAAATGAATACAGATCAAAAAAATAAAATTATAATTATTTCTTCACCCTCTGGAGCAGGTAAGACAACTTTATGCAAATTATTATTAAAAAAAATGAGCAATATTAACTTGTCAATATCCTATACTTCTAGAAATCAAAGACTAAATGAAATTAATGGAAAAGATTATTTTTTTGTATCAAAAAAGAAATTTAATCAATTAAAAAATAAAAATTATTTTATAGAAACTGCAATAAATTTTGGAAATTACTATGGATCACCCTATAAAAATCTTTATACTAATAGAAAAAAACAAATATTATTTGATATAGATTGGAAAGGTGCAAGAAAAATTAGAAAAAAAATTAATCATAATAATATTATTGATTTTTTTATTCTTCCTCCGTCAATAAGGGAGTTAAAAAAACGACTTGTAAAAAGAGGTAGAGATAAAAAAGATGACATAGATTTACGTTTATCCTATGCCATTAAAGAAATTAGCCATTATAATGAATATTCATATGTTTTAATCAATCAAAATGTTCAACAAACAGTTAATGAAATTATTGATATTATAAAAACAAATTTGATTATTGCAAAAAACAAAAAATTAACAGAGAGAAAAATTAAATCTCTTATAAATATCTAGTATTTCTAAATATTTTAAATCTTCATATCTTTTATTTGCGATTCTATCACTAAGAATAACTTTCAAATTTTTATTTGATTTCATTTTTTTTCTCTTGTTTATAAAGAAAGTTTTAAGAAAAAAATCTAATTTTTGAGAGTTTATATTTTTATTAGTTAATTCAAATTTTACAACTGTAGAATTAACTTTTGGTTTTGGATAAAAGACATTAGGAGAAACATTGAATAATATTTTATATATACTACAATATCTAGAAATAAATTTATATTTATTCATTTTACCACAATTATAATTAAGTTTATCTGCTAATTCACTTTGAATCATACATACTAAATCTGTAAAATTATTATTTAATTTAATAATTTTTAAAAGAAATTTTGAACTTATATTATATGGAAGATTTGAGATTAACTTAAATTTTTTTAGTTTTGAATAATCGAATAACATAGCATCATCATTAATGATTGTTATTTTTTTACTATTAAATTTATTTAATAACTTTTTGTATAGTTCAAAATCCTTTTCAATAATAATTAATTTTTTTGGATTTTTTTCTAATATTTTTTCAGTTAATGCCCCTAATCCAGGCCCAATTTCTATGATGTTATTATTTGTTATTTCAATTGTTTTAATAATTTTATATACAGTATTTTTATCAATCAAAAAATTTTGTCCTAGAGATTTTTTAGGTATTATCAATTTAATTTCTATTTTTATTAATTTTTTTTATTAAATTAAAGCAATTAATAATCCCTTTTGATATTACTTTATCTGATCCAATTAAATTTTCAGCAGTTCCATGACTTGGCGATACTCTTATAATGTCTAGATTTGATGTAAAATTTACGCCTTCATAATTTGATAAAATCTTAAAAGGTATTAATGCTTGATCATGGTATGTAAAAATAAATGCATTATATTTTTTTAAGTTTTCTTGATTTATAATTCCATCTCCAGAAATAGGTCCGTCAATAAATATACCTCTTTTTTTTAATTTATATATAACTGGTGAAATATATTTTTTATCATCTTTAGATATAGTATTATTTTCACCTGCATGGGGATTAATTCCAGCAATGATTAATTTGGGTTTTGTAATCTTAAAATCATTCTTTAATGTGGAAAGTAAATTTTCAATTTTATTTAACATCATAATTTTATTTTTAAATAATTTATGAACTGTTTTAAGTTCTATATGTATAGTAAGAGGAATAAAAAATTTATTCTTATGGTAAAAAATCATATTGCTATTTTTTTGATTCTCTTTTTTTGAAAAAAAAGTTGTTTGATCAATAAATTTTTTATCAACATTTTTATTAAGTTTAAATTTATTTAATGGAAGAGTTAATATCCCTATAAATTTTTTCTTTTTTGTTAACTCATATGCATATTTCAATGAGTCAATTGTATTGGTGTTTTTATTTTTAGTTTTGAAACTGTATATGTTAAGTTTATTTTTATTATAATTTTTAAAATTTATTTCATCATTAATTATGTTAATTTTATTTTTAGAAATTTTTATAAATTTGTTAAAAATATTAATATTTGTTATTAATATAAAATTTTTAATTTTTTCCTTTTTAAATTCTTTTAAAAATAAATGAATACCTATTCCCTCTATATCCCCAATAGTAACACAGATTAGTTTTTTATTTATTTTGGATAAACTTATATTCATTTTTATATTTTTTTAAAAATTTTTTTTGTATATTCATTACTGATATATTTATTTTTTTATTAAAATTTATATTTTTTAATAAATTTTCATCATAAGTTAAATCACACAGCACTATATAATTCAGCTCTTGATTATCATTAAATACAATGAAATCATTAACTGCTTTTAAATTATTTTTAATATTATTATTTAACTTAGAATATTCGTATTTTTTAAAAACCGTTTTATTTATATTAATTGTTTCATTAAGATTCTCACATTTCAAATTTTTTTTATCTATAGCTTTACTTGTTTTGAAATTAATTAATTTTACAAATATTCCTTCGTAACTTACTAAATTTTTATTAATTGATATTAAATTTATATATCCATTTTCTTTATATTTAAAAGTTTTGATATTTTGATTAATAATATTTTTAATTCTACTTGATAAAGTTGTCTTATCATTAATTTCTTTTTCTTTATAAAAAAAATTAATATTTTTTTTAATTAAAAATTTTTTTAAGTTATCAAATTTATTTCTATCATCAATGTTTTCAAATAATTCTTCATCTATTTTATTTTCCTTAATAATAATATATTGGAGATTGTAATTATAAATTAGATCAAAATTATTAGATTCTTGTAATAGCTTACTTTTTTTTGAATTTAACTCTTTTTCAATAATTTTATTTCTAATTAAATCTATTTTTGCATTAAATTTAAAGTTGTTACTTTTTATTTGATTTAATTTTTTATTATCTTCAAAGTTTTTATTAACAAATAAGTTAATTTCATCATTTATATTCTTAATAGATATTCTATTTTTATTATAAAATTCATAATATATTAACGCTGATATGTAATCATCAAGAATTTGTTTGTTGTCTGACTCGGTAAATTCAGATGGTGTAGTATTATTAATAGTGGCTAAATATTCTTTTCTTTTTTCTAGATCTATATTTGTAAAAACTTTGTTATTGATTTTAAATAAAATTTTATTAATTCCATCTTCATTTGCAAATGAAAATTGACTAATTAATATTAAAAAAATAATTTTAATAAAATAAATCATTATCTACACTTATACTTTCCCACTCTATATCTTGCTTGTCATTTTCAGAAACAGCAATATTTGTTGATTTATATGAACCTAGATTTTTGAATGAGAACATAATAGTCATTATATCTTGTGGTTTCAAAGTTTCTTCACTGTATGAATTTCTTTTGAAATCAACATTTATACCAAAACATTCATCAAAATAGCTATATGAAATTGCACTTTCTGTATTTATGGATTTTTTTATATCATATAAACCTTTGTATGAAATTTTAGAGTATTTAAATAATTTTTTAGAGGCAAACTCATAGTTTAATGTTTCTTCATCAGATACAATTGTATCCTCAGTTTTGCTTTTTTGATCGAGATAAGCTAATTTATAAACTCCTAAATTATTTTTATGAGAAAAATCTATATTTTGACTTTTCAAATAATTTTCATGTGGATCAAATCTTAAATTATATGAGGCTTTATATTTCTCTTTAGTTAACTTAATATCCCCTAAAAAATCACTTAAATTTTTATCATTACCTTGAGTATAGTGATAATTACTATTATTTGTAAATTCATACGAAGTCCATATTGTACCATTAAAATTATCATTTTTGATGTTGAAACTTAAATTTAGCCTCTTTGAATTATCCAATTTATCTGTCCCTGAGTACCTATTAAGATTAGAATTATTTTCTATTGTATATGAGCTTATTGAAGAATCTTCATTTGACAGTTTGTTGCTATTTGACATTCCGGGTGTTAAAACTAATTCTAATTTTGGCGTATAAACTAGGTCATTTTTAAAACTTTTTATTTTAAAAGGGGTTTTTCCAGTAATACCAAAAATTGGAAAACTTCTAAAGTAATTACTATTCACGTATTTGTCATCTATTAGTTTATTTTCAGTATTAAAAAATTGATTATATATTTCTGTTTCAAAATTAATTTTACTTGAATACTCATATAATTCTCGATTTATATTTATAACGGATGAGATTTTTCTTTGGTTTTTTGAATGAATATTCGTATGATTATCTCTGGAAATATTATAGAATTCAATATTATTTGTATATTTTAAATTGCGAATATTTTTTTCCCCCGAATAGAATTCTATATATGGAAAAATAGTAGGTATCGTTGAATTATCCTCATTTTGATTACTTTGATAATTTGTAAAATTTATTCTTAATTTATCATCAATTTGATAAAAATCGTAACCATTAACATCAAGCGATGTGCGAAGAGAACTCGCATAACTTAAATCATTAGTAGGGTTTGTCTGCTGAATATAATTTTTAGATGTTTCTATAGCAGAAGTAAAATTCAGCTTAAATTTTTCATTTATTTTTTTATTGTAATTATTAATTAAACTACCTTCCTTAAACCATTTTTCAGAATTTTTATTTTCAAAAGTAGTATCAAAAGTCAATTTAGTATCTAAGCTTCCACCTGATAATATTTGATTATAATCAAATTCAAATCTTTGAGAAGAATCTATACCCCCTCCATAGTTTATTGTTGGTGTAAATGTTAATTCTTTGTCTTGACTTAAATTAAAATAATATGGAAATGAAGTTGATTGAGATATTTTAGTATCAAAGAAATTAAAATTTATCGATGGTGTTAAAAATCCACTTTTTCTCTCTTTTCTTAATGGTGATGGTGTTAATAAATAAGGTGTATAAAAAACTGGCAAATTCAAAACTCTCAATTTTGAGTGCTTTTGATATAAGAATAGGGTATCAAAATCATGCAGCATCTTTTCGCTTTCAATTTGCCAAATTGGACATAAAAAATCTGCAATTTTTATTTTACTATTGCAAGGAGAATAAACCCCCTTTGATATTATATCTATATCATCATCTCTTTTAATATTTGCTCCAACAATTCTTGATCCATCTTCTAACAAAACCTTAACATCATTTATGTTTCCGTATTTAAAATTTGACTTAAAAGAACCACTAGATCCATAGTAGTAATTATTTCTTTCATCTTTAAGATTAAATTCAATTGGAAGAGTAATATCACCTGTAGACTGCGAATAAATAATTAAATTTGACGAAATAATCTGATTTTCATATATAATTTTTGCTTTACCTTTAGCTATTATATTATTTTTTTGGTCATATGTTATTTGATCTGCAAATATTAATAACTCATTAGCATTCTGTTGATTAGTTATTGATAATAAGATTAAAATAAGGGAAAAGTAAAACAATTTTTTTCTTAGAATTTTTTTAATCATTTTCAATTTGTATAGTTTTATAAGTGCCAATAATAAAAGGTATAATAAATATTATAAAATATGAAAATAAAAAATTCACATTAAAGGTTATTGTAAATTTATTAATGACCTCTCTTAATATATAAAAAGAAAATCCTATTAAAACAGCGTAAAATAAAATTTTAAAAAAACTATCACTCCTCTTATATTTTGCAGAAAAACCCATTACGACAAAAGCTAATAGAATCATAAACAATGGTTTTAGTGACTCAGATAAATAAAATAATCCAACAGCAGAAGAATACAAATTAAACTTCTTCATTGTCTTTACATGATTTATGTAATTATAATATGGAACATTTTTATAATTTATATTTGAAGAAAGAATACTCTCTTTTGAAAAGTTTAAATCTAATACAAATTCTTTATGATTAAAATACTCGTCATCCATAATATTAAATTGATTCACGTCATTTAGATAAAATTTTTTATTAAGAATTATCCCATATTTAGCCTGAAAAAACTCTCTATTTTTTTGCTGAATTGATAAAATTTCAATATCCTTAGCGATCATTTCTTTAATATCAAAATTTTTAATATTTATAAAATAAATTCCATCCTCATTTGTCTTGTTTTTAATCCATAAATTATTATTGGAAAATTTTATAGAATACATGTTCTCATTTTGATTATTTAAATATTTGTCATATTCATTCTCTGATATTGCTCTGATTGGATTTATTATTATTAAAATTAATATACCATATAAAAAAATACTAACAGCGATAGGCTGGAAGATATCAAATATTGAAAAACCAATATTTCTCATGGATATCAATTCATTGTTTTTAATTAAATATCTAAATAAAAAAGTAGTTGATATAATTATTATAAATGGACTAGTTTCGTTTATGATTGATGGTATTTTAAGAAAACTTAGATAAATATAATTTAATAAACTTTGATTTTCTTTTTCAATAACTCTTGATAGTTCAATTAAATTAATAAAAATTACAAAAAATAAAATTAAAAACTGGTTAATTAAAACATATTTTAATGATGTGTTAAATAAATAAATTTTTATTTTATACATTTTTTTTACCTATAAAAAAATAAATTATACAAATAAAAAAAATAGCAGAAATTATTAAAATATTTAAAATATAATTAATTTCTATATTTTTTATAATCTGATTAAAAATTAATAATACTGATGATAAAAACAAAAAGTATGTCAAATAATAAAAATTAAATCTATAAAATTTAATATTATTAAAGTAAAAAAAAATAATTATCGTAATTAGAATTATTATATCTGAAATTTTATGCACTAAATTCAAATAATCTTTATTTTTTATATCATCAAAAACACTAAATGTATTTTTGTCAAAATTATCGTATTTTTTGAAGTCATTATTTATAATATCTAATTTGTATCTTTCAAATTCTAATTTCTCAATTTTATTTTTTTCAACAACAGTTATTCTAAAACCATTTAAAAGTTCAAATAAAAATTTATTTGCATTCTGAGAAATTGTTGCATCTTCTGCATAAATAAAATTATCTTTTTCATCTTTAAATTTTATAAAAACTTCTTTCTGTGTTTTATTATCTTTTTTAAAATCAAGAAATGTATTTTCATTAATTTCAATAAAATTTGATACTAATATTTTTTCAAAATTTATCTTATTTCTAATTTCATGTTCTTTTATTTTGTATTCTTTATATATTTTTGGGGAAAGATACATTGTAAAAATTAATAAAAATGAAACTGAAATTAAGGTAAAAATAGACAAAGCTCTAGTTATAGCCTTTGTTTTTAATCCTAAGGCATACATACTTATAATTTCCTTATCTCTATGTAATTTTAAAAAAGAGAATATCAAACCAAACATAACTACAATAGGTAATATTACTGTAATTAAATTAGGTATTAAATAAATAGACAGATAAAGTATTGTGAAAATATCCACTTGAATTAAGTTTGTTAATGAAACCAATCTTGTAAATTGCAACAACCAGGATATCGATAAAAATATAAAAAGTACGAATAAACAACCCTTAGAAATTTCAAAAAAAATATATTTATCAATTTTATTCATAATTTATTATTAATAGATATATTTTAATAATATTGATGTTACTATTATTTAATTATTATTAAATTGCTCAATATTTATTTCTGTTGTGGACAAAACAAATCATCTAAATTAATGAAACATTTTAATAAACAAAGGAAAAAAAATGGATCAAACTTTTTCTATTATTAAGCCTGACGCAACAAAACGAAATATTACTGGCAGTATTAACAAGGTAATTGAAGAAAGTGGCTTAAGAATAGTTGCTCAAAAAAGAATTAAATTAACTATCAAACAAGCTGAGGGTTTCTACTTTGTTCATAAAGATAAGCCTTTTTTTAGAGATCTTATTGAATATATGACTTCTGAACCCGTTGTTGTTCAAATATTGAGTGGTGAAAATTGTGTTGAAAAATACAGAACTATAATGGGGGCAACAAATCCAGAAAATGCAGAGAATGGAACAATTAGGAAGTTATTTGCATTAAATATACAAGAAAATTCAGTTCATGGCTCTGACTCAGATGATAATGCAAAAATTGAAATTGATTTTTTCTTTAAACCTGAAGAGATAGTAGGTTAGCTAAACAAATAAAATATAAATAACAAGATAATAATAATGAATATTATTGTGTAGACAGTTAATTTATTGAAACTTTTCCATGTTTTTGCCTTATCTTTAGATATATTATCTTTAGAATAATCCATATGATTACAGTAATTGTTAATTAAAATCTTTCAAGAACTAAATGCAAATTATATATATTTTTTTTTTTATAATATTAATTTCGAATAATCTGTGTGCTAATAATTTTTTTGAAACTCAAGAATATGAGATAAATTTTTCTAGTAATAATATTAACTTAATCAAAAAAAATAAAATTAATGAAATAAAAATAAAAAGTTTCCAAAATCAATTTAAAAAAATTCTAACTAAAAAAAATTTAGAAAAAATAAAGTTAAATGACATAAATTTTATTAATTCTTTTGTTTTAAATTATAAAATTAATAATGAAAGAATTATTAATAATAATTATTATGCAAACATAAAAGTTAATTTTAATGAAAAAAAAAATAATTGATTATTTAATTTTTAATAAAATAGAATTTATAAACAAAAAACCAGATAAATTTTTATTAATAATTATGGAAAAAAATAACTTAAAAACTTATCTTTTTTCAAATGAAAATAAATATTATCAATTTTTAAATAATTCTATTGATCAGTCATATAAGAAATATTTTCAAATACCAAATCTTGATTTTAATGATCGTTTCATATTTAATGATTATCATTTTAATAATGATGCTTTTAAACAAAATAATATATTAAATAAAAAATACCAAACAGAATACCAAATATTAATCAGCTCTTTTAAAAAAAATAACATAACAATTTATGAAGTTTATATGTTTTATAACAATAAAAAATACTTAGTTTCTAAAATTCCAATTAATAACGTAAATTTTAATAATCTTTTTGATAATATTTTATTAGATGCAATTGATAAATGGAAAGAAATCAATCAAATTAAAACCTCTTTAATTAATGAACTAGAATGCAAAATTAATATTAATAATATTAATGAATTACGGCATGTAAGAGGTTTGTTAAAAACTAATATTTTGATACAAAACCTAAGTTTAAAATCCATTAAATTAAATAATAATTTTTATTCAATTTCTTTTATTGGAGACATTGAAAATTTTAAAAATTCCCTTCGACTTAATAGATTAAATTTATTTTTTCATAATAATTTATGTAATATAATATTGGTATGAATTATCAGAAAATTTTTAACTATCAGTTTTCATCAAAAAATGACATCGATAATTATTTTGTTAACCAAACTAATCAAAAGGCTTATGATTTCACTATAGCTGATAAATTTAATCAAAATATTTTTTTGTATGGTCCCAAAAAATCAGGTAAATCTTATTTAGCGAATCTTTGGAAAGATAAAAACGACGCAATTTTATATAATAATAATTTATCCAAAATAACTGATACAAAACAAAACGTTGTTATTGACAATGTTTTAGGAAAATCTTCTGATGAAAATCTTTTTCATTTAATTAATCACTGTAAATTAAATAACTTAAAAATGTATTTTGTTTCTTCTGTAGATTTAAATACTTATGATTTTAAATTTAATGATCTCTATTCTAGACTTAGAGAATTTTTTTATTTAGAGATTCAAGAACCTGATGATGAAATGTGTAAGATGCTGATGGTAAAATTATTTTCAGACAAGCAAATAATTATTAAGAATAATGAAATTTTTGATTTCATTTATAAAAGATTAAATAGAACTTATTTGGATATAAATATTTTTGTTGAGAAACTTGACAGGTTGTCTTTAGAAAAAAAAAGACAATTAACGATACCATTAATTAAGGAAATAATATAGAAACCCTAAAAAATGAATAAGTATAGATCACATTTTTGCTCTGAGTTAAACATAAATAACTTAAATGAAGAAGTTACATTAAGTGGTTGGGTTGACACTATTAGAGATCATGGTAATTTAATATTTATCGATTTAAGAGATAATTACGGAATAACTCAATGTGTTGTAGATGCTAAACATCAGTCATTTAATGATATTTCAAATCTAAACCATGAAAGTGTCATTACTATCGTGGGTCAAGTAATCAAAAGATCTAGTGATACTATTAATAAAAGTATTACAACTGGTCAGATTGAGATAAAGATTCAATCTTTCATTTTACTCTCATCATCTGAAATCCTTCCTCTCCCTGTTAATTCAGATATTGAATATGGTGAAGAAGTAAGACTAAAAAATAGATTTTTAGACTTAAGAAGAAACAAGCTTCATAATAATATTTTACTCAGAAGTAAAATTATCTCATCTATTAGAGAAAAAATGACATCTAGGGGTTTTGTAGAATTCCAAACTCCTATTTTAACATCTACTTCTCCAGAGGGGGCTAGAGATTATTTAGTTCCATCACGAATTCATCATGGCCAATTTTATGCCTTACCTCAAGCTCCACAGCAATTTAAACAATTATTGATGATGGCAGGTTTTGATAAATACTTTCAGATTGCGCCATGTTTTAGAGATGAAGATAGTAGAGCTGATAGATCGCCTGGAGAATTTTATCAATTAGATTTTGAAATGAGTTTCGTAACCC
>MDTG01172029.1_pt1 | contig 11734 bp, 5 predicted proteins | sample 811421 | NCBI WGS metagenome assembly MDTG01 (sample SAMN05326645, study PRJNA326480) | marine metagenome | isolation source: seawater | place: Pacific Ocean: South East | collected 2011
GGGACAGAGGCGCATCATGAGATCCGGCTGCACGTGATCAAAGAAAGAATAAGGAAGCATCTTGAAGTTCTTGATGCGAATGCTCTCCAGATACACAATCTCCGCCCGGATGGCAATCCAGTAATGCTCGAAGAAGGCATTGGTGTAGACGTTCAAGTCGTGCTCGACCGCTACATCGAACATCAACTCGACCGCCCGTTTGTGCTTCGACAACGCAGAAGCGGACAATGGCCCGCTCGGAGAACGAACCAACCGGTTGAAACAAAAGCTCGACATTTTTTTTCGTTTTTTTGTTTAGAAACTTGCCTTCCTCCAACAAAATTTGTTCGGTCAAACTTTTTTTTCGCTTGGATGTGGCATCCGCACAAGAAATGGCTGTTGCCGTCTGGTGACACATATGAAGTGCTCCGCAACAACAGACTGTTCCGAGGTGTACGGCGCAGAATGGACGGAGTCCCTTCGACAATTGTTTGCATCACCAATAATTGGTTGACCATTTTGGAGTACTTTAAGACGGCGAAACAAATTGACAACGAGTCGCCATACGGCAAAGTCATGATCGCAAAGTACTTCCGGGCGGCGACGCGCGTGCAGAGCATATGGCGCGGATACCTGCAGCGGGCTGTGCGCGGTGGCAAAAAGCGCAAGAAGGGCAAGAAAGAGAAGGGCAAGGGCAAGAAGAAGTAGGGAGAGAGAGAGAGAGAGAGAGAGCGGAATGAGAGAGAGGGAGTCTGTGTGGACGGCTCCAGCGATTGGAATCACATTTCTCGATTATCATTCTTGTGGGACGATGTCGACAAGAGACTGAATGACAAACAAAATTTGCTAATCGAGTGGCAGAGGGTCTAGCTAGACCTTGGCGGGTTGCTCTTTAAGTTGAAGTGGGGGCAAGACGAAGCAGTGATTTTTTTTTTCTTGTGTGCAGTCAAGTGTGTGTGTGTTCGATGACATCGTCATCGTCTACACCGAGACTGCGTCAAGACACTGACGAACGCCAAACCGTCTTAGATAGTCACGAAGCCGATCGGGAGATGCGTCCGAAAAGCCGCAAAGTGCGATCCAATGAAAACCGCAAAGTGCGGGTGGCGAGTGAGGGTGAAGTGCGCGGACAACCGCTTTCTGAGGCGGAGAGACGGCAGATCATGCACATGCTCGATATTTCTGAAGCTCGCAAGACAGCAGCGCGTAGTAAAGGTCTGAAAGTGTTTGAACACGGAGCGATGACATATCAGCAGATTGCGGAGCTCACCGGCAAACACCCGAACACCATCGCCAAGATGAAGCGCGAGCGCGATCAGCAACAGTGTACCCGCGTGGCAGATGTGAACGGTTTTGTGCGCACGGTGGAGATTCCGCAGCCAGGACAGCGCGGTGGACGTCGCTGGTCTCGCATGAACGAAGAGCAAATGCGCATGTGCACGCGAATCGCCGTCGAAAACCCGCGCCTGACGGCAGCGCAGATTCGGGAGCGTATGCAGACCGAGTTTCCGACATTGACAATGTGTGACAGTACGGTGCTTCGCGCGTTGCATTCGTCAAACCTCCAATTCTTGCGCGCAAAAATGCGCGACCCGCGATCCGACGGGACGCCGGCGCACGAGGCGGAGAAAAGAGCGTTTTTGAGCGAGCAAAAGAAGGGGGATGCCGGCGAGTTGGGTGCGAACGATCTCTTCTTCATGGACGAGACAACCGTGTACCTTAATCTGACCGCGAAACGCGCGTGGGGCACGACGGAGCATCCTGCGGAAATCTTACACGCCAAAGGCAAGACAATGACAATCGGTATTTATGCGGGGCTCGGTCTTGTGAGTGACACGAAGGACAATTGGAGCAGCGAAGATGAAGCAAAGACATTCGCCCCCACTCCCACCGATCCGCGCGGCAACGCGTACGAGTATTCCGCCAGGGAAGACAAGTGGTTCCGACCGCAGACGCCGCCACGCTTCATGCTGTTTTGGTGGCTGCGGCCACCCACGCGGGACAAGACCGTATTGTCACGCTTTTTGGATGTGAACGACATTCTAGATCCAGCCTTTCGCATCCGATACGGCGGGGAGGAGTTTCATCCGATAACAAATGGGAAAATTGCAATGGATGCTGCGAAATGGACAAATTACTTTAAACAGGAATGGAACGACCTCACGGACGAGGAGCTCGCCAAGCGCCTTTGGCAAAACGGCATCGAGTACCGTCAAGTTGACGAAGCGGGCGATCTGATTACGATCATGTCGGCCAACAAAAAATCGCACAAGGTGTGGGTGTCGCCGACGCAAATGCGCGAATACCTCTTTGCACTGCAAGCTCTCGTTGCGCGCGCGATGCTGACGGTTGTCGAAGACGCGGATTTGCGGGAGCTGTTTCGCAACAATGCTTCATCGAACGAGACGCGGATCCCTCGCTACTATTTCACGGCAACCGGACGCAACACGCTCGGCGGCACGCGAACAAGTGACCACGGCGACCAATCCCTTTTTCTGAGATACCTGCAGCATCACGTGCAGTATGTCGAGGAAAACTTTCCTCCTCAAGTTCGGAGCAATCTGCGCGACGCCTGGGACTCGGCACCCCAGCACGGCAAGACAGATTTGACGTCGAACACAAAGTCGTTTGTTCACGAGTGGGTACAAAATGAACTCAACATTCGAGGCGCCATCTTCTTGCCCGTCCGCGAACCCGATTTCAATCCCGTAGAGCTCCTCTTCGCCTTCATCAAGAGCGTCATTCGTCGACGATTCCCAGGATTCACTGGAGAGGTGAGCGAGGATCAGATGGTAAGCCTCATCGACCAAGCGTTTGGCGAAGTCACCGAAGAGATGGTCAAAGGATGGCTCCGGTACGGATGCTATGTCATCCCGGGCGATCCAAGCGACACGCTGCACGCAAACCAGCGCTGTGGGTACGAGCGTGTAATCGACATTGAGCATTATTGGGAACGCATCGTTACCGATTGGGAAGCGCGCCACAGCACGCCCTTGGAACCGCATGCACGTGCGCGCATCCTTGACGCCAACCCATCGGAGGCCTACCCTTTTATGGCGCGTTTTGCTACAGTGGCTGATGCATTGGGGGACGACAAGGTCAACAAAATCGACGATCCAATCAAGAAAGTCGAGGTCGATGGAATCGATGCAACTGACAACACGAGCAAGCCGATCCCGCTCACCGCGAAGGTCTCACTCCTGCGATTGTCGTCCACCACACCAACCATTTTTTCTGACAATTACCAGAGCTCGGCATACAAGGAGCTGCACTCGCTCCTCGAGTTGCGTCGTGATACGACGGGTCTGCGACTCATCCACAGGTATTTGCAGATTTTGCCCGGATCAGATGCGGTCAAAGCAGCGGCCGACAATTTTATCAAATTCTTTAGCGAAGACGAAGGTCTCCTCCACGTGCTGAAGCAGGCAAAAGACAATGCGCTGAAGATTGCCAAATATTTTTCAATGGCACAACCGGTCGACCCACTTGACAAATTGCTCGATGTGCAGGAACGCATCTTTCACCCAAAACTTGACACCGTTCGGACGCAACTCGCGATAAGCCGTGAAAACGTCAATATCCATGTCCAACGCCTCAGTATACCGTCGCATCGCAGTGTCCCAGCACAATACACGCTGACACAGTACAAGCTGCCAGACAGTGCACCTATGGAGGGCACGCCCTGTCGCATCAAGGCGATCGATTCGAAAACGGTCACCCTCGTGACTAACTCAAACAAAACCGTCGTGATTGGCAATGCGCGACTGTACAACGCAATGGATCTAAAAGACGAGTCGTTTCGGAGCATAAAAACCTTGGCCAACGACATTCGAAAATTGCTCGCAAGCACGCCATACGAGTCGTGCGTCGTCGTCGACGATGTCAATTGGCCATACGCGGCCGCGGTGGTCGCGCTGAAAGCGTACCGATTTGAGCGCGATCGGATGGGCGCGATCGGCAAGCAAGTCGTTCATGACTTCATCGCTGGCTGCGGTGAGTACGACACGTTGCCGGACCCGGCTCAAGACGCGGCAAAACGAGCGTTTCAACGCGGATTACGACGATGGAAGCGGCTGCGTGACGATGACACGTCAAACCTCGCAGCGGCGGAGCAGGCGCCCTTTTTTGTCGTCGCCGATTTGCGGGCCAAACGACGCATGGCCTTGCAGCTCAAACTCTTGGCGCGGCACGAAAACCAACGCCGATGGCCAGGCTATCCGATCAATGAGCGGAACGAGCGCGACGGTGTGCCGATCCGCACAGTTGAGCCAAGCGATCGCGTCAACCTCTCGCCGGCGCGTCCGATTCGTTTCATTCACATACATGGCATTTACCCATCCAAGAGGAATGAAGAGTATGTCGACGCAACGCTAACATTTGAAGATGGTGACACACTGAAATTGCTGCCGCCAGTTTTCGAAAAAGATGATGAAATGAAAGAGGCATTGAAGGAGAATTACATAGTGGACGGAAACAAAATTATAAATCGCAAAGCGGGCATACAATTGCTGATACCGAGCAGTGGTGGGACAGAAGTGGAAGTAAATGGTAAAAAGTACAAGTGCATTAACCTCAACATTATTGATTACGCGATGAATTTCAAGCATTTGTTCGGTCCGTTTTCCGAGTACAACCAAACAAAGCTAGACTTGGCAAAGCAGCGATTCAATGAGTACGAAGAAAAGAAGGCAAAAGAGGAGAAAGCAAAAGACGTTTTCACAAAGTACATGGAAAGCACTGCCGTCGTGGGTACATACAAAACGCATTCGATATACTATTCGTCCGAAACTCTCGCAGATCCAGACTATTACCTCTTGTTTGATGCAGAAAAATCATGCTTTTATCCCCCACCTCATCTCACGCTCGAGAACACACGACAGCTCGCGGCGAACAACAAAGAATTTGGCATTGCACTCACCGATCCGGCGATTCTCAACCGCAACCGCTTAGCGACGCATTGGATTCAAAACCCAACAGCAGCAGATGCAGACAAACTAACCGAGCTACCGCCGATTCTGAGGCCTGGCGAAACACCTGTACGGATTTCAATCGAAACAGCCAAAGTCAACGGTGAGTATCGGCTGGCGTACAAAAAACCAAGTGACGGCACGATTTGGGTTGTCGCGTGGCAACCGTTGACAGTCAAACCGAAAAATATCCACGTAGATCCGGAAGACATCAAGGCATATCCGTTGGCGCAATTCTTGCCGAGGTGTCGCGTCTATTCCATTGCAAATGCGCCGGAGTTTTATCGGATGCAACTGAGTCGGTCAGAGACACTAAGAAAGGAGTATGTCCTCGATGGTACGGTCCTGAAGGTTAAAATCGGGAATTATGAGAATATCGGTGATATACTGTACCTGGACAATCAAAATATTTTACTCAAGAAGCGCGCACTAAAAGAGCTGTACAAAAAGTACACGCTCATCGAAATGGATCAGCATTGTGCTCAAAAAAGTATCATCGAAGAAGTCTCGCTGAAAAAAAACATAGACTTTCAAGTCAACGACGAAGACGGGGTCGTCCAACTCCTCATTTGAGCTTATCGCCGTGCACTATAATGATTTCGTAGCGCTCTCTGCGATTCCAAAAATTGCGTGTACATGCCGCTGGCATTGTGCGGCTCGCGATTCAGCAGGTTTGTTTTTTCGACAACCTCGCGCTGCCCTCGCGGCTGCAAGGCGTGAGCGCAATGCTCTTTGAGGTACGCGTGACGCACGTGCCGACGCGCGTGACCGACAAGCGTGGCGACGACGAAGCGAACGGCTTGCGTCACGTGCTCGCCCGGGTGCGCAAACGTCGCGTCCAAGTCGATTGCCACCGCGGCACGCAAAGCGTTTTCCATCTCAGGCGTGTACTCGAGCGTTGGTACATCGTCAAACTCGCCTTCGACGGTGCTGCGAAATTCTGTCTGAACCATGTGCAGAAAGCGTTTTTTGCCGTCGTGCGTCAACCACTCGGAAGTGCACGGCACCATCGGCGCAAAACCAAGAGTACTCGTGCGCGACATTTCTTTGTGTGTCGAATTATTTTTTTGGTCGCGAACTCTCCGAACAAAAAAAAGAGGAGCGCGTCACAGATTAGGCGGCGTAATAGCGCACCCAGTCGACGAGCATGGTGGCCGGCGGGAACGTCTCGTGCAAAGGGTTTGGAGGTTGGCTCAGCGTGCCGCCGACGGCCACGTTGAGGATGAGAAAGAGGTTGCGCTTTTCAAATGGCCACACGCCGCCGACGCCTTCCACATCGCCGCGTGTATACGTGAGATGCGTCTGGCCGTCTACACGGAAGTGCACGTTCTCGTCGTCCCATTGCATGCCGTAGATGTGGAAATTTTGCGAGATGTCGTGCACGCCGAATGCCGCGTCTACCTTTTCCGATACGCCACCGAGGAAGGCTGGTGCGTATGTTGTTGGGTGCGTGTTGTAGTGGATGGCGGACGTGAAATAGTCGGTCGCTCCTTTGTGCGACTCCATGATGTCTGCCTCGCCGGTGAAAGGCCACTTGATTTGCAATGGCATGACGGACGTGTTTGTCGACGTCGTTCCAAGCATCCAGATGGCCGGCCACGTGCCGTACGAAGAAAAGGGCATCATCGCCTTCACCTCAATGCTCCCAGGACCGAAGATGCGACGCGTGTTCAGCCGTGCCGATGTGAAGGTGCGACCGTCGGCGGTGCTCTCCGATCGAGCTACGATGTGCAACATGCCATCGCGGATGTACGAGTTGTTCAGCGAGTCCGTGTACTCTTGTTTTTCGTTATTGAACCAAAGCCCATTGTTCGGGGCTTCCGTTTCGCAAAACCATTTTGCCGCGTTCACCGCGGTACCATCGGCTTGGTCGAACTCGTCGCTCCACGTTGCGTTCACGTCGCTTGCGTCGGGCGTCAGCACCACAGAGTTGCACGTCGACCCGCATGTGCCATAGACGAGACCCTCCACGGTGTCCGTCCCGGGCTGCCACAGCCGGTTCGCATAGTCGAAGTAATTCGTGATGGGCGTGCAATCCCACCAGTCGCTGTCACCGTCGCCGTCGACGTCGGGGTGCGGTGCAGCATTCACCATGTCTTCTTGGACATCGTCGACAACGAAAAGGTATTCGACGTCGACGGTTGGCGGCGGGTCTAAGGTGAACGTCCAAGTGCCGTCTCCATTGTCGACGGCCATCGGACCGCCGCTCAGATCCCAACTCCACAACGGACCTGTGAGTCGCACGGACGCGGCACTCTCGCACACGGTGACCGTGATTGAAAGGGCGAGCGACGCGTTCGGAGAGGACAGAGGGGCGAGCGGCGTGCGCGGCGGAGCGGGCAGCAAAGAGGCAGGCGGCAGAGGTGGATACGACGGCTCCCCTCCGCCAATGTCCTACATGCAGTTAATGTCACACGTGCCGAAGCAGTATTCGATGGTCATATGACCGTTGATCTCAGGAAGGATGCGGTCGTTGTAATTTGCTGGAATGCCGCAGTCTTTACCGGTCAAGTCTTCCTTCGTACCCCAATCACTATTCCACGACGGAGAGTTGAGGAAGATGTAGTACCCGGAGAATTTGGACGACAACGTCAACGTTATCGACCACTTGTTGGAACTGATCTCGTGCAAGGCGTGTTCGTTGGCGCCGCCAAAGACCCCGCCTCCAAGGTAGATGCCATTCGACCCGACGGTGATGTTGTCGGTGTTCACGATGAACGTTACATTGTAAAACGGCGTCGGAGCCAAGGAGATGTGAATGCCGTTGAATTGCATGAAAACGATGTTCGCGCTCGAAGCGCCCATGCCAATGAACATCTCCACTTTCATGTATGTTTCGTCCGCGTCCCCCACCTTTTCGATTGTGTGGTTGCCGTCGGAGAGCGCGGGTACCGCATCCCATTCGGTCGCGGACAAGAACTCGTCGCGGTTGTTGGGATTGTAAAAGGCCAGCCTGAACTTGACGATGCCAACGACGTGATCGAGGTTCACCATGAGTGCCGTGCCATTGGCGAGGGTCGCACCAGAGGAGCCGACATCATCATCTGGCGCGTACACCAACACCTTCCCGTGCCGCACCGGGTTGGGGTGAGATGGCCACTGAATGAATTCGATCCATTCGTAGTCGTCAGGGCCCGTTGTGCTGTTGTGCGCGTACCCGACGGCCACGTCCCCTGTCGCCGTCGCATTCTCGCTGCAAATCAGCGACACGTTGGTCACCGAGATGTCGCCCTGCCGGCCGTTGCCGGTTGTGGCCTTGATGTAGAAGTCGCCCATTGTTGTAAAAGACGGGTGGGCCGTCTGCCAGAAAAGGTGTTCTGTGTTCCAAATACCCGACGGGCCCTGTACTTCCCACACCGTTTGGTGATTGTGATCGAGGACCTGCAGCTTGGCATCCAGGATGCCCAAGTTGCCCAATCCGTCGGCGCCCCAGCCCCACCAGCCGGCCATGTGGTATAGGAAGGAGACCGAGGTGGGGTAGAGGCCATGGCACCCGTCGTACTTTAGTGCGAAGACCTTATTTTCGTTACCCGAGGCCTCGGTGTAAAGATAGCCGGCTGGTGGCTGAAGAGGCCAATGATCGTTGCCGGCTGTACCGTCACCGTTGTCGGTTCCCCAGGCGCCCGTTCCCGAATCGGGTGTCCCCGTCCCCATCGGGTTCCAGGACCACGAGGCTTCGACACCGAGTTCATGCACCGATCCTGGTTGAAGGTTGGTCCAACCCGAAGGCATAACGTCACTTTGGAATTCAAAGATCCGCCTTGAACGGTCGGGTGTGGGCGGGATTGCGGGAGGGACAGGAGGCGGCGACGGTGGCGATGGCGGCGGCGAAGGCAGCGGTGGCGAACGCGGCGGCGGGGATGGTTTCGGGGTGCCAGGGGGCGGTACCGGATCGCAGGTGTTGAACACGTACGACACATTTTGGCTCATTCTCACGTCAATGAAACGGTTGCTATACGTTCCATCATGAGTCGTGCACGCATCTTTCGTGTAGTCAAACATCTCCTGCGCCGACCAACCAAAGCAGGCAAATTTGAACACGCCCTGCCCTGCCTTGATAGGCACGGTGACTTGGTAATAACTGTCGCCGAGAGAACTCATTCGATGGGTGCTCGCCGACCACCCGTCGAAAAATCCCGTGACAACCACATCGTCACAGGGCGGATTCCATGTAGTGAATGTGACGTCGTAAAGCGTGTCGTCCTCAACGAATGGCTCGGAGGACATCTCCATGACGTGATTCCAAGTGCCTACCGTCAACCCGAGAAAGCCGCGTAGCGAAGCATAGGACGTTATGTTTTGGTCTGTGACATGCCAGTGCACGTGTGCACCATCGAGGGTCCCGTGCGCGCCGAGCACCACTCTCACCTTATCGATGGCCACGTGGGCAAGTGCCTGGTGCTGATTCATTCCATGTTCAATAGTGAGCTTCACGTGTTGGGTCGGCAAAGCCTCACTTTCGTAGACCAAGTGCTCGATCAGCGTCAGTATTGTCTCGGGCAAGCCCATTTCGCCGCCATAGTTTGAGAGCACGATCTGCTCGGTCGTCCGGTAGAACATTGTGCCATTGTCCATGTGCGATGCGCCATCGACTCGCTTCAGCCACGCGTGCTCTAACGACCTAATCTTGGGATGTGCTGTTATTGAACCAGATGGCAGCATTCCGAGAAGTGGAGGAAGGCTGAATCCAAAGCACCGAATGTGGCTTGCCGAAGACAGATACGCCTCTCGATGCTGCACACGATCGAGCAGATGCATGACATAGGTTTCGTCTGGAGTGTTGTTCTCGTATCCATCACCGCTACCAACTTTCTTCCACACGATCTTGCCGGTGATGCCGTCGATCATGTATTTTGTGGGAAACGCACTAACTTGGCTTTTGTCACTCAAAAATCCTGGTGCAGTCACGTCTTTTCTCTGGTCCGGGACGATGCGCACACTCTGAGTCGAGCCTGCACGTGTGGTTACCGTTGCATCCAAGTCCGCGGTCAGGAGTGAAATTTTGGTTTTGTCCTCAAGAATGACCGTTCCGGGAAAGAATGTAGGGAGAACGACTGGCATCTTGTGAAGACTGAACGGCGTGCCGTCCCAGTCTACGCCGGGTGAGAACAGATGCCCTAGGTCGCCTGACACTAACTCGCCATGCTGCTTAAACTGTCCAGTCGCGGACGGATGACGAGTGTACGACTCGTCCGGATTATTTGAAAGGGGTTCTATGTCGAACGATAGCACGATGTCCCCCTCTGGCGACCTCAACGTGATCGTGTCGCCCGCGTTCTGCATACTGAATTCACCTTCGCTCGCGACAACGACATGGGCACCGCCAAAAGTACCGGTCGGACTTCCGCCACCGAATACCACAAGGGCTTGCGCAGGTGATACCGTCGTCCCTGGTGCAAACGTGTGCTTAAGACCGGCGCCGTCGTGAATGGTGTGGTTGGACACATCAAGCACATTGCTTCCGATGTTTAGAAACTCGATAAACTCGTCCTCCGTTGCGGATCTTGTGCCGTCTCCATTCGCATCTCCGGCGATGCCATCCGGAGGATCGTATAAAACTTCGTTTATGACGAGTGGGAACTCGCCTTCGATTGCATATTTCCAATCCCAGCCCTGTTGGAAGAAAAAGTCACGCAACACTGTCGTTTCAGAAGCTTCGGCGCCTGAGAAGTAGTTGCCATTCCCAAAATCGTCTCCGATCGAGAGGACGGGCAGAAAATGATCATGGACCTTGTAGTTGTTGGCACCCTCAAAAAACGTGGGAAGACCCATGAAACAGGGGATGCACCAATTCTGGTGCAAGTCGATGAAGATGAGTTTGTTGACAAACTGATTGTTGTGCAGTAGAGGCTCTCCGCCGTCACTTCCACCGCCCACTCGGACGTAATGATGCAGAGTTAGCTCGTGTGCCATCTCCGTTTGCGTAGCGGTCGGGTTGAAAGGATTGGGAAGGTCTGTTCCTACGGGGAGAAAGGACACGAGCGAATTCAATAGAAACGTGTTTTCTTTGGCGGCGTCGCTGCAGCAGGCTTCGCCTTGATAGGCCATGCTGACATCGACACACTTGACTGCATCCACCACATGTCTTGCAATTGCGATGAAAATCAGGAGGAGGAGATGATGCATGTTTGGGTTTAACATCGTCACATAAAAAAAAACCGGTCTTTTCTCAGACAATGCTCACCAGATCTTTGAGACAATCGCGGTAGGTGCACGGCCCCATCTTGTCTGTCATTTTTTTGCTCTCACGAACATCCACGTCCTCGCCCATTTTCACGGCGAGTTTTGCACGCGCAAAGAGGTATGGTCGACCCCAAAACGCAGGAGTCTCGAGTTCCACATACCCCTCGTGCTTGTGCGCCAAGAAAGTGTGTTGTTCATCCGTCCTTTTCGTCGTGACTGTAATTTTGATTTTACCATTCTTGTGCTCCTTCAATTTCGCGTCGTAGAAATTATCGTATTCGCTCAGCAGCCCGTCGACTTCTGCGTTATTCATCTCGTCGATGCGCTCGGCCAATTTTTTCTTTTTACGCATGAAATCATTAAGAATCTTTCGGTCTCTATCGTTTTTCTTGCCGCGCAAATCCGTCTCGTTTTCCCACGTATAGTCTTTCGGATCCGTATATCTGCTCCATTGTGTCAATATTTTGCGCTTGCCTTTTTTACGTGATGCGACTATATGCCTCACATTATATTCGCGCTTGTTGGATTTCTTCGCGCTGTGTTTCTTCGCGCTGTGTTTCTTCGCGCTGTGTTTCTTCGCGCCTGATCGTGTCGTCGCACGGTAC
>MDTG01310305.1_pt1 | contig 11734 bp, 13 predicted proteins | sample 811421 | NCBI WGS metagenome assembly MDTG01 (sample SAMN05326645, study PRJNA326480) | marine metagenome | isolation source: seawater | place: Pacific Ocean: South East | collected 2011
AACGCAAGCATCGAGGGGACACGGGGATTTCTATAGGGCCAAGGAACTTAGCTCAGGCGCTTACGCCGTTTCGGGTGCCAACTTTCCGGGGTTGCGCCCAAGGTCCGCTCCACGGCTCGAAGCACCCCCAGCGGCGCCCTCCCCGCGTTCGAGCCAGGCGAGGAGGCCGCCGCACGAGAGAAGGCCGGCGGGAAGAACACGGCCTGGGCGTAAGGGTCTAGGAGGACCTTCTCCGGGTCGAAGCGGTGCGACTCGTAACGCCCGCGCGGCGGCGGACCAGCCACGCGATAAGCGTAGTAGCTCGCTGAGTCGACCAGCTCCGCTCGGAGACGGCAATGCCACACCCGTCCGGTGCGGTTCTGGCGTGGGTTCAGCTCCTGCTCCAGCATCGGCTGCTCGGGGTCGCCCTCTCGGTAGAGGAGTAGGGTCACCGCCTCCGCGTGCTTCGAATAGAGGGCGAAGTTGTATCTACCGTCAGCAGGGAGCCATGTGACTCCGAGCGGCGAGGGCGAACCGTCCAGGCTGGTCCACCCTTGAGTTGCTTGACCGCGAGCCTTGTGAGGCTCGCCCGTCCGAGTTTCACAGCGGTCGGGGCTGCTTTGGCTGGGCCCCTTCTGTCTCTCCGAATGCGCCGGTTCCACCCTATAGCTTCCTCCAGCGAAGGCTAGGAGGGTTGTCCTAGCAAGCTCAGGGCCAACTGCCAAGCTGAGGTCAAGGGTGTTGCCACGACTTCTGCTAACCAGTCATACGTTTGCGACAACCAGTCACACGTTTGCAATCAGGGGCTTTTCCTTTCTAGGTCGATGACACTCACGAAGGCTTCAGATCTGAAATGCACGCGCCCGTTAACGAGGGAGGCGTATCTCAGACTTGAAATGCTCCTGGGCGCACAATCGAGCCGATTGGGCTTGCGAGGTCTGGCGCGTCGCTTGCGCAGAGGTTCTGCATGCGAACCCTCCACACTGCAGCACTCTTGTGCCTCATGTCCACCTCCGCATTCGCCGAGACAGTTCGTCTTGAGACTGGCGAGGTCTTGATCGGAGACGTGACGTCGGTCACCTACGAACGCGTCGTTGTAACCACCCTCTTCCCTCGCGAAGAGAAGCTGACGTTGCCGGCCAATCGCCTCGACCCAGCCAGCCACTACGAGCTGTTGGTCGCACGAATAGATCGCTCAGGTGCAAGCAAGCGACTGGAACTCGCACGCTTCTGCGCACAGAAGGGGCTCTTCGCCCACGCCATCGTCGAAGCCCGCCTCGCGGCCAAGCTGGACCCGAAGCTCAAGCCAAGTGCAGAACAACTGGCAGAGCGCGCGCTGGAGTCACTGGCGCACGGGCTACTCGAGATCGCGAGGACCTACTTCGCAGTCGAGCATCCGGCTCGCGCCCGGCTCTACCTCAACTCGATCCTGAAGCGCTATCCCCGCACGAAGAGCGCCGTGGAGGCACGCCGGCTCCTTCACAAGCTGCCCAAAGCACAAGACAAGAAGGAAGCCAGGGAGCGGATTAGCTCAGACCGAGAGAAGCGGACCCTTCGCCGGAACCTCGAACGAGCCCGCGGTTACCTGCAGCGGGCGGACAAGAAGACCGGGAGCCTGCAGCGGCACTTTCGGGCAGGAAAGGACGAGCACCTGCTCCGGCGCGCCGCCTACACCTACAAGAAGGCTTACGGGCTGATTCGGAAGGGAGTCCGATCCCTCACCGACGAGGAGGCCCTCAATGAACAGCTCATCGAGACGGCCACGACCGCCCGAGCGAGATTGACGAAGGCTTACCTGGAGCTGGGACGGCTCTGTTTGCAGCGAGGCTCGATTCGCACCGCGGAGGAGTACTGCTCGCTCGCCTGCAGTCTTGAACCCGAACGAAAGGGGCTCCATGGGCTCCACGAGCAGATCGTGCAGGCCCGGATCGCCCAGCGATTCGGCGGCTACTGAGAGAACCAGCCAATGACGGACCAAAAGACCAAGACACCGAGAGGGATTGGGCTCGCGCTCATGGCCCTGCTCGCCACGACCGGCTGCGCGGGGACGACCGTCAAGCCAGGCGAGATGGGGCTGAAGTACGTCGTGCTCGACGAGCCGGCGCTTCAGGCCGAGGTGCGTCCCGAGGGCTTCTACTTCCAGTGGCCCTGGAACGACATGGTGATCTATGACGTCACGTGGCAGAGCCGGGACGAGGAGGTCGCTGTGCTGACGGCGGACGACCTGCACGTCCCCACGACCGTAACGGTCACCTTCCGGCCCGAGAGCAAGCGGCTTCACGACCTCCACACCCTGATCGGCCCCACGTACTACGAGGATGTCATCCGGCCTGCGCTCGTGACCCTGGCCCGGAGCGAGTTCGCACTGCACAAGCACAATGACCTGGCCCGGGAGGGGCCGAAGATCGAGCAGGAGGTGCTCAAGAAGCTGAGGGAACTCCTGAAGGGGAAACCCCTCGAGCTCGAGCAGGTCGCCATCAAGCACATTCAGTACGACCAGCTCGTGACGCGCTCGATCTCCGACAAGCTGGCGATGGAGCAGAAGGCCAAGCAGAAGGAGTTCGAGCTGAAGGTGGCAGAGCGGGACGCCGAGATCGCCCGAACGAGGGCCAAGGGGATCTCCGACGCGGTGGCCATCCGGGCTGAGGGCGACTCCAAGGCGATCGTCCTCCGCGGCGAGGCTCAGGCCAAGGCTCAGGAGGCGATCGACAAGACGCTCACCCAGAAGTACATCCAGTACCGGGCGTTCGAGGGCGACAACACGCGCTACTACTTCGTCCCGATCGGCAAGGACGGTCTCCCCCTGATCGTCAACGCCGAGGCCGCGCCATCCTCGGGTCGGCGCAAGTGACGATCGCCACACGCAACGAGCACGGAGCAGCAGCCTCGCCCTGGATCCGCCAGTTCCAGGACGTGGGCAGCGAGAGCCTGGCCGAAGTCGGAGGCAAGAACGCCTCGCTCGGCGAGATGCTGAGGGGTCTGTCGGACCTGGGCGTGCGCATACCCGACGGCTTCGCCGTCACCGCCGCGGCCTACCGCGCCTTCTTGCGTAAGAACGACCTGGAGCGCGAGCTGCGCGACCTCCTCGAGGGCATGAATTGCCGAGATGTCGAGCTGCTCGAGAGTCGCGCCGCGGTAGCCCGCGCGCACATCCTGGCGGGCTCATTCCCGGCCCCAGTGGCAGGCGCCATCCGCGGCGCCTACCGCCAGCTCTCGGCTGGAGATCCACAAGGGATCCACGTGGCTGTACGGTCCTCAGCCACGGCAGAGGATCTGCCGACCGCATCCTTCGCCGGGCAGCAGAAGTCGTTCCTTCACGTTCGGGGCGAAGCAGAGCTCCTCGAGACGGTGCGGCGCTGCTTCGCCAGCCTGTTCACGGCGCGCGCGGTGAGCTATCGCGAGGACATGGGGTTCGACCACTTCGACGTGGCCCTGTCGGTGGGCGTTCAGCGCATGGCGCGAGCCGACGCCACCTCCTCTGGCGTGATCTTCACGCTGGAGACGGACTCGGGCTTCCGGGAGGTCGTCTACCTCACGTCGATCTACGGGCTGGGGGAGAACATCGTCCAGGGCCGCGTTGGCCCCGACGAGTTCTACGTCCACAAGCCGACGCTCCGAGAGGGGCGGCGCTCGATCCTGCGGAGGAAGCTGGGGTCCAAGGAGCTGCGCCTGGCATACGACCAGGCCCGGCATCGCCTGGAGAATCGGCCCGTACCTGCCCATGAGCGCGACCGGTTCTCGCAGGAGGACGGAGAGATCCTGCAGCTGGCGCGCTGGGCGCTCTCCATCGAGGATCACTACAGCCGACTCGCTGGCCGTCCCACGCCCATGGACATCGAGTGGGCCAAGGACGCCCCGACTGGTGAGCTGTTCATCGTCCAGGCTCGCCCTGAGACCGTCCACAGCCAACGACTGCGACCGGTCCTGCGCCTGTTCAGCCTCCCCGAGCAGGGGGAGTGTCTCGTGGAGGGTCTCGCGGTCGGAGACGCCGTTGCGGTAGGGCCGGCTCGCATCATTCGCGATCCCAGCCACATGAAAGCGTTCCAGCAGGGCGACGTGCTCGTGACCCAGATCACGGATCCGGATTGGGAGCCGATCCTGAAACTCGCAGCGGCAGTCGTGACCGAGCGTGGAGGTCGCACCTCTCACGCCGCCATCGTGGCGCGGGAGCTGGGAATTCCGGCCTTGGTCGGCGCCAGCGACGCCCGACGGCGCGTCGCCATGGGAGAGGAGCTCACGGTCTCCTGCGCGGAAGGGGAGGTGGGCCGCGTCTACCGGGGCCGCTTGCCCTTCGGCGTGGAAGAGATCGATCCTTCGAGTCTCCCCAAGCCTCGGACGCGCGTGATCCTCAACCTCGCTGATCCGGAGCGCGCCTTCGCCTACGCCCAGCTCCCCTGCGATGGTGTCGGCCTGGTGCGCATGGAATTCATCTTCACCAACTGGGTCAAGGTTCACCCCCTGGCCTTGACGCGGTATGAGTCTCTGCCGGAGCACTTGCGGGAGGAGGTCGCCGAGCTGACGCGGGGTTGGCGAGACCGCAAGGAGTACCTCGTGGACGTGCTCACCCAGGGCATTGCCACGCTGGCAGCAGCCTTCTGGCCGCGCCCGGTCATCATGAGGTTCTCCGACTTCAAGACCAACGAATACGCCCGGTTGCTCGGCGGTGCACAGTTCGAGCCCCATGAAGAGAACCCAATGCTCGGGTGGCGGGGCGCGAGCCGCTACTACCATCCCAGCTACCAGGAGGGGTTCCTGCTCGAGGTCGCAACCGTGAAGCGCGTCCGTCAGGAGCTCGGACTGACCAACCTCAAGGTCATGGTGCCCTTCTGCCGCACTCCGGCCGAGGGGCGGGCCGTGCTGGAGGCTATGCGAGCCGGCGGCTTGGAGCGAGGGGAGAACCGCCTGGAGGTCTACGTCATGGCAGAGATACCCGCCAATGTCCTTCTGGCCAGGGATTTCGCCGAGGTCTTCGACGGCTTCTCGATCGGGTCGAACGACCTGACGCAGCTGGTCCTCGGCGTCGACCGCGACTCCGAGTGGGTCGCGGAGTTGTTCGACGAGCGCAACGGCGCCGTGCGGCGCGCCTGCGCGATGATCATCGAGGCCGCCCACCAGGCGGTCGTCCAGTTGGAATCTGCGGCCAGGCACCATTGGACTACCCGGAGTTCGCGGCCTTCCTCGTCGGGGAGGGGATCGACTCGATCAGCCTCAGCCCGGACTCGCTGGTACACACGCTGCACCGCGTGGTCGAGGCGGAGGAGGCGCGCGACCCACGGCATCCTGCGAGCCCCGTCCCGGTGCCGCAGGCCGGCGCAGAAGTGCCTGAGCTGAGTGAGCGGAGGGGATCGTGCTGCGACGGACCTCATGGCCACTGAAGATCATGGCGCTGGCGACATTTTTGGCGCTGTCGCTCGCCATCCATGCCCTCGTGATCCTGGGGGGGAGGGGTTCTCCGACGGTGGAGAGCTCTTCGAAGCAGCACACGTCGTCCGGGGAGGGGAGCGGGGAATGACCTCGTCTGCGCGCGCGTCATATCCTCCCCTCATCTTGACGCTGGCCCTCTTGGGCTGCACGAGCGCCCCTGTTGTGCAGCCTGCGCGAAGCGGAAGGCCTCATCCTTCGGCTGAGCAGGACTCTCAACGGCTGGGGCCAGGTGGCGACCTGCCTGCTGCGCTGCGGGCAACGCTGGCAGCGTGCAGCGGTGAGGAGGTCGCTGGACGACCCTGGGCCAAGTGCTCTTCCGCTGAGGAGTGCTTCGTCTCACGAGCAGGCGACGTCGTGGGAGTAGGCTGCTGCCGCTTCAGCCGCGAAGAGCTAAAGGTCACCGAGGATCAGAAGCAGGGGACACTTAGCGTCTCGGGCACGCTGGTCTGCAGGGCGCGACCGGCCAAGCCGCGCCGTGTCGTCGTGTTCGCCACCACGACCGCTTGGAGCGAACACCACGCGATCCAGGAGCTGGCCCGCATCGACCTGAGCCCCGACGCGGTGGATCCCGTGCCGCTCTTCGAGGACTTCCGCATCCCCTTCGTCCTGAACATCTCTCCCCAGGGCCTTTCGCTGCTCCCCAAAGACGCACGAGGTCAGCGGCGTATCCACCTTCTCGGCCTCGTAACGAGCGAGGAGGGCCCCGCGGTCGCTGGATTCCTGAGGTTGTCCTTCTGATCACCACTTCCGCGGCCAATGCAAGGAGTAACCATGGATGCCACCAAGCCTATCGAACAACTGATGACTCGCGATCCCCTCGCGTGGTGCGCACCGCACGACAGCCTCAATGACGCTGCCAACCTCATGTGGGATCAGGATTGCGGTGCGATCCCTGTCGTGGAGGACGGTCGTGTCGTAGCCATGCTGTCGGATCAAGACATCTGCATGGCTGCTTACCTGCAGAGTCGACGGCTCACGGAATTGGCTGTATCAAGCGCCATGTCCCAGTGCGTGCACTCCTGCGGGTTGGGCGACAGCGTCGAAGATGTTTGCCAACTGATGGGCGTGCACCAGGTGCGACGGCTGCCCGTCACGGACGGCGAAGGCCGTTTGGTTGGCGTGGTGTCATTGAGTGACCTCATTGGAGGAGCCAACTCTGGGCAGGCCATTCGCTTGCTGGAGACCCTCAAGAAGATCAGTGAGAGACGACTGCCATCCGAGGTCCCCGAACAATGAGGGCCAGAGAGCATGATGCGATCTCCCAGGTTCTCGGGGCTGAAGCGAGCCCTGCGTGCAAGGCTCGAGCCGGCCGCATAGTGGGATACGGCATCAGCCGGGAGACCACGCCCGTGCTGGTCATGGCAGGCGGCCGAGGCTCCCGCCTTGGTCCCCTGGCCAGCTACCGCGCGAAGCCTGCCATGCCCTTCGCTGGGCGCTACCGCCTCGTCGATTTCGTCCTCTCGAACCTCATGAACTCGGGATATCGGCGCGTCTATCTCTTGACGCAGTTCATGGCCACGAGCCTGATCAGGCACGTCAACCACAACTGGCGTCTCTCTGGCATGGGGGAGTTCATTGAGGTCGTCCCAGCGCAAATGCGGTTGGGAGAGTGTTGGTACAGGGGGACCGCGGACTCCGTCTATCAGAACCTCCACCTCGTGCAGCGCTCGTCTGCCGAGAATGTGGCGATCTTCGGCAGCGATCACGTCTACGCTTTCGCCGTCGATCAATTCGAGGAAGCGCACTACGACCAGGATGCTGACCTGACGATCGCTGCTTTCCCCGTTCCGCGGTCGGAGGCGCATCGGTTTGGGGTGTTCGAAGTCGACGCGCAGGGTCGAGTCACTGGCTTCCAGGAGAAACCCGCCGAGCCTGTCCCGCTGCCAGGTCAACCAGACACTTGCTTGGTGAGCATGGGGAACTACATCTTTCGGACAGCGGTCCTGGTCGATGCGCTTTGCTCAGATGCAGAAGAGGAGGCGTCAGAGCATGATTTTGGGAAGGACGTTGTTCCCAGGCTCGTGCGAGAGGGGGCGCGCGTCTTTGTCTACGATTTTCGCAACAACCGGATCCCAGGCACACCGCGGGTGCTCGACCCCTACTGGCGGGATGTGGGGACCATAGACTCGTTCTTTGACGCCAACATGGACCTCCTGCGACCCCAGTCGTCGCTCGACCTCTACAACCCTCAGTGGAAGATCAGAGGCGCTCAGCGCCACTACCCCCCAGCGCGGTTCTCGTTGGGGGGCGCAGCGGTGCGCTGGAGCATGGTTGGTGAGGGCTCCATCGTCGCCTGCGCCAAGATTGAACGCTCGCTTCTAAGCCATGACTGCTTGGTCCAGGCTGGGGCAGTGATCGAAGGCTCGCTGATATTCTCTGGTTGCGCTGTTGGGCGCGATGCTCACTTGCGCCGCGTCCTCATGGACAAGAACTGCAGCGTCTCTCCAGGTGTGGCCATCGGTCACGACCCTGTCCGTGACGCCGAGCGCTTCCCGTTCATTAGCGGCGCGGGCGTGGTGGTGCTGCCCAAAGGAACCCATGTGCCGCGGACAGGACCGATCCAGTTTGCCCCGGACGTGGCCCGCCTCCTCCGCGGCGACCCAACGACGAGCGCCAAGCTCCTCCAGTTCGAGGGCAGGGCACTGGTTGAGGCCGGAGACCGGCTTGGCGACCTGTCCGTCGGCCCTCGTCGCATGAGGACGGGCAGTCCGAGCCATGGAGAGGAGCGCCGACCGTGAAGTTCAGGAGGTGCTCTGCTGGCCACCACTCAGCGCCTCACCGCGTGTGCCATGTTTCGCGTAGAGAACGAGGCACACCATGAGGGAGGAGTTGAGCGTCAAGCGATTCGGCCTGGCCCTCGGGGCGACCATGACCTTGCTGTACGTCGGTTGCGTGTTCGTCATGGCGACGGTCCCGCGAGAGGCGTCGGTTCGCTTCTTCAACAGCTTGCTGCACGGCATCAACGTCGAGAGCGTCATGCGCTGGGATATGCCTTGGACCGAGATGGTCGTCGGCGTGCTCGAGACCTTCATTCTCGGCTGGCTGCTTGGCGCTGTCTTCGCGGTCATCTACAACTTGGGCTCGGCAGCTCCAACAGCTCCCTTGGAGACTCCCCATGCATCATGAGGAGTACGCCTACGGGAGTTGGGGGTTGGTGATCACGATGGTGGTGATCAGCCTCTTCTTCATTGTTCGCTTCATTCCGTTGAGGACTCGACTGGAGAAGCGATCTGGCGGGGCGCTGGCGACATTTCTGGTGGCCCTGTTCGCCGAGATGTACGGGTTCCCGCTCACGATCTATCTCTTGGGGCACTTCTTCGGCGTCAAGATCGGTCTCGACCACATCAGCGGCCACCTGCTCGGCGACTTGATCACTTGGCTTGGGTTGGGCAACGGGTGGTTCATCGTCATGGCGCTGAGCAACGCGCTGCTGATTCTCGGGCTCTGGATGATCTCGTCGGGTTGGCAGCTCGTGTATGAAGCTGACGGGAAGCTGGTGACTCACGGCCTCTACAAGCACGTGCGCCACCCCCAATACACGGGGATCTTCATCATCACGCTCGCCTTCATGATCCAGTGGCCGACGCTGGCGACGTTGCTGCTGTGGCCCTTCGTGATCGCCATGTACGTCCGTCTGGCGAAGCGTGAAGAACAAGACGCCCTGGAGCAGTTCCCAGTCGAGTATGCCGAATACATGGAGCGTACGCCGAGGTTCGTTCCAAGATGGTCGACGCGCAGCGAACGGTCGGGTGGCGGCGAGCCTGGAGCACGGTCGACTGCTCAGACCGAAGAACAGAGATCATGAGCATTGCCGGAATTGTTCGAGAACAAGCTTGGTTGCCTACCAAGGCCCACGAACTACGGGCCTCGTTGCCCAAATGGAGTGTACTGTGAATGCAGGTTTTGTGAATGTGGTCACGCTCGCGGTCACCATTGCGATGGTGACTCTGCTCGGTGGCTGCACGACGACGACGAAACATGGCGGGGCCCGTCCCTTACACATGAAACACATCGACACTCAGGCGGAGGCGGAAGCTCTCACTGCCGGCGATTGCCTCGCGATGGTGTGCAGCATGTGTAGGAACGTCGTGTTCCACCGAGTGGGGAGCGGCACGGCCCACGTGGACCTTCTCACGGTGGGAAAATCACACACGTGCTCCGATTGCAAAGGCGACGTGCGAGTCGTGGGCACGGGGGAAGGCTCCGGCAAGTCGGAGAAGGTGAAGCACGTGTGCTCGAACTGCGGTGCGGACGCCATGTTCATCTGCGCTACGCAACCCGGTTCCGGTGGCCAATGACCGCATCTGCCTGGAGTTAGTTTCCGATGAAGGTCAAAGCCCTCATGACAACGGCGCTCACGACCGTCAAGGACAGCGATCCGATCGCACGAGTGCGCCGGCTCTTGGGAGACGGGAGCTTTCACGCCGTGCCCGTCATGAACCATTGGGGTGATCTATGCGGGATAATCACGTGCGCCGACTTCGTGGGGGTGTCGCCCGAAGAGTCTCGACGCGCTGTCCGGGAGTTCATGCAAACCCCGGTCTATACGATCCCCGAGAACGTGGACGTCACCCTGGTGGCGCACTTCATGAGCACGTACCGAATTCGTCACCTCGTCGTCGCCAGGGACAGGCGGGCTCTCGGAATCGTAAGCACGTTTGACCTCATTCATGTGCTGGCAGAGAGCAGGCGGAACTCCAGCACCAGCAGCCGTCACCAGGTTCAGGATCCCCGAACCGAGCTTGAACAACACGGGCTCAGTCAGGTTCCTGGGCGCGTAGGATAATGATCAGCATCGCTTGTTTAGTGTCGCTTGGAACGGTGACCTGGAATCTCAGAGGAGAACAAGATGTCACGACTGTATAGCCGGAGTGTGGGGGTGATGGTCATGGTGGCAGCTGCTGTTGCTGTGGCATCCTTGGCGTCTGCCCAGGACCGAAAGGAGCCACCGAAGAAGTCGGACCGACACTCCGACCATTCCAATCACCAAGGTCGAAAGGGTGGAACTGAAGGCTCGCTCGCTGCTCAGCTTGCGGAGCTCAGGGCCAAGGTCGCCAAGCTCGAAGCCGCCTTGGCTGCTGGTCACCCCAAACCAGGCGCAACAAGTACGGCAGGTCGCGGCATGAAGGGCATGGGCAAGCAGGGTCGCGGCACGGGCGGCATGGGCATGCGCGGCATGGGCATGCGCGGCATGGGCATGCGCGGCATGGGCATGGGCGGCATGAAGGGCATGGGCATGCAAGGTCGCGGCATGGGCGGCATGAAGGGCATGGGCATGCAAGGTCGCGGCATGGGCGGCATGAAGGGCATGGGCATGGGCGGCATGAAGGGCATGGGCATGGGCGGCATGGGCATGGGCGGCATGAAGGGCATGGGACCGGCCATGGGGAAGACCCCGTCACCCGAGCTCTCTACCTCGAGCCTCCCGGGGTTTCCCGGCGTTTCCCACCTTTATCATGTGGGTGCTTCTGGGCTGTTCCTCGATCACTCCGACCACCTGCAGCTCAGCACAAAGCAGAAGGAGGCGCTGAGCCGAATTCGGCAACGAGTTCTCCTCGACGTGGCTACGAGTGAGCGAAAGATCAGCCAAGCCGAGCAGGAGCTGTGGCTCTTGACAGCGGCAGACAAGCCTGTCGCAGCCGCGATCGAGGCGAAGATCCGCGCAATCGCCAGCCTGCAAGCTGATATGCGGTTGTTGCAGATTCGCGCGGTCGGAGAAGCGGCCAAGTTGCTCACAGCCGAGCAGCGCAACAGGGTGACACAAGAGCCCAATGCGACATCTTCAGCGAAAGAGTCCGGTCCCGCGTCGCGGCCAGCGCAGTCGCCGCGGTAAGCGTGCCTCCCATGACCTTACGCTTCACACTCTTGATGACAGCGCTCGTGTTTACAGGTGTGCCCAGCGCCTTCGCCCAAACACCCGACGAGCATGCAAAACACCACCCAGCGGGCGAAAATGGCCAAGGCGACACGAAGAAGAAGGGACCTGCGAGTCGTCCGAGCGAGCGCGGCACCGGAATGATGGGCGGCGGCATGGGCAAGATGATGGAGCGAATGGGCGCTCCCCCGCCTCGAGACCTCTACCCGCAGCTCATGCGGCTCCCGGACCTGCCGCCAGAGGAGCGTGACTCGATTCGGCGCCAGGCCCACGAGCGCATGAAGGCAGGCGCAGCGCTCATGGACCGAGCCCTAGGGGAGCTTGCTGGGGCGACAGAGTCGGACGACTTCACCCGCATGCAAGAGGCGACGGCGTTGCTTCGGGAAGGCGTCGCAGAGTTCGAGAGCGGATTGGCCGCCCACCGCGCACTCGAAGAAGGAAAGGCCCCGCGGGCGG
>MDTG01326258.1_pt1 | contig 11732 bp, 10 predicted proteins | sample 811421 | NCBI WGS metagenome assembly MDTG01 (sample SAMN05326645, study PRJNA326480) | marine metagenome | isolation source: seawater | place: Pacific Ocean: South East | collected 2011
GATGATTTTATTACTTTGATAGGTAATAAAATCTTTTCATTAATAGGTAAGATTTTTTTTAATTTAAAGATCTCTGATATTTTATATACTTATATTCTAGGCAAAACTAAAGCATTTCAGAATTTAAGTCTTAATTATCACGATTTTAGAATATGCGTTGAAATACCAATTAAAGTCCAAAGAAAAAATATGAATTATAACTCAATTCCAAGCTATGAAAGAAGTAGAGTTGGTGGAAAAAAGAAAGTAAATGTATTTAAAGACGGTTTTTTAATTTTATTAGCGCTCTTTAGACTTTTCTTTTACAAAAAATAATATTAAATAAACAATTCTTATTTAAAATGATTAATAAAAAATCAAAAATTTTCATTGCTGGCCATGAAGGTTTGGTTGGATCTTCTGTATTGAGAAAGTTTAAATCAGAAAAATTTAAAAATATTTACACTATTAAAAAGAAAAAGTTGAATCTCTTAAATCAAGAAAAAACTTACAAATATTTAAAAAAAATTAAACCAAATCTTGTAGTCATATGCGCTGGAAGAGTTGGGGGAATAAATGCAAACCAGAAAATGAAATCAAATTTTATTTATGAAAATTTACAAATTCAAAGTAATATTATTCATGGTAGCTACTTAGCTGGAGTAAAAAATCTTATTAATCTAGGTTCTAGCTGTATTTACCCAAAAAAACCAAAAATTCCGATTAAAGAAGAAGCTCTTCTTTCAAGTCAATTAGAAGAAACTAACGATGCTTATGCTGTCGCAAAAATTGCTGGTCTAAAAATGTGTCAATCTTATTCAGAAAATTATAAATTAAATTATAAAACTTTAATGCCATGTAATTTGTATGGCTCTGGAGATAATTATGATTTGAAAAAATCTCATTTTTATCCAGCATTAATTAGAAAAATTTTTACAGCTAAGATTAAGGGGGAAAAAAAAATAGAGGTATGGGGATCAGGACTTCCCAAAAGAGAGCTTATGCACGTAGATGACGTGGCTAATGCTATATTTTTTTTTATGAAGAAAAAATTTAAAGAAAGTTTTCTCAATATAGGCAGTGGTAAAGATTATTCAATAAATTGGTATGTAAATTTTATAATGAAAAACCTCAATGTAAATTTAAAAATTGTAAGAAATCGAAAAATGCCAGACGGGACATTTAGGAAATTATTAGACTCTTCAAAAGCGTACAGGTACGGCTGGAGACCAAAAATTACTTTAAAAAATGGTTTTTGGAAAACTTTTGAATCCTTAAAGAAAGATTTATCTTAGAAGATAATTATCTCACTTAAACCAAAGTTATTATTATTTAATTCGTTTAAATCTATTTTGATTTCATCAGGCACCAAATCTCCATCGATTTTTATATTTGACCAAAAAGGATATTTATTTATGACGATTTCTTTTTCAGAAATAATTTTATTTTGATTGTAAAAATTGAGAGTAACACTTACGTTTTTTTTATTAACCTTTGATGCTAGAATTTTTATTTCAGTAATTTTTTTCTGTTCAGGAATTATTGTAAACTGGTTAGGTGAATTTTTAGAAAAATAAACACCTGTTGTACACATATCTTCATCAATATTTAAATCTTTAAGGTAATTTAAATTTTTAATGTCAGAACTTTTAATTTCATATTTATTGATTTTTTCTTTAAATTCAAAATATTCTTTATTTCGCAAGAAATAATCGGGACAATTTTTAACCCCTTTGTTAATTTTTTTGTAATTACTGTCTACAATTTTTTTTAGTCTTATAAACGTACTTAATCCTGAAGTACTCTCATCATTGAAAAAATATCCGTTAGATTTAACATAATCAATTATTAAAAATGGTTCATTGTTATTCAAATCTTTTAACAATCTATCTCTAAAATAATTTCTATTACCTTTGTTATCTATTTGTTTTTGGTTGACTGAGTCTCTAGTTGATGGAGTAAAAGAACTTAATAAATACAATTCTGGTTTCCAACCCCAAATCATCAGTTTTTTATCATCCCCGTCTATATTTAGATGCTGTAACAATTTTGGACTTTCAAAATTTATATTATTTTGTAAAAACTTGCTTTTAAAAAAATTATTATTATAAAATTTATATTTTTCTAGGATTAAGGATAAAATAAAAATAGTGAAAAAAAATGTGATTAAGTTTAATTGGATTCCCCTTTTTGCTAAATTTATATCAATGTTTTTTACAAACATTGCAAGAAATATTGGAACCATGGGAGCAAGAACTACAAGATAATGCCTGTGTACCGAGCCTGTTACTAAAATTACAATAAAGGTAAGAACAATTAATGATCCAACTAAAATCAAATTAAAATTACGATTGATTAAGACTTTTTTAATATTTTTTGAAAAGTAGATACTGATAGCTAAATATATTAAATAAAAATAAAATAAATGAAAAATTGAATTAAAGATTAAATGATTAAAAAAAACTGATCTCTTTTCACTTTGAAGTATTGAACCTAAATCATTTTTTTCAACTATTATATTGTCAATAGCTGTATTTCTAACTATGAAATCTGCAAGTGGATAATGTATTACGTTGTTAAATAAATCTAAAAACTCATTATTATAATAATAATAAATTGAAATCATAAAAGATGGGATTAGAAAACTTATGCTCAATAAGATAAATTTTAAATAATCTTTTTTATAAAATACTAATTTCAAAGAAATCATTAAAATGAAAAATAATGAAATTGGGAAAAATTGCATTTTCGCAAAAATAACTGCACCAGATAAAGTGCCAATTAGAAAAAGATATTTTGTTTGAAGATTTTGATAATTTTTAAGATAGAAGTATAAAGATGATAAAATTAATGTGACTGTAACCAATTCATTAGTATAATGCAAAAAATCTGCATCTTTTGTTAAGCAAAAAAATATTAAAATAGGTAAAAAAATTAAGTATTTCTCTTTTTCTAATACAAATAAACTTAAAGTTTTAAAAATAATAAAAACTGAAATAGTAATCGCAAGTATCGCTGAAATCCTAATTGACAAATAGGTAATATCAAGTCCTAATAAGCTTGGCCAGACTAGAAATAAAGCATTAAGGACTCCAGAGGTATCTCCATCAAACTCATAAAAATTAAAGTTACTATTTACTAATCTCAAGGCCTTTGCTCCTATTACAAACTCATCAGTATTCAAAAATTCATACCCTAGAAGAGATGAATTAGATCTACATATTAAGATTAAAAAGAAAAAAATAAAAAACATTCTGAAATATTATTTTTTTTCTAACACAACTAACATTCTTGCAGAAAAAATATTTTTACTTAAAATTGTTAAAAAACGATCTAGAAATTTTACCATGTTAAACAAAATTTTTGGATAAAATGAAATATATGAGTATCCACCAGAGGCTAAAAAACTGAAGTCTGAAAAGCATTGTATTTTTTTTATTTCAAACATTTCATCTAATTTTAATTCCTTTTTAATAAATGCTCTCCATGGAATAGACTGAGCAGCAAAATATTCACTTTTACCAGGAATTTTCTTAGGTTTTTCATCCCATTCTATTTTGAAATCAAAACCATTAGGTTCGTGGTGAAAAATTTTATAAATAATCCTGGGTATTAATCCCATTGCTGGCTCAACCATAATTACTCTTCCATTATTACACAATACCCTATGTATATTTTTTAGTGCAAACTTTGGGTATTTAAGGTGATGAAATATATCTACCATTATTACATTAGATAATGATTTATCTTTTTGATTTAATTTAAAGATATTCTCCTCTAGGTCTATCATTTGATTATCGTTAGTAAGATTAGATGTTATGCATTCAGGTATTGTTTCTTTAATATATCCACTGCTTCCTATTTCTAAAATTGGAAGTTTAGAATTTTCAAAAAGATTTTTTTTTATTAATTTAAAATAATTATTGTAAATTAATTGAAGAATTTTCTTCTTCTTGTAAATTTCTCTATTTTTATTATCTAAGCTAATATGGTCATTCATAAAAGTTTAAATATTATTAATTATTTTCGTAAGTTCTTGTTCAAAATTTTTTTTAGTAGGAAGTTTATTTTTTATCATTTCCTTTTGAATCTTAATGTAATTTTTTTTAATATAGTTTAGATTTTCTAAAAAACTACGTGTATTTCTGTTTGACACAAAAATCCCTTTTTTATCCCCTATTACATGCTTTATTTCCTCAAATATAATTACGGGTCTTTTTCTAGCTAGTGATTCTAATAAAGCCATTGGATGTCCCTCGGTGTAAGATGGTAAAACAAAGATATTATGATCATCATAAAACTTTATCAGTTTGTTTTTATTTTTTTCTATAGGATATATTTTTACATTATTTTGATTTATTCTGTGAATTTCATTTTCTTGAGCGCCTACTATTGATAAAAATATGTCATGTTTGTTTTTAATCAGATTAACTAAAGAAAAAATTCCTTTCTCAACTCTTAATCTTCCAACATATAACAGATTAAATTTCTTTAATTCCGAATTTTTCAGTTTAGTCGTCCAACTAGTGTCTAGCTGAGATGGAGAGACAACGGACCCTTTTTTTCCTCTAAGAATATAACTTCTACAGCTAATCAGTTTTGAAGATAAAGATGTAATGTGAAACATAAAAAAATATAGTAACACTCCTAATCTTCCTAATATCGCTTTATATTCACCAAAACCATCACTTCTCAAATAAACAATTGGAGTTTTTCCAAATAATCTTAAAAATAAACAAATTAAAAAAGTATAAGGTGAAATAGAAATTACAAGATATACGGCATTTGGTTCTTTAGTGGCCGAAATTACTTCGGAAATATAAGAAAAGATATTATTAAATATTTTAATACTTTTAATCTTTATTTCATGATTTCTTTTCTTAGAGGACCTTCTTCCAAATAAATTGATTTCAAAATTTTTTTTAAGCCCTTCAGGAGTTGCTTTAACATCAAGATTATCACAAAAAAATTTATTATTCTGAGTAAAAATGCTTTCATTTGAAATAATAAATAATTTTTTTTTCATCTAATCTAAGTTTCTTTGTTAATTTTTAAGACCCCAATAAAAGCCTCTTGTGGAATTTCTACTTTACCAAATTGTTTAGATCTAGCTTTGCCTTTTTTTTGCTTTTCAAGTAACTTTCTTTTTCTATCTGTAGCGCCACCACCATGAATTTTTGTCAAGACATCTTTTTTAAATCCTTTTATTGACTCACGAGCGACTATCTTGCCGCCTATTGCTGCCTGTACTGGTATCATAAAATTATGTCTAGGGATTAAGTCTTTTAATTTTTCACAAACCTGTCTTCCTGTTTTTTGTGCAAAATCTTTGTGAATAATCATAGCCAAAGCATCGACGGGCTCAGAATTTACTAATATACCCAGTTTTACTAAGTTTCCCTCCCGATAATCAGAAATTTCATAATCAAAACTAGCGTATCCACTGGATACAGATTTTAATCTATCGTTAAAATCAAAAACAACCTCATTAAGAGGCAGGTCATAAGCTAGCACTGCTCTGTTTCCTGAGTAAGATAAATTTGTTTGAACACCTCTTTTATCTTGGCAAATTTTAATTATTGAACCCAAATACTCGTCTGGAGTAATAATTGTAGATTTTATCCATGGCTCTTCAATTTTTTCAATTAAAGATGGATCAGGCATATTAGACGGGTTTTGTAAATCAAGTATTTCCTGTTTAGTAGTGTGAACTTTATAAATTACCCCTGGAGTTGTGGTTATTAGGTTTACATCAAATTCTCTTTCAAGTCTCTCCGTTATTATTTCAAGATGTAATAATCCTAGAAACCCGCATCTAAAACCTAATCCTAAGGCACTAGATGACTCTGGTTCATATGAAAAACTTGCATCATTTAATCTTAATTTTGCTAGACCGTCTTTAAGTTTCTGATACTCAGAACTATCGACTGGGAACAAGCCACAAAAAACTACTGGCTTACTTGGTTTAAAACCTGCTAACGGATTTTCTATCGGGTTTGCTGCATCACATATCGTATCTCCAACTTTAGTTTCTGATAAAGATTTAATTCCTGTGATTATGAATCCAATTTCACCTGAATTTAAAATATCAATATCGTTTGGTTTTGGGGTAAAAACTCCAACTTTTTCTATTATGTGATCTTGATCATTAGACATTAGTTTAATTTTCATTCCTTTTTTAAGTTTTCCATCAATCACGCGAACTAAAATAACAACACCTAAATAACTGTCATACCAGCTATCAACCAATAGACATTTTAATTTTTCATTTACTATTCCTTTTGGTGCTGGTAATTTATTAATTATTGCCTCTAATATATCATCAATACCATCGCCTGTTTTTCCTGAACATGGTATTGCATTCGAAGTTTCAATACCAACAACATCCTCAATTTCTTTTTTTGTTTTATCAATGTCTGAAGCGGGTAAATCAATTTTATTCAAAACTGGTATTATTTCATGGTTTATCTCGAGTGCTTGGTAAACATTAGCTAAAGTTTGTGCCTCTACTCCTTGGGTGCTATCTACAATTAAAAGAGATCCCTCACATGCTGAAAGTGATCGACTAACTTCATAACCAAAGTCTACATGCCCTGGCGTATCAATGATATTTAAAATATAATCATTACCATCTTTTGCTCTGTAATTTAATTTAACTGTTTGAGCCTTTATAGTAATACCTCGTTCTCTCTCGATATCCATTGAGTCTAAAACTTGTTGTTTCATTTCACGTTCAGTCAGACCACCGCATTTATGAATTATTCTATCAGCAATAGTCGACTTGCCATGATCAATATGCGCAATTATAGAAAAATTACGAATTCTGTTTATATCTGACATCTATGACCTAATTGTAGCGCCGGTTTTTTCTTTTACTACCTCAATGATTTTTTTACTTATTTGATCTAAGTCTAATTCGCTTAAAGTTTTATCCTCTGCCTGCAGCGTAACATTTATAGCAACTGATTTTTTATCTTTAGGAATATTGTCTCCCTCATAAACATCAAATGTGGTGACTTCTCGAATAATAGAATCATCAATATCCTTTATAATTTTCTCTAATAAACCAATCTTAAAAATTTTATCAATTACAAAAGCAAAGTCTCTTTCTGACTTTTGAAAATCTGAAGCTTTAAAGCTTTTTTTAGTTTGTCTAACTTTTTTGTTGGGCTCTGGTAAATTTTTTAAGAATATTTCAAAGCCATATATGTTGGGCACTTTAAAATCTAATTTTTTAGTTATCGCTGGGTGTATTTCTCCAAAATAAGCAAGGTGGGGTCCTTTCTCTGATTTAAAAGTAATAGATCCTGATCTTCCAGGATGGTAACATTGTTTTGTATTGTCACTCACAAATAAATACTGATCAGGTATACCGAGTTCAATTAAAGATTTTACTAAATCGCTTTTGATATCAAATACGTCAACATCTCTATCTTTTTCTATCCAGCTCTTTCTTCCAATTTTTCCTGATTTCAAAGCGCCAACAACAATTTGTTGTTCTCCTGGATTTTTACCAAAAAATGTTGGTCCAATTTCAAACAATGAAATGTCCTCATATCCTCGATCCTGATTTTTTTTGAGATGAATAGCTAAATTAGAAAATATTGACCTTCTTAAAACATCTAGGTCACTCGATATTGGGTTTAAAATTTGAATTTCCTTTTCTCCCTTTGAAAATTGTTTGTCAATTTTGGAGTCTGTAAAAGACCAAGTCACAGTTTCTAAGTATCCTTTGGACGCAAGAGATCTCTGAGATAAATGAAATAATTTTTGTTTATAATTAAGAGTTTCTTGTTCTCTTTTTCTCTCTGGTTCTACTAATTTTATATTTTCAAAACCTTTTATTCTGATTAATTCTTCAATTAAATCAACATCTTGATTTATGTCTGGTCTCCACGATGGAACTTCCACTTTTAATTCTTTTTTACTTTTTTTACATTTAAACTCTAAAGATTTTAAAATCTTCTCTGCCTCATTAAGGGAAATTGGAATACCAATTAGATTTTCAAATTTATTAATATCGAATTTAATAATCTTATTCTTTTTAATTTTTTTTCCTACAATTGAAAACTTGCTGGCTTGACCACCACATATTCTTGTTATCAGTTCTGTTGCTATTTCTAAGCCTTCTACAATAGAATTAGGGTCTATGCCTCTTTCAAATCTGTATTTTGCATCAGTATTTATATTTAATTCTTTAGCCGTTTTTCTTATTGATGATGGGAGGAAGTAAGCTGATTCAAGGAGAATATTTTTAGTATCAATTTCAGTAGATGTTTTCGTTCCCCCAATAATTCCACCAAGTCCAAGCACACTTGATTTATCTGCGATTACGCACATTCCCTTATTTAATTTATATTTCCTATTATCCAGGCCTTCGAACTCCTCACCTGCCTTAGAGTCTCTCACAATTATTTCTCTATCTATTTTATCAGCATCATACGCATGCAATGGACGGTTTAAATCGAACATTACATAATTCGTTACATCAACAATAGCTGATATTGGTTTAAGTCCCAGTGCTAAAATTTTATTTTTAAGCCACTCTGGACTTTCTTTGTTAGATAAATTTTCAATAAAACAGCTTCCAAATATTAAACATCCTTGATTGGAATCTTTTTTTATAGATGTTTTTATTAAATTCTTTATAGATTGTTTAAAATTTTTTTTCTTAAGTGGAATTAATTTACCAATTCCTGTAGATGACAAATCTCTCGCAATCCCCCTTATTCCTAAACAGTCTGCTCTATTAGGAGTAATTGAGATATCAATTACTTTTTCTGATTTATTTTTAAAATAACTTTTTCCAATCTCATGTTCTTTATTTTGTAATTCAACAATTCCATTACTTTCCTCTGATAAATTTAATTCACTTTCAGAGCATAGCATTCCCTTAGACTCAACTCCTCTAATCTTAGCTATTTTTAATTGAAAGTTTGTTTTTGGAATTATAGCTCCAGGAGGCGCATAAATCGTAATAAGCCCGCTTCTAGCATTGGGAGCCCCACAAACAACTTTTAAAATTTCTTTTCCTCCAATACTTACATCGCAAACTTTTAATTTGTCAGCATTTGGATGTTTTTCAACTTTTATAATTTTTGCAATTTTAAACTTTCCAAGCTCACTAGAATTTTCCTTTGTTCCCTCTACTTCCAAGCCAATGTGTGTAAGTTTGTCAATTATCTCATTTTGATTAGCTTTAGTTTTTAAATGTTCTTTAAGCCAGGGAAGAGTAATTATCATTTGCTAAGGCCTCTGTAATTTGTTGGAACATCCAAAGGATCAAATCCAAAATGACTTAACCAACGATAATCTGTCTCAAAAAAAGACCTTAAATCATTTATCCCGTACTTAAGCATTGCCAATCGATCAATACCCATGCCAAAGGCAAAACCTTGATATTTTTTTGAGTCAACTTTTACATTTTTAAGAACATTAGGATGAACCATTCCGCATCCTAAAATTTCTAACCACTTGTTTCCCTCTCCAATAACTATTTTTTCGTTTTCAATTCTGTATCCTATATCCACTTCAGCAGAGGGCTCGGTAAACGGAAAGTGACTAGGTCTAAATCTCATTTTCACATTTTTTACTTCAAAAAATTCTTTAATAAAATAATCTAAGCACCCTTTTAAATGACCCATAGTAATATTTTTATCTATATGAAGCCCTTCTAATTGATGAAACATTGGCGCATGTGTCTGGTCGCTATCACATCGATAAGTCCGTCCTGGTACAATAATTTTAAATGGAGGCTTGCTAGCGAGCATCGCTCTAATTTGAACAGGTGATGTATGTGTCCTAAGTAATAATTTTTTGTTTTTTTCTAAATAAAAAGTGTCGTGCATGTCTCTTGCGGGGTGATCCTCTGGAGTATTGAGAGCTGTAAAATTGTTATACTCTGACTCAACATCAGGACCTTCTGCGACTGAAAATCCAATCTCAGAAAATATTGAGGATATTTCGTCTATAACTTGAGAAACTGGATGTATTTTTCCTTTTTGATAAGGTCTAATAGGTAAAGTAACGTCAACTTTTTCATTTTTTAATTTCTCACTAATTTCTAAGTTTTCTAAATCAAAATTTTTCTGTTCGATTTGATTAGAAAGATCTTCTTTAATCCTATTTAAATTAGAAGCAAATTCTTTTCTTTTTTCAGGATCTAATGATCCTAGTTTTTTAAACTGTTGGGTAATTTGACCGTTCTTTCCAAAAAATTCGGTTTTAATATTTTGTAAATCTTCTTTGGTTTTAACAGAATCAATTTTGGCGTTAAAAATAGAATTTATTTTATCCAAATCACTCATGAGGTTATTGGTTTTTTATATTAAGTTGAAGTTAAATCAAAGACTCTTTTAATTTAGCGAGGATTGAACCTTTTTTACCACAGATTTAAAGGCTTCTGGATTATTGTATGCCAATTCAGCTAAAACTTTTCTGTCTAATTTGATTTTAGATTTAGCTAAAGCGTTAATAAATTTTGAGTAAGTTAAACCTTCAGCTCTAACACCGGCATTAATTCTTTGGATCCACAAAGATCTAAATTCTCTTTTTTTCGCTTTTCTATCTCTATAAGCATACTGCATGGCTTTTTCCATAGCTTGGCGTGCAACACGTATAGTGTTTTTTCTTCTTCCAAATTGACCTTTTACAGTTTTTAAAACCTTCTTATGCTTTGCTCTACTTACAACACCACGTTTTGTTCTAGCCATATTATCCTCTTAAGTTGTATGGCATATACGATTTTACAATTTTTGAATCTTGCTTCGACATTATCGTAGTGCCTCTTTGCTTCCTTATTTGTGAATTAGTACGTTTAATCATACCATGTCTTTTGCCTGCTTGAGGCATTTTAATTTTACCTGTAGCAGTAAATCTAAATCTTTTTTTTGCTGAGCTTTTTGTTTTAAGTTTTGGCATAAATATTTCGGACTTATATATATATTATCTTATCTTAGCAAGGCGCTAATATTTCTTATTTAAATGGGTTGAATTATCATCACCATTTGCTTACCTTCGAATTTTGGCTGGCTTTCAACTTTTGCTATATCTTTTGTTTCCTCTATAATTTTATTCATAAGGTCTTTGCCTAAATTCGTATGTTGCATCTCTCTGCCTTTAAATTTTACCGTAAACTTAACTTTGTCACCTTTACTTATGAATTTTTTAGCATTTTTTATTTTGAAATTATAATCATGCGTCTCAGTTCCTGGTCTTAATTTAATTTCTTTTAAAGAGACTGTTTTTTGTTTTTTCTTTGCTTGATTAGCTTTTTTTTGCAAATCATATTTATATTTTCCCATATCCATGATTTTACAAACTGGCGGATTAGCGTTTGGAGAAATTTCGATCAAATCTAATTCTTCTTGTCTCGCTAAATCGATGGCTTTTTTGAGTGGCATTGTTCCAAGATTAATGCCTTCACTGCCTATAACTTGAACATCTAACGCTCTTATTCTCTCATTAGCTCTTGGACCTTGAGGTTTTGATCTTCTATGAAAATAATTTGGTTTTGAATTTGGCACTTAGTTTAAAGGCAACTTATTTAAATCTAACATATTTTTAATTAAATCTTCTCTTTTCATAACTTCTTGCTTTTCTGAACCAAGTTTTCTTACAGTAACAGTATTTTCTGAAACTTCTTTTTTGCCGCAAACGATTATATATGGAATTTTTGCTAGAGAATGTTCTCTAACTTTATAATTTATTTTCTCATTTCTTAAATCCATTTCACATTTTATACCTTCTTTAAA
>MDTG01257783.1_pt1 | contig 11729 bp, 14 predicted proteins | sample 811421 | NCBI WGS metagenome assembly MDTG01 (sample SAMN05326645, study PRJNA326480) | marine metagenome | isolation source: seawater | place: Pacific Ocean: South East | collected 2011
TAATTATTTAATTTATTTTTTAATTATTTAATTTATTTTTTAATTATTTAATTTATTTTTTAATTATTTAATTTATTTTTTAATTTTTTTATTTATTTTTTAATTTTAATTTATTTTTTAATTTTAATTTATTTTTTAATTTTAATTTATTTTTTTAATTTTTAATTTAATTAATTAATTATATTTAAAATTTAAAAAAAATATTACACTATAATATATAATGGGCAGTAATGTCGATATTTTCTTCTCTAACCACCTCTCTGAAGCTATTACTGCTTCATCATTAACAATACCATCATCATCAACAACATTATCTAATGTAAATGCTACGGTTGTTATTAATTCTGTTGCTGCAACAGATATTCAAAATGCGTTTTACTTTGAAACTGATACTGATATTGCTACAGCTGGTACTGATGATGTCAAATATTACGTTGATACATCTAATTGGTCAGATATGGGCACTGAACTTGATGCTGATAGTGGAACAATCAGTCAAGCCAATGGTGCCTTTGTATCATCTGATACAATCTCTCAAGATTTCATTCGTCATACTGCTAATGACCTTTTTGGTACTCATTTTGGTGTTGATATTTTCAACAATGAAACTACTGTAAGATCAGCTTTACAAACATCAACAGCATCATTAGCAACAACTATTAAATCAACAATTGATGATGTAGGTATATCAGGTACCAGTGATGATTTACAAGGTAGTGCAGGTGCTAAATATTTGGATGATTCAGTAACATCAACAACAAATGTAACCCGTGAACTTATTAATCAATTATTAAGTCAATCAAATTCTGTAGGACGTTTTAGCGACATTGATACTTATCAATATGTAAGTGGAACTGATGGTAAATACAAAGTTCCTGTAATTGCAGGTGATTCTATATCTTACTCAGTAACCATTTCACCAAACGGAAGCCAAGATACTAATGTAGCTACTGGTGGAACTTCAACAGCAAGAAAATACAGAGTCAAATTTGTATTACAATAAATTAATAATTATATTTCTAGTGTTCTGCATAAAACAAAAAATATATTTGTTACAATAATAAATATTTGAATTAATATATTGAATTCAAATATTTATATTTATTTTTTTAATACAAAGAGAGAATGGTACAAATGTACAAATAATAATATTAATTATCATTTTCTTCGTTCAATAACATTAACCCCATTGCCGCATAATTATGTAAATCTAATAAAGTATCTGTTAATTTTTCATTTTCAACAAGTTCTACCTTGTTTTTTGATATACTAACACAACGACTCATCTTATCTTCTAATCTTGTTATAATACCAACAATTCCATATTTTGCGAATGAATCACCATAATCAGCGTTTTTTTTTTTAAATACTTCACGGGCGTTTTTATGTATGTCTTCAAGTTGTTTTACTCTGTCAATCATAATAATTATATAATATACTTAATTTTTAAGCATATTATATATTAAATTAAATAATTTATTTTATGTTTATAAATTTAAATCCATCATATAACGAAGAACAAGTGTAAATACTACAGCATGAACAAGTATACCAGCCATTGTTGGACAACCATCAGTATTTGCTATTTTTACAATTTTACCTAATAATAAATTAACAATTTTATAAGTCATAGGATTAACAACAACAAGAAAAATAATAGTAGTGTATAATGTATATTTCCATTTGTCAGAACTTGTTTTTTCTTGTTTCTTAGTTTCTTTTTTTTCTTTATTGTGATGATTGTTCATCATATGTTGTGCGGTAGGCATATGAGTAGGCATTGGATTTCCCATTATAATATATTAAAATATTTTATTTTTTATTTAAAATCAAGTATATTTTCTAAAAATATTTATTTTGAATGCGCTGATTTAAACATTCCATTTTCTGTTCCTTGTGTACTTAATGTTGGTTCACCCCAATATATTTTAAAATTTAATTGTTTAAAAATTTGATTCATCCAAAAATCTGATGGTCTTGTTATATGCGATTCCTTTTTATTACGTATTTTTTTAACATGTTCAAGAATTTTCGTTACACAATCATATGATATAACATAATTATCACTACATCTTGATGCTCCACCACATATTGGCCAACCATTTTCATTTCTACCAGAAATACCATTTCCTGATAAAGATTTTAAAAAAACATTTCCTCCTATATTCTTTATTACCCTATCTGGAACATGCATTGAACTTTTATAACCATCGCCAAAAAATAGAATGTCCCAATTGTCAGGAAGTTGTTGTATATAATTATATGCTTTTTCAAGATAATTATCACATAATACAACATCATCTTCTAAAATAATTGAATATGGTTCTTTTGAATCATAAATTCGTTGATATGCTTCAATATGTTTACTTATTAATGATGCATTTGATAACCATAATGTTCTACCATTCCAAACTTTTTTAAAATCAAATATTTCTTTATCATAATCATCGAGTTCTTCTTTATCTTTGTTAAATACATATTCACCATTTATATTTTGTTTTTCAATTTGCTGATCCATAAATATCTTTCTCTCAATTAAAGGTTTATAATGAAGAATATAAACTTTCAACATTTTATGATAATTTGTTATTATTTAAAAATAATAATAACGTATTTTTGTATGTGTGTTTCATCTATATGTGCTTGGAATAATCGTTTAGGGAATCATTTAATAACAATATTAAATGTATTACATTATACTTATCATTATAAATTTACAAAATCAATTATTTTTCCTAATCATCCATATTTTACTATTAATATACCAGATATAAATAATTCATCTCAATGTATATGTCATTGTGACAATATAATTGATTTAACAAGAAGAATAAATCCTTGTAGTGATTTTTTCTGTATTTCAATTACACAAATGAAATATTTATATGATAAATACATCAGGTATAAATTGTATAATAATATAAAAAAAGTATCATATAATATTGCAATGCATATAAGGTCGGGAGATATTTTTGGAAATAATATTCATTGGGAATATGTTCAACCCCCTTTTGATTACTATTTTCAAGGTATAATAAATAATCCCAATAAATCAATTGTAATTGTATATGAAACTATAAAAAATCATCCTACATGGAAGAACCCTATTATTGATAAACTTAAAGAATATGTCAATAATAATAATTTAAAAAATGTAACATTTCAAAGTTCTTCATTAAACGATGATTTAAATACATTAATGTGTTGTGAATATTTATTTACAAGTTATGGGACATTTTGTTTAGTTCCTTATTTTGTATCACCGCATATTAAAAAATTAATTATACCAGAATATATGGTAAATAAATTAAGAGGTAAAAATTGGTTTAAATTAACTGATGAATGTTTAAATAAAGTAAAGCCGATAAAAATAACAAAATATATAAATGTTGGTTCGTGGAAAAATACACCTGAACAACACAATATAATGCTAACATATAAAATAAATAATGATGAAATATATAAATTTAATTGTGAATAAAATAAATATATATTTTATTTATAATTATTATATGGAACCATTATCAGGATTATTAGTAACAATATTAATACTTTTTGGAACACGCAGTATAAGTGAATGTATGAGAACTAATGATTGCGAAATTTGTGATTGTTGTAATTATTGTAAATGTCCAGAATGTTCAAAATGTTCAAAATTATGTGAATATTCTAGCAATGATATTAAACACGTAGAAATAAAAGAATTTCAACCAAATAAAGGATGCTTTACAACAAAACCCAAATCATCAAATAAAAAAAATAAACCTTCATATTATCATTAATTAGTTATTTTATTTTTATTTTTATGTAAATAAATAATAATTTACATAATGATAAAAAATAATAATATTTCAAATCCATTTATATCTGTAGATTATTGGATTACAATAAGTGATATTGTTATAAGTTACTCATATAAAAATGGTAGTGACAATTATAATTATAAAAAAGAAATAGATAAAGCATTAGAAATAAAAACAAGACCAATTATATTTTTGAAAACAGACCTCATTGAAAAATATATTGATTTATTATTAAATTTTCCATCACAATATATCCTTATTATGGCTTCAAATGATGATCATTGTGTTCCATATTTATATTATCCTTGTAGAAATGATGTATTAAAAAAGAAAGCAGATATGTTAATTGAAAGCAATAACTTAATTAATTTATATTGTAAAAATCCTTGTATAAAACACGATAAAATATTTCCATTACCAATTGGTCCAAAATGGCAGTGGAGAACAACACAATTTTTTGGTGAAAATAAAGAAAAACATCTTAAAATATATAATGAATTATGTATTGATCCAAAACAAAGTTTATTAGACAAATCAACAAAAACTGATATTAATGAAGATTTATTATATTTTAATTTTTCAAAAAATACCACAAACGCACCATTATTTAGCAGTCATAGAGGTATACGTAATAATATTTATAACATAGTTATAAAAGATTTTAAATACAATTCAAATACTGAATTTGAAGAATATATGAAAATACTAAAAAAATATAAATTCAGCATTAGTCCTCCAGGAAGAGGTATAGATGCACATAGAACTTGGGAGTCATTAATGGTGGGAACAATACCAATAATTTCAGAAACAACTTTAAACAAAGTATTTGAAAAATTACCTGTAATTATATTAAATGATGATGAATGGTCAAATATTACAGTTGATTATTTAAAAATTAAATACAATGAAATTATAAAAAATATAGAATTATATGATTTTTCAATATGTTATACCGAATTTTGGGATAAAATATTCAATATGTAATTATTTCATAATAATATTAAAATAAAGTTTTTCATAATATCTTTTATTAGCGACATATTTATAATCTTTCTCAATATATCGTTTATATGATTCATAACAATGAATTTTTTCATTATCAACAATGTTAGTATCTAACTGTTCATTATTATCTAAATTCTCAATTATATATTCCTTTATTGTATTTTCAACTTCCTTACGTTTATTCCATAGTAAAGTATATATATTCATTATTGTTTTATTATCATTATTATATGTATATGGTAATAATGAATGTTTTAATATTTTTATTACAATATTTTCATTTATAATATCATCATCTGGAACTTCATCTTTAAATATTTCAATTAATTCACTAATATCTAACTCATCATTATTATTATCACTTAAATTAACATTATTTTTACAAAAATTAATAAACTTTTGTGAACTATCAAAAAGAGGGCTTTGAATATGTGTATAACAATCAATATTACTATTATAAGGTATATGTTTACCTAGTTTATCTTTTAAATTTGTTAATGATAATACATTGGGTATCTTTTCTATATCAAGAAACCATTTCCATAGAAATGTCATATTTTTAGAACTAATAATATTATCACTTGACGATGAAGTTAAAAATTTACTGTTAAATATTTTAACAATATTATCAACACCTTCATTAGATAAATATAATATGTATTTAACTTCATTTCTATTAGAAATATTTTTTAAAATTGTCTTTTCTGTTTTATATTTTTTAAAATAATAACAAGAAACACATATAAAATCAAGACAATAATTATAAAAAAAATTAATAAATCCTTCATTCATTTCATACATTTTATTCATGTTAATTAATCGACACTTTTGTATATTATGACTATGATATTTAATCTTTACTTTATCATGTATATTTACAGATAATGTATCCATTATACGAGTTTCTATATGTGACATTATTGGTTTACATAACGGATGAATAAAATATATATAATCATCTTGTTGTTTTAATATCATACTTCCTATAACAAACATAAAATATTTTAATTCACCATAACTTGTGAATAATAGAGGGCATAATGCTTTTTTAACAAAATTAATTGTAAAACTTTCAGGTATTGTATCTAAAATACTCCTTGTTTGTTTTATTTCTTTTATTGTATTTGATTGTGTTTTATATTTAACATTTGTTAACTGTTTATTTTCACTCAATGTAGTGTATAAATTATATTGTATATCATTTTCATTTATAATTGAATAATGATTACCATCATATACAAAAAAACGTGATGTTAACGATGAATAGAAATATGGATTTGATTTCAAAAATTTTTCTTTAAATTCTATTTGTTCTTTTTTTATTTGTGCTGTTTTTTCTTCTTTTTTTATCAACGTATCTTGATAATTATATATTGTTTGTGGTAAACTTGTTACAATTATATGTATTTTATCAAGAACCTGTTCATTATTTACATATTCATTACACAATGATTCTATAATTTCTTTATATTTTATCTTATTGTTATCATTATTGTTATCATTATTGTTATCATTATTGTTATTTATTATCATTTATAATTATAATAATTAAATAAATACTTTTAAATATATTTAGTGGTTACTTTTACTTTTCAAATCGATTCTTTAATTAATAAAAACAATAAAAAACAATAAAAACAATAAAAACAATAAAAACAATAAAAAACAATAAAATGGAATAAAAAAACAATAAAATGGAATAAAAAAACAATAAAATGGAATATTTAAAAATAACTCTGTTAATATATATAAGTTATGTCGTTCGATTTAGATATAAGTCACTATGATAAGAATGAATTAGAAGATTTGTTACAACTAAAATCAGGATCATATAATCACAATGATATTAAATTATCTATTGAAAAATTAAGAAAAAATGTTCTTGCTAATAAAACTGTGAATGATTCATTAAAATCAAGAACAGCAAATTTTTTATTAGTTGCTCGTGATAAATTAGTAGGTTTTATAGAAGGTAATAATTATACATTATATAATAATAATGAAAAAATAGATAGTTTAAATGAACACGCAAATCATTTTATAATGGAAAAAAAATCAGAAAATGTTAATTTTATAGACCGTAAAAAAATTACAAATGTAATTAATATTGATTCAGTGTTTAGAGATAATTTAAGCACAACACCTTCTACTAATTTTTCAGTAATTTTAAATAATAATATAAAAAAATGTGTAAAAATGGAATTATCAATGTTTGAATCACCATCAAAAACATTTAATATATCAAGAAAAATAGGAAATAATTATTTTCATTATCAAGATAAACAAGGTAATATTAATAAAATAATTATACCTGATGGATATTACAATAGTATTGTAGATATTAAAGCTTATTTAGAAACACATTATAATCTATTAACATTTAATTACTTTGATAGTGTTGAAGAATTTAATGATAATGGAAACCAACTTGATAATTCAAACTTTAAATTATTAATCAAAACACCAAACTCAAATGATATTGGAGAACAAGTAAATGGTAAACTTATATTTAATTTTGATGAAAATGGAAATGTAAGTAATACTTCTTTCCATCAAAAATTAGGTTATTTACTTGGATTTAGAACACCAGAAATATATTTTAATTATGATGAAAATGGTAGTCATGCCGAATGTCGTGCTCAATCCGTTCCTGATATAGATTATTTAAAATATTTCTTTTTAGCTGTAGATGATTTTCAAAACAATGTTTCATCTACATTTGGTTCTTCATCTATAAATCAAAATATGGAACCTAATGTTCTTGCAAGAATTTCATTTGTTAATGAAAAACTTGGACGTTTAATTTCATTTAATGGTGATAATAAAACAATATGTCCAACAAGAAAATACTTTGGTCCTTGTGATATTCAAAGATTAAATATACGTCTTGTAGATAAGTATGGACGAGAATTAGATACTGATAATAATGATTTTTCATTTGCTTTAACATTTGAATCATTATATGAATAAAAACAAAAATAATTAAAATACAATAAATACAATCTTTAAATATTTCGTTTATAACTATTTAAAGATTCACTGCGTTTAATTAATAAAATGAGTGATAATAAAACTACATATCCTGAAAATGTTCTAACAATTAAAACTGTTCAAATAGCTCCTTTTCGAACATTAATGACAGCATTAAAAGATATTTTACTTGAAACTAATATATCATTTCAAAAAGACGGTATTCGTATTATTAATATGGATAAATCACATACAATTCTTGCTCATTTATTTTTACGTGCTGAAAATTTTGAATTTTATGAATGTAAAGCAGATAAAATTATTATTGGTGTAAATATGTTCCATTTATTTAAACTTATTAATTCGATTGACAACGATGATACATTAACTATATATATTGAAAATGATGACTATCTTGATGGTATCACATCTCATCTTGGTTTAAAATTTGAAAATGGTGATATTAAACAATGTAAAACACAAAAATTACGTTTAATTGAACCTGAACCTGAAGAACTTGAAGTTCCTGATGTTACATTTTCATCAATTATAAATATCCCATCAGCAGATTTTCAAAAAATTATACGTGATTTAAGTGTTATATCAGATAAATTAGAAATTAAATCTGTTGGAAATGAATTAATATTCAAATGTTGTGGACAATTTGCTTCCGCGGAAATCCATCGTGCTGAATCTGACGGAGGTATGGAATTCATTTTAAAACAAGATTCGTCAAAAATTATTCAAGGTGAATTCTCATTAAAAAATTTAGGATATTTTATAAAATGTACTAATCTTTGTTCACAAATTGAAGTATTCTTAGAAAATGATCTACCTCTTGTTGTAAAATATAATGTTGCTTCTTTAGGTGAAATTAAATTATGTTTAGCACCATTACCTTCATCAAATTAATTGATATGTTTATAGCAATATAACCAATATAATTATTCTTTATATACCAGCATTTATTATTTGATTATATGTAAAACAACGTAAAATTTTAAATATATCATAACGTTTGAATTTGTTTAAACATTTATTAATTGAATACCTTGAAAATGCAAATATAATAGTTGATAAAAATTTACTATTTTTTATTTCTTGTAATGTATAATTCTTTTTTACAATATAATATGGTAAATCTAACAAATCTTCATACGGATAAAATTTTATGTATAACCTTATTAATAACCATCGTGGATATTTTGAACTATACATTTCATCTAAGAATAAAATGGGCATTTCTTTAAATATACAACATTTTTTAAACATTTTTTGAATAGATAAAGCCTTATTATTTTTGATACCATTCACATAATTATTTGTTATATTATCAATAACTGGTAATAATGGATTAAATGAATAAATGTGACATATTACATCGTGATTTAATGAATATTCTGGTAATTTTACCATATTATTCATTTATTTTATTTTTATTCACATTTAACGATAGGTTTAGTATTCAATTTTAATATTGAATCAATGTTATATTTACGCTTCAAGTTATATCCCCAATAAGCAACTAAGAATCCCAGTAAATATCCTGCTAATATCTGATATATATTATGACATTCTTTCATATACCTTTCTGAACCCATTAATATAGATGGAATAAGATAAAGCATTGTTGATTTATTAGAAAAATCTTCATTATTAAAATATAAATAATTCATAAAATATGATGTAATAGCCATATGTCCTGATGGAAATCCACCTCTATTACCAACATAACCACCTGTATTTAACAAACTACAATCATAAGCATTATCTGGACGTTTAAAAATAAAAGGATATAATTGTGATGTCATTCTTTTTGTATTACGTTCCACCATTAATGTTAAAAAATAACTAATTATTATTTCAAAATCACCCGTAAATGCTTTATAAATACCATAATAAGCACATACTAATACCATTGCTGATATAAAATCCCATAATGAATTTATTTGAATCATAATATATAATATGTTTTTATTTTTATTGTGTTTTTATTGTTTTTTTATTTTTATTATGTATTAATTGATATATTTATGTATTAATTGTAAATATTCTATCCAAATATTTTGAATTTAAATACGCGTCTTCGTATCCTTCATCAAACAATTTTTTTAATATATATTTATTCTCTTTAAAATTAATTAAAGTATTTTGATATTTATTTTTTGTAATTTTATTTTTCCACATATTAGGGTGTATATGTAATATTGGTTTTACATTCCTTACATAAGGATAACTACTAAATCCACCGTCAAATGTTATAAAATCTTTATAACGATTTATAGCACCACCTGTTATAAAGGGAATATGTGAACTTGCTATACAACAATCTATAGCATCTTTGAGATCTTTAAAATCACTATATATAGATGTCTTTAAATTTTTATTTTTCAATACAGTAACACCTATATATAATCTTGATAAATCAAAATCATCAGTTTTATATTTTTTTAATAACATTGACTTTATTTCATATTCCATTTCAATAATTGATGATATATTTATTGTATCGATGGAAAATAATGAAGATGAAAAACCATTTTCTTTATTAAGAACCATATATAAACTATTCCAGGAACCCGCTGATGCTCCTGAATAAATATAATTTGACAAATCATAATTATTTTTTATATAAGCACATATACCTAATGTATAAAATCCAAAAACACCACAAGGACTTATTGATATTAAATTTGGTTTATTTCCCCAATCGTCTACTGGAGGTTTATAACGAAAACCATCAGTATCACTTGTTGGTTCAAAATTATTGTTAATAAAATTATATTTATTATCAATATATATTTTGTCTATATCAGGTATTGTATTTGGATCTGCAAAAGATTCAATATATTTTGATATATCAGTGAATGGTGTAATTTGCTTAATTATTTGTTTACTCGTCACCTTAACCGAATATATTTTAGATTTTAAATTTAAAAACATACAAAATAATAACATAGATGTATTCATTTTAATTCTTTTATTTATTTTATTATAAGACATAATCTTTATAATACTTTTGTTATATACAATATTATTTATATAAAACAAAAAAGATATAAATTCAATTTTATATTAAATATATTAATTACATTAATTTTATTAGTTTAACATGTTGGTATATGCTTTTTAAATAAACAACTTTGAACATTTAATGTTTTTAATTGTGATTGATCAATTAATTCAGGATTTTGTTTTGTACAATTATTTGTCCATATTTTCATTATACAAAAATTTTTCTTTGGAGAGATTGTTATACCGTTTACCGTTTCTGTAAAACCTTTATCTTTACTTATAGTTTTACCTATTGTAACATAAAATAATTTATTCCATAAATCATATACTAATTTATTTGAAACTTTAAATGAAAAACTACCACCGTTTATATTTTTTGGATCTTCCCAGGTAGGTTTTATATTTTCTTTCATTAAAAACAACATACAATTTTTTACCATCTTTTCTGGTAATGTTTCACATAAAGCAATTCCTTCTTCAATAGAACCGAAGGTTAATACTTCTTGATAACTTGATAAACTCCAATCGGTATCGTGTGGTAAATGCGCCCATAAAGTCCATTTATCAGACAATGTATGAAATGTTTCTTCTACATTTTCATTTTCTGAATAATTATCTCCTTCTCTTTCACTTACCAGAACAGTGTCAGTATTTTCACTATTTTGGGATTGGGATACATTTTCTGAATCCCTCTCTATAGTTGTTATAATTGTATCTACTTCTGTTTTTGTTTCAATCATGGTAGGTATGGCTTCAAGGGATTCCATTATACATTCAACTTTCAATTTTATCTTAATATCATTTTTATTAATAAATATTAACTATTTACACACGTGAAACTTTAAAATAGGACAATATATATTTTAATAATTTAGTTATAAAGAAAGTGATAAAAACATTCAAGAAAATATTAGAAAAAATATTAGAAAAAATAAA
>MDTG01373517.1_pt1 | contig 11728 bp, 10 predicted proteins | sample 811421 | NCBI WGS metagenome assembly MDTG01 (sample SAMN05326645, study PRJNA326480) | marine metagenome | isolation source: seawater | place: Pacific Ocean: South East | collected 2011
TTAAGAATTATTTTTTTTTCAGACCTATAAAAATCTGAAAATTTAATTCTATTTTTAGAAAAATAATTACTAATGTCTTTATTTTGATAACTTAAATTTTTCAATACTTTATATTTTGAAATCAGATAAATTTACTAATTCATCCTCTTTAACATTTTTAGACAATTTTTTTCCCACCAAGTCAAAAAGATGTGATGGAGAGAGATTACCAGATGGTCTTTTTGCGACAACATTATATATGTCTATAATATCACCTTTTTTTAAGTCTTTTGCATAATAAAGAGACCTTCTTGCATTTTCTCTTGACGTTATTTCACAATCTAAAACATCCCTAAAATTGTCGCTACCTAATAAATTATTTATGTAATTTAATTGTTTATTAAGGGTTACAAGGTCATTATGATCCATTGAATGATAGTGATCATTTCCAATTAATTTTTTATTGTCAGTGAAATGTTTTTCAATAATTTTTGCTCCTAATATATGTGCGGTTGTTAATACACTCATATTTTTATCAGGCAAAGTATGATCTGAATAACCTATAATACTTTTAGGGTATCTATTTGACATTTTTTTTATAAATTTTAAATTAGCATCGTTATTTTTAGTCGGGTAACTTAAGACACAATGCATTAAACAAAAGGGCAATTTTGTTTTAATAAATTTTTTATATATCTCATCTATCTCTTCTAAACTTGAAGCACCGGTTGAAATTATAATCGGTTTTCTTTTTGATATAATTTTATCTATAAGAGGGGTATTAGTTATATCAGATGAGGAAATTTTATAGAATTCCAACATGTTATCCAACTCATCAACGCTTTCCAAGTCAAATGGTGTGCTGAGAAAACAAATATTAGATTTTTTACAAAATTTATATAATTCAATATAATCACTTTTATTAAATCCATCATATTTTTTAAAAAGTTTGAATTGTGAATCAGTTTTTTCTTTAGATAAATCCCAGTAAGAGGGAGAATTTTTTGAGGCTAATTTTTCTGCTTTGTATGTTTGAAATTTTACACAATCAGCACCACCATTTTTTGCACTAAGGATCAATTTTTTTGCTCTTTCCAAAGATCCTTCATGATTCACGCCAATTTCGGCAATTAAAAAATGATCATTGTTGTTGTGATCAAAAATTTTAGTCATTATCGATTTTGTTTTTGAGTAATTTATCGAATTTACTAACTAATTTTTTATTTTTTGTCATATTTTGATCATGCATTCTATATCGGTATAAAGGTAATTGAACATTATAAACTTTATATTTTTTTAAAAATCTGTATAAAAAATCTTTTTCTTCATTTACCTTGAAGTTCTCATCATAAAGACCAATGTCAATCAATAAATCTCTTTTAAACATAATGGAACAACCTATAGGATTATTTATAAAATTCTCTCTTTTAATGATTGATTCATTATCGTTTACTAAATAATAGTCACTAGAAACAGCCCCATACTCAGGATTATTGGAAATAAACAAATATAATATTTCTAAAAAATTCCTATTAACGTAATCGTCAGAGTCTACTCTAACGATATATTTAGAATTAGATTTTTTTATACCGGCATTTAGTGAGTATGGAAGCCCATGATTTTTATCATTATTTATAACTTTTATTTCATCTTTAAATAAATTTAATGCAAATTCAGTCTTATCATAGCTACCATCGTTTATAACTATGATATTATAATTATTTCTATCTATTGATTGATCAAGTAAAGACCTTAGACATCTACCTATAAATTTTTCCCTGTTAAAAGCTGGAATAATTACTGAAATTAAACTCATTTTAATTTATCAACCCACTCGTTAATCCATCTCTCTGTTGAATTAAAATACTTTCGCAAAAAATCTACTCTTGCACATAATGTTTCATCGCTGTCCCACCACAAATTAATATTTTTGTAGTTGTTATTTACAAAATTTGAGGCTTTTTTGGCATCAAAAAAAACAATATTACATTTACTCATTATCTTCAAACTTGATTTAAAGCTATGTCTATATAGTTCAATATTATTGTGCAATATTACAATTGATGGAATTGATAACTGCATTGACTGTAGAAAAGCAGTACCTAAATGATCATAAATACATATCTTACTATTATGAAAAGAGGAATTTATTTTTAAATTTTTATCATAATTAATATTGTTATATTTCACCATCAGTTTTTTATAGTTTCTTGACAAACTTTTTTGTTCTAATTGATGCGGTCTAAAAATAATTTTTTTTTTATAATTACTGTAAGAATAAAAATTTAATTCATTATCTTTACTTTTTAAAAAAAAGTTTTTACAATCTGCTGAATATTGATATCTTAAAAAATGTTTAAGTCTACAAGTAGATACAAATAATATATCTTCATTTTTATTGTAATTAATTGATTTAACAAAAGGGATCGTTAAAGGTTGTGTTATATTATCCTCACACCATCCAAACGTGTAAAATGTGTTTGATATTCTTCTGTCAAAGTACTCAGATAAATGAAATTTTTCCATGCCATAGCCAGAACCATGTTGAGATGTTATGTATTCAGAGTTTTCTTTGAATATCGAAAGGTAAATGAATAATTCATTATAGTAATGAGTATTGAATGAAATGAATTTGTTAGCATTTAAGAATTTTTTGATAATGAGGCATTTTTTTTCATATGTTTCAAATTCATCAGATAAGCTTATAGGTATATTTTTTAAAACAAATTTTGTTAATCTATTTGATGTAATATTTTTATCAAAATAAATTTCTTTTGGGTCTTTAGATCTAAAAATGTAATCATTAATGTTAAAATTAAAAAAAGCTATTCTTAATTTAGATTTAATTGAAATTAATACTTTATAAAAAAAAGAATTTTTTTGAAAATGTGGATCGGAAATAATTGTATTACTTTTTAAAAAAAATTGTGAAAATAAAAAAATAATAAATAAAAAATTATTTTTAAAAATTTGGAAAAATGAAAATTTGGAATTTTTAATTTTGAAATTATTTATTACTTTAAATTTTTTATCATTTTTGATCCCAATATATTCTATACACTCAGAAAATAAATAATTTTGGTAATTTTCATTATTTAAAAGCTCTAAAAAATTATTTATGTTAATTGGTCTTTGATGCTTGATGACCTTGAAATATAAAAATTTCTGGTTTTTTTTTAAAGATTCAATTATTAATTTTTTAAAAAAAAATTGAGATAAATAATGAAGTAGCCAATAACCAATTAGCCTCTCATAGGTTGTAATATTAAAATTTTTTTTAAATGTTTTATTATAAATATTGGTAATATTTTTTAATTGAATAATATAATTCTTATTTACTTCTTTTCTTAATTTATTCAATTCTTGGGTACCAAAATTAAAATTTATATATTTTATTTTTTTTTTATTTTCATTTAAAACTCTATTAAAAAGATAAGATGATATTTTAAAATTTTTTGGAAAATTGAAATCTTTGGGAATAGAATAAATGAAATACATCTAATAATTTATTTTAATTTTTTTTGATTTATCACCCTTCATTGTAACATCGTAGAAATTTGTCTTAAGTGTAATCATTTTTTTTAATTTAAATTTGTGAAATAAAGATTTATTTTTTCTTACAATATTTATTATATTTGAAGTTGGTGCATATATATCATTTTTAAGTTTTTCAAAAAGTTTATTAACAGATATTAAATCTTTTTTGTAGTCTATAGTTAAAGATACATTATTAACATCAGAGTAAATATATCTTTTATTGAATTTAGAAAAATTGGGAATATCTCTCAATAAGTAATGTGTTAAGTAATTAGATGAATTTTTATCGTTAAGCTGAGAATAAATCCTCTTCAAATATCTAATAGAAATTAATTCTGGGACCATTCCATCACAAATATCTGTGGAGTAAATGTAATCATATTTTTTTTTGTTATAAATAGTGATAAAATTTTTTATTAGCTCTTGAGATACCAAGGGGTCATCAGCAGTAAGTCTGATTATTGCTTTTAGGTTTTTTGCATTAATCAGAGTTCTCTTAATTAGATCTTCCTCCGGTCCTGTTAAAATTTCTAAACCATGTCTTTTTTTAAACCTCATGTATTCTTGAAAATCTTTCTTTGGAACACAAAGCTTTATCGTGCTTGTTTTAAAATGTTTTTTTAATCTTAAAATTAATACATCTAATATACTTTCTTTTCCAATTTTCTGTTCAAATTTTCTTTTTAGTCTTTTTGAAGATGACCTGGAGAAAATAAATATTTTAATTCCATTAGAAAATTTAAAAGGCACTTATTTCTTACAGCTCAATATAACAAAGGAAGGAGTCAAATGAATTTCTATTAATTTTGTAATTATTTAAATTCAATTCTTCAAGAGCTGCCAATGTTTCCCCTGGTCCCTCTTTTGCAGCAAGCTCATCAAATGCAATAATAGAACCCTTTCCCATTCTGGGTAAAAATTCTTTTAAAGCCGTTTTTGTGGGTTTATAGATATCAAAATCAATATGCAATAGTGCAACAATTGTATGAGGATTTTTTTTTAAAAAACTTGGAATGGTTTTTTCCGCATTGCCTTTAATTAATTCTGTTTTAGGTAGATGCTGAGTCGGTCTCTCATTTTCGTGGAAGTTTAATGACTTCTTAATTTCATCAACTGATTGTTTTTTTTTAAAAGCATCCCATTTTTTTGTATCTAGATAAATACCAAATTTATCTTTGTCATTATCGAGACCTGAAAAACCATCAAAAGTATCAAATCCATATAAATATCTTGAGCTGTTATATGGTTCAAAAATATTGAATAAGTGTAACCAAGTAAAAAGCCCAGAACCCAAGTTTACTCCACACTCAACGATAGATCCATGAACGTTCAATATTTTTTTATAAATTTCGTATCTGTTAATGAAATTAGCAATATCTCTTCTAGCAACAAATCTTGGAAAATTTTTTAATCTGTCTTCAATTGAAAGACTAGATTTTAAAAAATTTTTTTCGATATCATTTTTTTTTGACATATTGTTGGTTTTCTATAATAGTAGTATTAGTAACAACTCTCATGGAAAATTCTAGTGTATTTAATAAATTTTCAAAAAGAAATAATCCGGTTATTAAATATCCTATAAAAAATTATAAAACTATTAATTCTAAACTAAGTAAAATAACTAGTATTATTTTAGGAAAAAAATTTGATTATCAAGATTTGAATTCATTAAGAGAGTTATCTAACGAGGAATTGCTTATGATACAAAGTAATTTTGCTGGAAAATATCAGAAAAACTTATATCAAATTTTTAAACCATTAATATATGAAAAATTAAAAAGTAATTATACTAAAAGTGATTATCAAAATTTTCGAGTTGGGATACAAATTAAATATAAGTGGAATAAAAAAAATCAAAGTTTTAATAGAAAACTTGTATTTGATGATCAAGGAGTATGGCATGAAAGTTTGAAGGAGGAAAATTTTTGCTTTCCTACAAGGCCTCATCAAGATCTTGCTAACAATGGATATAGAGGTTCAGGAATAATGATCTTTTATTATCAAGCATCTCGCTATCACAAAGATCAATCTAATATGGTGTTCTCAAAACCTAAAAGTGATGTGAAGATCTTAAAATATACAAATAAGTATAAATATGGAAATCAAATAGATGATGGAATATATAAAAGATTAAATTGGTATTACGACAAAAACTTAAATTATAAAAATTTAATTGTAATGGACCCATACACAATACATTCGAGCAACAAGAAAGCAAAAATACCAAGAATTGCTTTTAATGTAAAACTTCAACCCTCAAATTACTTTTTTCTATTTGAAAAAGATCTTAAATCTTTTAATTCAAATATAAAAGACTCCAGAAATGAAATTCAAAAGTTAAAAATCCTCTATGATTATCTTAAAAAGAAATCACTAAAAAATAATCGTTTAAACTTTGAATTAGCTGTTTTATCAAAATTATTAAATGATGAGTTAAAAATGAAAAGACATTTTGAAAAAATACTTTCTTTTAAGCCAACAAATAAAATCATTAATGAATTTTTATGTGGGGCTTTTTTAAAGATCACTCAAAATGATATAACTACCCAAAAATTAAATCTTGTTAAAACTAATAAACCAAAAATTGTAAAATTTTCATGTGCCTATAATTTGTTAAATACAATTGGTCTTTCAAGAAAATATCTCGAACAATTTAATGCCTAAGATTAATTATACCTATCCAAAAAGAATAATTTTACTTGGTAGCGGTGATTTAATGATCAAAATTTATAATTGGTTAAGTAACAAAAACATAAATGCAATGATTATTACCTCACCTAGACAGCTTAATGATAAAAGTGGTTTTGATATAAATTTTAAAAATCAATTGATTAAAGATAATGTTAAATATGAGGTATTTGAAGATATAAGTTCCATTGAATCTTCAAAAAAAATTAAGGATTTCAAACCTGATTTATCTATAAGTTTTGGTGCTGCATGGATCTTCAATAAAAAGAATATTAAAAACCTATTTAAAAATAAATTATTAAATTTTCACTCAACCAGGCTCCCCACAAATAGAGGATGTTTAAATTATTCATGGCAAATTCTTACTGCAAATAAAATTGGAACTTTAATTATTCATGAAGTTGATGATCGACTAGATACTGGTGATATTTTATTTTTTGATGAATTTTTATATTCAAATAAAGCTAAGATACCAATTGATTATCATAAGGAATTTAATAAATACGCATTTAATTTTTTTGTTGATTTTTTTATAAATCTTAAAAAGAAAAAATTAATCAAAAAATTTTCACAACTTGATTATCTCTCTTCTTATAATCCGAGGATAAATACAGAAGTGAATGGATGGATAGACTGGAATATGGATGCATCTCAGCTAGATAAATTTATTTCAGCTTTTGACGATCCTTATAAAGGTGCTCATACATTTTTAAATGATAAAAAAGTTTATATAAAAAAATCTTCAGTAAACTTTCAAGATCAAATTTTTCATAGTTTTAATAGAGGAATTGTCTACAGGAATAATCTCAAATGGATTTGTATTGCATCTAAAAATGGGAATTTAATCATAGAAGAGGTTCTTGATATTAATGGCAAGAATATATTGAAGGATATCAAAGAGGGGGATAGATTTCAGACACCAACTAATTTATCAGATAAAAGTCTCTATAGAGTTAAATATAACTCTAAAGGTTTGATTGAACAAAATGATTAACAGTATCAACAAAATTTTTCTTCATTTTTTTATCCATATAACAATTTATTGGCAAAGCAACGCAATTTAAAAGAAAATTTTGACTTTTTACTAGATCATTAGACTTTATTCTTAATTGAGGTATGTGAGTCCAATATTTTGCAAAATGCCAGGTCTTAGCCTCAGGTAAAATCTTAGTATTTATCTTATTTGTATTTAAAGCTAATTTTAGCTTTGAGGCTAATAATTTGTTGGGAAGGATTATGATAAGGGCATCATGACTTTGTGTACAGCCAATTTGACATTGTCTAAATTTTAAACCTTTAATAAATTTAATCTTATTTACTAGATCTTCAAAATTAACTTTATGTTTTTTTTCAATTCTTTTTATTTTTTTTAATTGTGCAATCCCTATTGCAGCAGTAATTTCAGACATACGAAAATTAAACCCTGATGAAGTCCGGGTATCTTCCCATCTTTCATACTTTGGATTATTCTCGTGTCCATGATCATGCCATGCAGATGCTTTTTTATAAAACTCTTTTTTTCTAAAAGTAACCATCCCTCCCTCGCCTGTAGTAATTTTTTTTGCAAAGTCAAAGCTATATGTACCAATATCACCATGAGTGCCAAGCATTTTACCTTTATATTTTGCACCTAGTCCCCAAGCAGTATCTTCTATTAAAAAAATTTTTTTCTTTTTACAAATTCTTTTTATTTCATCAAGATAAGATGGTATTCCAAGCATATGAACAACTATAATTGCTTTGGTTTTATTGGTTATTTTTTTTTCTAAATCAGTTATATCCATATTTAAATTATTATCTATTTCTGTACATATGGGAGTTGCTCCAGCTTCAACAATAGCTTCAACCGTTGCAACAAAAGTAAATGATTGAGTGATAACTTGATCACCTGATTTAATACCTAGTGAGGCGAGGGCCACTCTTAGGGCGGCAGTGCCACTAGAAACTGCGAGACTATATTTAGATTTCACATATCTTTGAAAATAATTTTCAAATGATTTAACAATAAATTTATTTTTTCGTATTTTGTTAAAACCATAACGATAAAAAATACTCCCATTTTTAAAAATCTTACTTATTTCTTTAAGTTCATCTCTATCGATTAATTCATAACCAGGCATTATATTCTATTAAAAATTTCCCAAAGTTTTTCTTTATTAAGAATTTCTTTATATTTTTTCCCAAGTGCGTTGTATAAAGGTTTTTCATGAACTAACGTAGAAATAACTAATTTTTCAAAATCGTCACTCTTTAAATTTTTTATTTTTTTACTTAATTTAATGTTATTAAATTTACACATTTTATTAAATATTTTGTAGTGAGTTGGGTAGAATTCTCCTAAAGCTCTAAAAGAAATACAATTGGCATAACAATGTTTAAATCCATATACGACGCTTAATGCAGCTGAGATAGGATGAATGAGTCCTACAAAACTTGATGAAATGGCAAGACCACCGTAATAAGAAGCTAACATTAATTTTGATCTATTTTGAATACTTTTAGGATTATTTGATAAAAAAATTTCCTCAATTAAGTTTTTACTTAAATTAGAGTAATTATCTGCATAGCTATTTCTAAAACTTCCACTTAAAGACTCGATGGCGTGTATATAAGCGTCCATAGCAGAATAGAAATATTGTTTTTTTTCAACAGTTTTATTTAAATTAGGATCTAAAATGAGTTCGTCAAAAACAGAAAACTTACTATTCATTCCTAATTTATGAAAAGTTTTATCGTTAGTGAGAACGCATGTTTTTGAGGACTCTGAACCTGTACCAGATAAAGTTGGAACCCCTACTTTAAATATACCTGGTTTTTTTAACAGGTCCCATCCTTGATACTTGCTAGCACTACCAGGATTTGTAATTAAATTCGAAATTGCTTTAGCCGTGTCAAGCATAGAACCTCCCCCTATACCAACAACAATAGATATTTTACTGAAATTTGACACGATTTTATTCTTTAATTCATCAATAAACTGAACTGTTGGTTCTTTTTTATGATTTATTAATAAAATATTTTTTTTATTAATTTTTTTTAAAAAACTTAAATTATTATTTTTTTCGTAAAAATTTTTATCAATTAAAACAACAGCCATACCTGAATTACTTTTTGTTTTAATTAGGCTATTGAGGTATTCAGATGCCTTTTCACCAAATGTAGTAATAGGAGGAGTGTATAATGATTTAAACATTTATTTATACATTTCTAAATGACTTAATATAATTTTATCAAGATTATCAAATTTTGGCTTCCATTTTATTGTATTTTTAAGTTTTGAAACATCAGCAACCACACTATCTGGGTCACCTTCTCTTTGACTAAATTGTTTTAAACTAATATTTCGATTACATACATCATTGAACCTTCTGCATATTTCAAGAACTGAGTAACCTTTGCCGTATCCACAATTAAATATTTGTGATTTCTTTGAAAATTTAATGAACCTCATAACTTTAATATGTATATCGACTATGTCTAGCACATGAATATAGTCTCTTACAGCGGATCCGTCCTTGGTATTAAATTTTAAACCAAAAATATTATAATATTTCTTTTTATATTTAATAATTTTTGAATTTTCATCGAATAAAGAATAGTTTTTATTTTCTCTTGAGTAAAAATCACTTGATCCAACTACATTAAAATATCTTAAAATTGCATACCGATATTTGAATATATTAGAGTGATCAATAATAAACTCTTCAAGAATTTTTTTATTAGATCCATATATATTAATAGGATTTTTATCGAACTTTTCAGAAACTAGTTTTTTATTTTTAATATTTCCATAAACTGCAGCACTAGATGAAAATATAAGATTATCAATTTTAAAATCTTTTATGAAATTTAAAAAACTTATAGCATTATAAAGGTTATTTTCACAATATAAGTTACTATTTTTATTACTTTCTGAGGCATTAATTGAACTAGCAAGATGAAATACGTCTTTGATTTTATAATTTTTAAAAATTTTGCGTAAAATTATTTTGTTGCTTATACAAGATTTAAAAAAAATTAAATTATCTTTATTATTGGGTAAATTTATTTTTTGGCCTGTTGAGAGGTTATCTATAACAATAATTTTATTTGTTGGGAAATTATTTAGTAGCTCCCTAACTAAATGAGTTCCTATATAGCCAGCCCCCCCAGTAACTAATATAGCTTTTTTCAAAATTTATATCCTACAAAATTTTTATTTAATTATTTAACAATTTCACTAGTTACTAAATTCTATTTGTTTTGTCATTAAAAGAATTTTAAAAATTTTAATTTTAATAAAAAAAAGCCGCTCAATGGCGGCTTCTTTTTAAAATTTTTATTTTTAATACTACAATTTACATCATACCTGGCATGCCACCACCCATGCCACCCATGCCGCCCATATCAGGCATTGCAGGTGCAGAGGATTTATCTTCTGGTTTGTCTGTAATCATGGCTTCTGTGGTAGTTAATAAAGCAGCAACTGATACGGCATCAATCAAAGCAGTTCTGACAACTTTGGTTGGATCAACTATGCCTGCCTTAACAAGATCACAGAATTTGCCAGACTGTGCATCAAAACCATATGAGTTATCTTTGCTCTCAAGAATTTTACCTGCGATAACGGCGCCATCATGACCAGCATTTTGGGCGATTTGTTTTAGAGGAGCGGATAGCGCTCTCTTGACAATATCAACACCATATCTTTGATCATCATTCTCAACCTTTAGATTTTTAAGAATATTGGTCGCGTATAAAAGTGCAGTTCCACCACCAGGAAGAATTCCCTCTTCAACAGCAGCTCTTGTTGCATGCATAGCATCTTCAACTCGGTCCTTCTTTTCTTTTACTTCTACTTCAGATGCACCACCTACTTTGATGACAGCAACACCACCCGCAAGTTTAGCAAGTCTCTCTTGTAGCTTTTCTTTGTCATAATCAGAAGTTGTTTCTTCAATCTGTTTTCTAATTTGATCACATCTAGCTTCAATATCTTTTTTCTTTCCTGCTCCACCAACAATTGTCGAGTTTTCTTTATCGACAACCACTCTTTTTGCTTTGCCTAACATATCCATAGTAACTGACTCAAGTTTGATACCTAAATCTTCACTTATAACTTGACCACCTGTTAGTATTGCGATGTCTTCTAGCATTGCCTTTCTTCTATCTCCAAAACCTGGAGCTTTAACAGCAGCTATTTTTAATCCACCCCTTAATTTATTAACAACCAGGGTTGCTAAAGCTTCACCCTCAACATCTTCGGATATGATAAGTAATGGTTTTGTTGACTGAACAACTGACTCTAATAACGGAAGCATTGGTTGAAGACTTGATAATTTCTTTTCGTGTAAAAGAATTAGACAATCTTCCATCTCAGCCTTCATTTTATCGGCATTAGTAACAAAATAAGGGCTTAAATATCCTCGATCAAACATCATTCCCTCAACTACGTCTAATTCAGTATCTAAACTCTTTGCTTCCTCAACAGTTATCACGCCTTCTTTGCCTACTTTTTGCATTGCTTCTGATATCATTCCGCCAA
>MDTG01047357.1_pt1 | contig 11727 bp, 13 predicted proteins | sample 811421 | NCBI WGS metagenome assembly MDTG01 (sample SAMN05326645, study PRJNA326480) | marine metagenome | isolation source: seawater | place: Pacific Ocean: South East | collected 2011
TGATGCCCCGTTAGAGGCCATTCCCCAAGCCATTATTGATTGCCTAGGGCTAGACATGATTAAGGCTGAAGCAGCCCTGGAGAAGGTGATGGAGGCCAAGGACGATCTGCAGGAAATGGCTCGTCAACTGCATCAGGGATAACGTTCAGTGGCACAGCCATGAGTTGCCCTCTGAGCGCAGCAAAATGTTCTTCAATGGACACGGATGTGCTCTTCACCCAAGGAATAAGCCCTTTAGCCACATCGGCAAATTCCTGAAGTTTCGCATTACTGGTTTGACGAAAACTATAAAAGTAAAACGCAGCAAGTTCTCGCTTAAGTTGTAAACGCACTTTTTCTTGCTGAGCTAACCAGCGCTGCTCAACCGCAGTTTCAAGTTGGGCTAGAGGGATTTGCGACAAACCCAAAGCATGGCAGGTTTTCCACAACTCTTTTCTTAGGACAAAATTTAATTGCTCAGACATATACTGAATGTCCGTCACCAGCTGGGTGCGCTCGGGATTAGGGGTCTGGGTTTGCAGCTTGAAGAAGTATTCTCTTAAAGGTTCTCTGTCGGCCAGTTTCAATGCGCTGCGTTCTAATTTATCTCGGCTCGACCAAACCGGCGATGACCATTGTGAGCTGCGGTCACGGGCTGATGCCGACAAGGCTTTTTCTAATTGGTTGCCAACTAAACGCTCATCCAGAAAGTTCACGCGTGGTGTAACAGCAGATTGCACTTCAGGCTCAAGGGCCATTAAGCAAGCCGGACGGAGTGTCTGCCAAAATGGCGAAAGCTGTGCCGACAAGGCCTCAATATTGCCACTGGCAGATGCCGCCCATAACGCATTGGGGGCAAGCAACAAAATCACCAATAAAACGCGCATAGTTTACTTCACCTCTGTGGTTGCAGCCACATCATCGGATAGCTGAATGTTGCGATCATTAAAGACACGCTCATCCAATTGTTTTTCGGATTTCGCCACCACACAGGACACCGCCGCATCACCGGTCACATTCACCGCGGTGCGCATCATATCCAATAGACGGTCCACACCGATGATCAAAGCAATGCCTTCTACTGGCAAGCCAACCTGGGTCAATACCATGGATAACATCACTAAGCCCACACCCGGTACGCCTGCTGTTCCGATTGATGCTAACGTCGCAGTGGCGATCACGGTTAATAAGTCCACAGCGGATAAGTCGATACCATAAGCCTGTGCAATAAAGACCGTAGCAACACCCTGCATAATCGCGGTGCCATCCATATTAAGCGTGGCACCAAGCGGCAAACTAAACGACGCCACACGGTTATCCACACCTAAACGTTGTTCTGCGTTTTTCATAGTCACTGGCAAGGTGGCATTACTGGAAGCGGTACTGAAGGCAAATAGCTGCACCGCTCGCATCTTGAATAAAAACGTCATGGGATTTAAACGCCCCAACACGCTGAGTAAACCTGGGTACACCACCAAGGCTTGTAGCAGCAACACCAACACCACAGTGGCAAAGTACACCGATAATTCTTCAATCGCGCTTAAACCCTGGCGTGCGAATAGGGTAAATAACAAAGCAAACACACCATAAGGGGCCAGCTTCATTAACATGGTCACTAGATTCAGTACCACCACATTCCAGTCTTCAAAGTTCTGACGGATACGCTCACCGGGCTTACCGCTGTGATTCACCGCCATGCCTAGCAATAAGGCAAAGACGATGATTTGCAGCATCTTACCTTCGGCCATGGCCGCAATAGGGTTACTTGGGAAGATATCCACCATCACTTGAGCAAATGAACTGCCTTGGTTAATGCTCACCTGAGCGGTACTGCTCAAGTTCGCCCCAACACCGGGCTCAAATAACAAGGCAAACCCCATGGCTAAGGAAATAGCCACAGCGGTGGTAAACAAATACAACCCAACCGTTTTACCACCTAAACGACCTAACTGCTTACCGGACCCCAAACTGGCTGCACCACACACAAGGGACACCAGCACTAATGGCACCACCAATAACTTAAGTGTGGCCACAAAGATTTTGCCCACAATAAAAAATAACCCACCCACGAGCCATTCATCCAAAACCTCATCCACCCAAGGGTTTAAACCCAATAATAATTGGGCGCCAGCGCCTAAGATAATGGCCAATACCATGGCGATGAGGATTTGCTGAGTAAGCCCGTGAGGATGCTTCATGATTATTTCTTTTTATTAGGTTTTAGGTATTTAGTTAAGCCTTGGAACCACATGACTTCAGCAAAGTTACCGCTGATAACAAGATCTTTACTCTGAATACCAGCCATAAAAGCGTTTTTATCTTTGGCCGTCAGAATCGCCATACCAGTGGCGGCATCTTTAAAACTCAAGGTAAAGGTAGGTTCTTTGGTTAAGCCCGCAGACGATTTCACCTTACCATTTTTCACAGTAAAGTTGCGACCACTGCCGCTTTCGGTCTGAATTTGGAAAACCAGATCTTTGCCGTCAATGTATTCTGCACAAGCTGGGTTATTTTTTGCTGCTTTTTTCAATAACTGGGCGAATGCCCATAATAAAAACTTAAACTTCAACATGGTTAGCCACTTTATTATCAATGATGAGAATGTAACAAACACGCGCAAAGCGCCGCGGCATCATACCATGCTAAAGGACTGCATCAATCTTAGGAGGGGGTTTTGCTCAGCCCTGTTTGAAAACAGGGCCTGAACAAGGAAGAGCATTAGCCGTTTACGGCGTCTTTCAGAGCTTTACCAGGTTTAAAGCCAACAGAGTTGCTTGCTTTGATGGTAATCGCTTCACCCGTTTGAGGGTTTTTACCTTGGCGTTCGGCGCGGTGCTTTTGCACGAAGCTGCCGAATCCCACTAGACTCACTGGGTCGTTTTTACGCAAAGACTCAGTAATTTGATCCGTGATGATGGTAATAATTTCAGCGGCTTTATCTTTACTGATATCCGCTTGGTCTGCTACATACGCAGCTAATTCTGGTTTACGCATAGTACGATCCGATTTTTTATTGTTGTTATCACGCCAGCATCGCTGGCAGTTCCTTGTTCAAAGCCATCTTTTCAGCAACACAGTCCCCGGTCAAGGCATAACCCAGCAATTTACCGCTAGAATCCTTAAAAAGCGCCTTAATATGTGGACTCTGGCCATCAATTTGCCATTCTCCCGCGACATTTTCTGCAGGAGGGCAAGTGACGATTGGTAAGCTAGGGGTCTTCACCATCACAGGCATCACCGGGTATTTAACCTCGGTTTCCGTGCCCGCCAGGGTTTTTGCTAGGGCTCTTGCGCCATTCATAAGCGGTAAAACATATAACAAATTCAAGCCAGCTACTTCAGCACAATCACCCAGTGCATACACATTCGGTGCGCTGGTTTGCAGTTGCTGGTTCACCACGATGGCACGATTGACTTCAATGGCGGCCGCTTGTGCCAAGGCTACGCGAGGCTTCAAACCCACCGCACTGAGCATGACGTCTGCTTTGATAGTTGTGCCATCGGATAAATGCGCACAGAAATCTTCACCATCTTTGGTCACCGAGGTCACGGCTTTTTCAAGGTGTAAACTCACCCCTAACGCTTCTAAAGCCGGCATTAATGCGTCACCGCAAGCAGCGGGAACCAAACGAGACAGGGGCTGAGAGTCTGGCGCCACTAGATCAACAGCAAAACCCGCGCTAGCCAGATCGTGGGCGTATTCACAACCCACTAACCCAGCGCCCATTACCATAATGCGCTTCTTACCTTGTACAGCGGCATGAAACTGCGCGTAGTCCATCAGGTCATTTACATGATAAAGGTGTTCTGCCCCTTCAATGGGCAGCTGAAAAGGCTCCGCACCCAGTGCCAAAACAAGATCACCATAGGTTAAAGCTTCGTCACCCAGCATCACGACTTTATCGGCTGGATTAATCGCAGTAATGGTTTGATGAGTGCGGATTTCAATTTTAAGTTGCTCTGCCATGGCGCCGGCGTCATTCATGGCAAGACCATCGGCGTCTTTGCCTTTACTAAAACCTGTGCTGAGCATTGGCTTAGAGTACTGACGGCCATCGTCTGCAGTAATCATGATCACGTCTCGCTCGGCGTCTGCCTTACGAAATTCTTTAACCAGGTTATAACCTGCCAAACCTGTTCCGATTACTACCAGAGGTGCCGTCATGGAAAGCCTTCTTTTTATTAAGACGCCTAGCCAATAAACGTATGGCTGACGTTGGATTTACTGTTTGCGTGTATCGTAGGACCTGACAAGCGCTATCACTGGGTTTGTGCTCAGCAAGCGCTTGAAAGGGTCAATCGTGGGTAACTAATCAATTAGATTTCAATCATCTCAAAATCATCTTTGCCCACGCCACAGTCAGGGCATAACCAGTCTTCCGGTACATCACCCCAGCGAGTTCCAGGTTCTAGGCCTTCTTCTGGGCAACCCTGTTCTTCGTCGTAAATCCAACCGCAAACAATGCACTGCCACTTTTTATAATCTTGAGCCATAAATTCTCTCCCAAATTTTAGCGACGAACCTTACCCAAAACTTTTGTCCTACACAAATAATCTGTCTGCTTTGTGCGAATTTAGACATTTAATACGTCGCCACTTGACGCAAACCAACATACGACATGGATTTCGCAACACAATCATCCGGTTCACTTGATTTCAGTATCGGATTGAGCCATTGTGCGCCGATCAAAAAGTAAGGCTGTGCCATGCTCGCGTTATCCACATCTTTTCGACTTCAACCATGGCAAGGACTCACTCCCATGCCACGCAGTATTGTGGATACGCCTTGGCGAAACTGGCTGCTCGACAGTGGTTCATTAACTCAAAATGTTAAAGACTTAGCGCCTGGGCGCTTCAGCCTTGCGTTACTGGATCGTCGTTTTGGCCGCCCTTCGTTATCCGAATGCAAAGCGCTAAACATTCAGCCGCGCCATGAAGCATATATTCGTGAAGTCACACTGTGCATCGATGGCAAGGCACACATTTATGCTCGAAGCATAATCCCTCGCAGCACTTTAACCGCCAGCGAACGCCAGTTGCTGACGTTACAAAACAAACCTTTGGGTGAGTTTCTATTTGCCCACAAAAATATGCGTCGCGGCCCCATTGAGATCAAGCAAGGTCAACTTAATGGCGAAACCGTTTGGGGACGCCGATCCATTTTTTACGTTAACCATAAACCACTATTGGTTTGTGAATACTTTCTACCCAGCTTGCTACAGGTTGAAAGTAATTAAGGTTAGAATATTGGCACACTTAAATTTGGCATCATCATGACTTGGCTTACTGACCGCTTTCCAAAATTGCCTTTCTATTTTCAGCTAATGCGCTTAGACAAACCCATTGGCATTTATCTCTTGTTATGGCCAACCATGTGCGCGCTGTGGATTGCAGGAGACGGCCACCCTAGCGGCGCTCATGTTTTTATTTTTGTAATGGGCGTCGTATTGATGCGCAGTGCCGGCTGTGTCATCAATGATTATGCAGATCGCCATGTGGACGGTCATGTTAAACGCACCCAGCACCGCCCGCTTGCGCAAAAAGTCATCAGCGAAAAACAAGCCTTAGGGTTATTTGTTGGGCTGTGTATCAGCGCATTCATTCTGGTGCTCTTTACCAATACATTTACCATTTACCTATCCTTTGGCGGGCTCTTACTGGCCTTTATGTACCCTTTTATGAAGCGTTATACGCATTTGCCGCAGATCATTTTGGGCGCCGCATTTGCTTGGGCGGTGCCGATGGCCTTTGCCGCTGAACAAAACGCACTACCGGATGTGGTCTGGCTTTTATATGTGGCCACTGTGACCTGGACGGTGGTATATGACACCCAATACGCCATGGTTGACCGCGATGACGATTTAAAAATTGGCGTAAAAAGCACCGCTATTTTATTCGGCGAAGCGGATAACTTGATAATCGGCGTGTTGCAAATCATCACACTCATTAGCTGGTTAATGATCGCTAATAGCATTGGGGCAAGCTGGCCTGTTTATCTTTCTATTGCCATAAGTGCGGGCTTATTTACTTACCACCAGATACTGACAAAGAGTCGTGATCGTGACTTGTGTTTTAAAGCGTTTTTGCACAATCACTGGGTAGGCGCAGTGTTATTTGCGGGTTTATTTTTACATTATCTTATCACTTAACTATTTTATTTAAGGGATGCACAAGCAGATGTCACATATCTGTCATACTTACGTTGTGTAATATGCTTGTCATTAAATAGAAAATTAGAGCAGCCTCTATGAAGCAACAAGGAAAAAAAATCTTAATCGTGGATGACGAAGCGTCTATCCGCGAGATGATTGCAGTGGCCTTAGAGATGGCCGGCTACGAATGCTTAGAAGCCAGCAATACTCAAGACGCCCACAGTATAATTGTGGATGAAAGCCCAGAAATGGTTTTGCTGGATTGGATGTTACCTGGCACCAGTGGACTAGAGTTTGCTCGACGCTTAAAACGTGATGATCGCACCGCTGAAACCCCTATTATTATGCTCACCGCAAAAGGCGAAGAGGACAATAAAATCCTGGGGCTTGAAGCCGGCGCTGACGATTACATCACCAAGCCGTTTTCTCCCCGTGAATTGGTGGCACGCTTAAAAGCGGTTCTGCGCCGCAGCACCCCTGCCGGTATAGAAGACCCCATTACCGTTGAAGGCTTAATTTTAGACCCGGTCTGTCACCGTGTAAGCGCAAATAATGCGCCGCTGGACATTGGCCCCACTGAATATCGTTTACTGCAGTTCTTCATGACACACCAAGAACGCGCCTATAGTCGAACGCAATTGCTCGACCAAGTGTGGGGTGGTAACGTCTACGTTGAAGAGCGCACAGTTGATGTGCATATTCGTCGATTACGCAAAGCCCTGGGCAACCATCACGAACACCTGATTCAAACTGTTCGTGGCACCGGTTACCGCTTTTCGACAAAAGCGTCGTAACCCACATTTCGTCTTTTTGTTTGGTATCTGGTTTATATGAAGCATGATTGGCGCTCCGCCATCCGCCGACTGATTTTTAACTTGGCACTCGCCTTTATCGTGGGCTGGAGTCTAGATATTCTGGCTTACACCCTCATGCTCACACTGGGCCTTTATCTTGCCTGGCACTTACGTCAATTGCATAAGTTACAGCAATGGCTAACCAGCCGCGATACAGAAGAGCCTCCTACCAGTCATGGTTTATGGGGCAGCATTTTTGATGACGTGTATCGCTTACAGCGCCGCCAAGAGAAGTCAAAAAACAAACTCAAGGCCATGCTTAAGCGTGTACAAGACAGTACTGCTGCCCTGAAAGACGGCGTATTAATGGTGGACAGCAATGGCAACTTAGAATGGTGGAATCACGCGGCCAATACGCTTTTGGGCTTGCAGAATAGTAAGGATATTGGCCAAGCTATTACGAACCTCGTTCGTCACCCCGACTTTAAGGCGTATTTTGATAAAACCCACTACGATGCGCCGCTTGAAATCACCAGCCCCATTAATAACGATGCCATACTTCAATTTCATATCACCTTGTTTGGCAGAAAAGACCGCTTAATTGTTTGTCGTGATATCTCTCATTTGCATCAATTAGAAGCCATGCGACAAGACTTCGTTGCTAACGCTAGTCACGAACTGCGCACACCACTGACTGTGATCTCAGGCTACTTAGAAACCTTCATCGAATACAAAGAAACCTTGCCAGCACGCTGGGGCAGAGCACTACAGCAAATGCATGAACAAAGTCAGCGCATGCAAAACTTGATCAATGATTTATTAGTATTAAGCCGCCTAGAAACAAATCATGGACAAGAAAGCTCTCAGGTGGCCATCAAGCCATTGTTAAGTGCGCTGGTAAACGATGCTCAATCGTTAAGTGCCGACAAACATCACAGCATTCACTTAAGTTGTGAAGAGTTTGATTTATTGGGTATTGAAACTGAGCTGTCCAGTGCCTTTGGCAATTTGATCTTTAATGCAGTGAAATACACACCTGAAAACGGCGAGATACATGTGCGCTGGTGGCAAGACACCTCTGGGTTACACCTTGAGGTTAAAGATAATGGCTTGGGCATCGACCCTAAACACATTCCACGATTAACCGAACGCTTTTATCGGGCAGACCCCAGTCGACACAGTGATACTGGGGGCACCGGTCTTGGTTTAGCGATTGTGAAACACACCTTGTTACGCCATGAAGGGCACTTACATATTAGCAGTCAGTTAGGCAAAGGCAGTTGCTTCACATGCCACTTCCCCGTGTCTCGAAAAGTGACTCAGCCACAACTGAGCCAAGTACTTTAATCCATTTACACCTGGTGGCTATCGAACTTTGGCAACAAATTTCGATAAGGCCGCCAGCTTTTCAGGGTCCTCATCTTCATAACGCACCATTAAATTAAATAGCTCCCCATCAATGCGTTTATCCGGTGAGCTGACTGAGCACACAAAACAATTTACCCGTGCCACGATGTCTTCTTCTTTACTGACAATATCCACCACAACTTGGTCAAACAAACCCGGCACACCCTGGTCTCGCTTAACCACCAGCATCATTTCATTTAAATTAATGTCTTTTACAATACAGCGTAACTCTTGACCTTGAGAGGTGCGCACATGGGCCAACGCCATGGTTTTATTCGCCCCTTTTTTCGCCTTGGGTTTATCCACTAATTGCGCGGATGGAGCGGCACCTGCTAACAAGTTTGCACTAGCAGCAGGTGATGGTTTCGATTTCGCTGATGAGGCAGCGCCGCCTGTTAATAAATTGGCATTTTCAGAAGTCGAACTAGGGGATTTTGCCGCTGGTGCGCCGGTTAATAAGCTCGCATTATCACTTTGCTGAGCCTGTCGAGCGGTTTGCATGGGGCTCATTTTATAAAACTTATATATCAGCCGGGCCAACTTGGTGCCCAGCTGCTCATTGTTAAACGGCTTACCAATATAGTCGTTTACACCCGCTTCAACCGCTTTAACAATGTGGCTTTTTTCAGACCGGCTGGTGATCATCATAAACGGGATTTTTTCGTAGCGTTCTTCAGTGCGCATCCATTGCAATAACTCAAGACCGCTCATATTGGGCATTTCCCAATCACACAGAAGCACATGATAAGTGCCTGATTTCATTTTAGTTTGCGCTTGTAAGCCATCTGCCGCGTCATCTACCTGGCATGAGGGAAACTGAGCTTTTACTGCTTTGCGCACCAGATCTCGAATGAATCGAGCATCATCGACGACTAAAATATTCAGCGCCTTCATGGCCACTCCAAATGGGACTCCTTACTTGAGAGTAGCACAGGATTTTCGGCCTATTGGCGCAAAAGAAGGGTAAATAACAGGAGGTTATGAATACTTCAAATTGTAAGACTGGTTGCCACTAGGCGAAGGTGACTGGCGCTAACGCCAATTTGTTTTAAGGGCACGCCCCTAAACTGAAGGTCTTGCTTCACCATAGCCTGCAATGACGCTACTGCGGCGTCAGGGCAGTTTAAGCCTGCATAAATGCCCTTAATCAGCCCTTTCGGTATTTTACAGTTTACAACGCCCTCTTTAGATTGATCCGACACCGTGACTGGACGAACCAACCTTGTCTCTTGCTCAAACGCTAAATGCTCGGCACGAGTCAATAATGCCGGAAACGGATTTTGCTTAGATGGCATAGGCGGGCGGGCATCGTCATATTGAACCGTCTGAAATAATTGTGGCTTGCCCAGATACGCACCTTGTTGAAAGTAGTCATGGGTTTCGTCCAGCTGAATTGCGATGCCCTCATGATTGAACCCGACCCCTTGCCACAAGCCCGACAAATAAATCTCCTTAAATAAACGCAACACGACCACTTTTTGATACTGGTCCAGTGAGGCCAAGCCAAGTTGCTTTGGACTTTTAGGGCGCTGGATCTGCTTTTCAATCTCCCGTCTATTTTGTTGAGCTTGGCTTAAGTAATACTCAAACGTCACCATAGCTTGAATATGTGGTTCAAGTGCTTGGTAACTTTTTTCCATGGCCGTGCGAAACTCACTATCGCTTAATGGTTGGTTCGATCCCGGTTGATGAACTCGCTTATTAATCAAATACGGATCATCAAGCTGCGTAGCCGTCATAAACGGCAAACGTAACTGCTTAAGAAGTGACAGATTGTGATGAGAGATAAAGGCAAACATAGGCATTCTGTTGTTTTTTAGAGTGTAGTCCTTGCTCGGTGTAATCGCCTAGTAAGCAAATGCCCAAGTCTCTTGTAAGATATTTCGCACACGAATTGTGAGAAATAAGAATAAATTACTACAAGAGATCGTACTCGTTCCAAGACCACAGCTCTACAAGTGCCGTCAACGCTGGCTTGCGGTTAATTCCATGATAGACGATCTGATTTGTTGATCAGTTTAACGCCAGACAAAATTTTGTTTTTTGCTAAATTAGACCTCGTTCAGGACGAACCAATAAGGATGCCAGTTACGGATTACTGGTTAACACGGAAGTGTGACGAAGGATTGATAGACCGCTATTGGAAGGTGGACCTAGGGTGCTTTGGCAGGAAATAGCTAGGATTGGATATTTCCTGTCACTTTAGCCTCCACCGCTTTTTTAAGGATTTTGAAAAAGCGTATAAATAGAACGGATTCAATTGGAAGGTACTCACCCATTTAGGGTGTGTTAACAACAAATACCTAGGATGGATATTTGCTGTGATTTAGCCTCCACCGCTTTTTTAAGGATTTTGAAAAAGCGTATAAATAGAACGGATTCAATTGGAAGCTACTCACCCATTTAGGGTGCGTTAACAACAAATACCTAGGATGGATATTTGCTGTGATTAGCCTCCACCGCTTTTTTAAGGATTATGAAAAAGCGTATAAATAGAACGGATGCAATTGGAAGGTACTCACCCATTTAGGGTGCGTTAACAACAAATACCTAGGATGGATATTTGCTGTCATTAGCCTCCACCGCTTTTCAGGATGAAAAGTCAGTGTTTAACGGATGAACAACGGATTAAGCGTGTACTTCTCGGATGAGGTACTGCAAAAAGATCATCGGATGATCCATCGTCAGGACGACGAAACAGGATGTTAGACTTCACGGATGATACATTCAGCAACGCATGATGCGCTTGAAACCATGGATTGGTTTAATGCTGACCCTCAATTCTTACCACGCCCTAACAAACTTTCTAAATAAGCCTACCAAAGCGTATTCAACCACATCGCCAAACGCTGGGATGCTCGGTTCAGCTGTTGCTGCATAATGCCATCGGCCATCAATAAATATTCATCATTGAGTGCTTTATTCTCTTGGGCCAAATAGACAGAGTTCACCGTAATCCCGTGGCTTTCTTCTGCCCAAGCCACAGGGTTAGTTCCGCTTACATTGTTTGAATTGGCGCGTATTTTTTCAGCACCCGATAAAACGTCTGAATCAAAGCGCTTTACTAAATGGTTGTCCCAGAATTTATGCAAAGTGACACTCTTTCCCTGATATTTAATTTCATACCAGTTTCCGCCTCGGTCTTCATACAAACCGGCATGTAATGGCTGATGAACATCGGCAATTAAATGAATCAACATTCTCAAAGCAAGGGTTTGTTCTTTCTCGCTGCCGCTTCTTGCTATACGACTGAAATCTTTTATGGCCTCTACCACGCATTTATTTCTTTTACAGTCGCGAGATTTCACATAAGTCCGAGCAGCCTTTGGCATGTTGACGTAATGCAGAGGCTTTAGATAATTAAAGTCTTCGTTACTTTTTATACGATCGGCCCA
>MDTG01331802.1_pt1 | contig 11727 bp, 10 predicted proteins | sample 811421 | NCBI WGS metagenome assembly MDTG01 (sample SAMN05326645, study PRJNA326480) | marine metagenome | isolation source: seawater | place: Pacific Ocean: South East | collected 2011
GATAAAATTTTTTTCGCTTTATCTTGTCCTATTATATATTGGTCTAAATAAGATTTAATTTCTATAGGCTTAAATAATTCTAAATCCTTTTTAATAATTTTTTGTTTAATTTGTGTTTGTTCTTCTTGAACGATATTACTTGCTTGAGACACACAAGCATCACAAATATTTCCTGTGTTACCAGTTATTAGAATATTAACATCTGTTTTTTTTTTATTACAAAAAGCACAAACCTCAATTTTATTCTTGTTCATTATAAAATTCTATTTTTTTGAGTTTGGTTGTAAAATTTCATCAATCATACCATATTTTAATGCTTCCTTAGAAGTCATCCAAAAATCTCTATCACCATCTTTTTCAACCTGATTATAACTTTTATTTGAATGTTCAGCAATAATCGTATATAACTCTTTTTTTAATTTTTCAATTTCTCTAGCTGCAATTTGAATATCCGATGCTTGACCATGTGTGCCTCCAAGGGGCTGATGTATCATTACACGTGAATGCTGTAGAGCAGACCTTTTACCTTTTTCTCCAGCACATAATAAAACTGCACCCATAGATGCAGCCATACCTGTACATATTGTAGAAACATTAGAAGATATAAACTGAATTGTATCATAAATACCTAAACCAGCATAAACTTGTCCACCAGGAGTATTTAAATATATTTCTATATCATCTTTTGGTCCTGCAGATTCTAAAAATAATAACTGAGCTTGAATAATATTTGCTACAGTATCATTAATAGGCACTCCTAAAAATATTATACGATCCTGCATTAGCCTAGAAAAAACATCCATAGTAACCTGTCTTCGGTTTTCTGTTATTTCCTCAGTAATAGTTGGGTTAATATAATTACTATAAGCAGATGTATAATTATGTAAAGTCATGCTGCTTATACCGACATGCTTAGTTGCATATTTTTTAAATTCTTTTGAGCTATCCACAATAAAATTATTTTTGATTATTAGCTAATTTAATAAATTCATCTAAAGTAACTGTATTTGTTTTGACTTTCATTGTGCTTTTAAAATACTGTACTAACTCGATTAGCACTAACTCATTTGTCATTTTATCCGCTTCTTGCTTATTATTGAGAATATTTGTAACAATACCATCTATTTCCTTATTACCCATATTAATACTACCATAATTTTTCATTTGCTCCAATACATGATCTTTCGTGAAAGTTGATAATTTTTCATTTGTAATTTTAATACTATTTTCTTCACATATCTTATTTTCTATCAGTTGCCATGATAAGTATTTTAAATAATTTTCGAATTCTTTTTCGAATTCTGATTCAAGAAACTCTTTTTTAGCATTCATTTTTAACCATTTCTTAAGAAATTCTTCTGGCAAATCAACTTTAGTTTTTTCTAATAAAAGAGCAGAACCATCATTGAATAATTTCCTATCTGATTCTTTTAAATAACGACTACTTAATTCATCTTTTATCACTTTTTTAAAATCCTTTTCATTCTTAATATCTCTTTCAGGATATACTTTTTTATAAAAATCTTTATTCAAATCGGCAGGAATTAACCTGTTAATAGTATTAATTTTACAAGTAAAATCACTTTGAATATTATCTGCTTCCTCTTTAGAGATATTCAGCATTGAAGCTATATCAGTATGATTAGTAAATGCTTTATGAATACTAATAATAATACTTTCATTTACTTTTAATTTTAAGAATTTATCTTGAATTTTCTTATCAGCTATTTTATTTACCAATAATGATGTTGAATTTGAAATACCACCTACTTTTTGTGTACTTCCATCTAATTCTTCAAAACGAACATTTAACATATCATCTTTTTGCATTTTTTCAACTTGAGTAACCTTTCCAAATCTTTTTGCTAACCCTTCAATATGTTCTTTCACTTCCTTTAAGGATGGTTCAATTACCCAAGAATCTACTTTTATTTTTTCTACTTTAGATAAATCAATCGTTGGTGCAAGACCTAATTCATATTCAAAAGTATAATCTTGTGAGTTTTCAAAATCAATTTTATTATCAACAGGAATAGGGCCACCAATTATAGATATGTTTTTTTCAGTAATATACTTTTGAATTGCATTAGAAAGTAATTTATTGATTTCCTCAACTTTCACAGGTAACTCATATTTCTTTTTAACAAGACTCATAGGAACTTTACCCGACCTGAAACCAGGTATATTAACTTTTTTTCTATAATCTTGCAAAGAAGATTCAAGAGCATTACCATAATCAGTATAATCAACTTTTGCCTCTAATAAAAGACCTGTTTTTCCTATTTTTTTTTCTGTTATTTTCATATATAAAATTAATTATTGAACGCAAATATAAATTAAATCAATGTCATTTATAATTTATTATTAAATCTATTTGAAAGTGTTTATCTTTGTTAGATAATAAATTTTTATTTTTCATCTATGAGAACACTTTTTTTTGTTTTACTTTCATTTCAGTTATTAGCACAAGATATATCCTGGGTAAACAATACCCCCATCATTAGAAGTTATTCTTCTCCAAGAACTACCGATTTAAATAATGATGGTATCGATGATGTTGTGATGGGAGGAGGCACAGAGGAATACCCAACACCATATGGCATAATCGCATTAGATGGAAATAATGGAATTCCTTTATGGGAAGTGGAAACTAGAGGAGAGATGTTTACAAGTCCTCAATTTTTTGATTTCAACAATGATAATATTGATGATATTTTAATTGGTGGGAGAGATGCAGAATTAAGATTAATTAATGGAAATAATGGTGATGTTATATGGGAGTTTTGGACAGAAGAAACAAATCCAAATGATGATGGATGGTATAATTTTTATACATCTCAAATAATAGATGATCAAAATAATGATGGCACAAAAGATATTCTTACATCTAATGGGGGGGATCACTCTTTAGATGCTTCAGAATTTAATCGGCCACCTGGACATATTATGATCATTGATGGTGCTAATGGAAATGCAATTAAAACCGCTGTAGTTCCTGATTCAAATGAAACATATCTATCTCCTATTATATGTGATTTAAACAATGACGGCAATAAATCTATTATTTTTGGATCCGGTGGAGAAACAGTAGAAGGAAATTTATGGATAGCTGATCTAAATGATTTAATTAATGAAGATTTATCTAATGCAACTCCACTAGTATCTAATTCTGAACTTGGATTCCTTGCACCTCCTGCTATTGGAGATCTTAATTCGGATGGAATAATGGACATTATAGCACAAGGTTTTGATGGTAAAATAACTGCAATTAATGGCTTGGACTTAAGTATACTTTGGCAATACGAAATTAATTACTCTAATACAGAGTCACAAGCTTCCCCAATTTTAGGTAAATTTTCAAATACTGATTCTAATTTAGATGTTTTTGCAACTCTTTTTTCAGGATCTGAATCATCATACAATGATTACTATCAAGTATTAATCGATGGACAAACTGGTGATCAGATATGGATAGATAGTATAGGGATAGTTAACTTTTGTACACCAATTGCATTTGACTCAAATATGGATGGAACGGATGAAGTAATGATTTCAATAATGAATATTGATAATGGTTATTGGGAGAGTGAATTAATTCTAATTGATTTTGTAAATAACATACAATCGAGCTTAATTGGACCGATATCAGGTGGTAATGTATCATGTACTCCGCAAATTAGTGATATTGATAATGATGGTTTACTAGATATTATTTTTTCTGTGAGGGCAGATAGTCTAAACCCTTTTAGTCCTGGCGGTTTTGATAGTGGAGGTATAAACACTATGAAAATCACGACTGAATATACATTGTCCGAAGATCAAATATCTTGGGGAAGCTATATGGGTACAAATTTTGATGGCATATATAGCGAAGGATGTCAAGGAGATCTTGGATTATTTGCATATCCTAGTGAAGCATGCCCTGGACAAAATAATGCGATGATAAATTTATATATACAAAATGGTACTCCACCATATATATATGAATGGTCAAATGGGGAAACAAGTGAAGATCTTGAAAACCTGGGGCCAGGTCTATATTCCGTAACAGTAACCGATGCGACTGGAGCATGTGACACAATCAGTAGAGAGGTAACCGAATATAATATTATATCATTTTACCAAGAACCAACATGTGTTGGAGGAAATGATGGTATGGTATACTTTAATTCTAGTGGATGTGACTGCAACACTAGCTTTTGCCAATTTATTTGGCAATTAAATGGTGATACAATTGCACAAGGAGATGGTAGTACAGCAGAAGAAACATATAAATACTTGTATGGTATTGGTGCTGGAACATATACAGCAACTATTATACATCCCGATGGATGTGAGGTACAAGAAGATATTGTTGTTCCTGATCCAGTTATGATTGATAGTGTATTTATACAAAATGAATGTCAATCAAATGGTGACGACTGGATTGATTTAACTGTAAATCCAGCTGATAGTATAATTCAAAATTATTTATGGAACACAGGAGATATAACACAAGATATTTATGACTTAAATGCCGGCACATACTCTGTTATTGTCAGTGATACAACTTGTATAGATACATTATATTTTGAGATTGAAAATATTGAGTTTGATGATCAAATAACATATCAAGAAGACTCAGTTTGGATTAATATTCCTGAACAAATAAATATCGATATCGAATTTCAGCAATTTGCAGAAATGTGTTTTACTAGCACTAATATTAGCCTCTGTAGTAATAATATATTTGCTCCTGGAGATAGTATTATATGGACTATTAACAATCAAGAAGTTACACAATGTGAAACGGACTTCAACACAACACCTTATCCAACATATGATGTGTGCTTTGCACAGAACACCCAAATTCCAAGTTGTTCAGCAGGTGTTTTTTGGTTTTTTAATGAAGGAACATATACTTTACAAGCTACCGCAATTTCAAACCTGGACACAAATTGCATAAATGAATTTGATTCGGTTGAAATAACTGTTACAGACACTGGCTTATGCAACTCAATTAATAATGATGAAAATCAGCAAACTCATATTTATGTAGAAGCAAATCATAATTTAATAATTAATCTACCTACTGAAGGAAAAAAATACACATTAGAAGTATTTGATATGAGCGGTAAAAAAATAATTAATAAAAATATTAATTCTTCAACCAATTTAGCACTTGAAAAGTACCAATCTGGCATATATAATATTAGACTATTTTCAACTGACTTTACATACATAGAAAAAGTTATAATCAAGTAAATAACAGGTGAAAGAAAAAATATTAATAACCGGTTACAATGGCTCTTTGTCTAAAAGATTATCTAATGTAATTAACAAGGATATTTACGATATAAAGTATTTAACAACTCAGAAACAATATTGCTCTAAAAATGTTTTTTACTGGAATATTAATAATAATTATATTGATGAATCTGCTATAATTGATACTCATCACATAATTCATCTAGCGGGATATAATATTAGTAACAGATGGACAAAAAGTAACAAAGAAAAAATGTATAAAAGTAGAGTACATACTAGTAAACTACTATATGAATCATGTCTACGATTAAATATAAAACCAAAAACATTTATTAGTGCATCAGCTATGGGCTACTATGGATTTAACCAAAGTGGAATAAAAAAAGAGACAGATTCCCCACAAGAAGACTGGATGTCTAATCTATGTTTAGATTGGGAAAAAATGGCTGATCAATTTAATTTTTTAGATACAAGAGTATGTAAATTAAGACTAGCATTAATTCTTGAAAAGAACTCTGAAATTATACAAAAAACTAAACTTGGCTTTCATTTTGGTGTGGGTATTATCTTCGGGGATGGGAAACAACCTTTCCCCTGGATACACATTGATGATGTGGTGAATTTTATAATATTTACTATTGAAAATCAAACAATACAAGGAACATATAATATATCCTCAACTGAAAAAACTTCATTCTATCAATTCATAAAAGTATTTAAAAAAGTACGTTTTAATAATTCTATTTTGATATCTATACCAAAATTCATAATTAAATTGGTATTACAAGAAAAAACAAAATTAATTTTTAATGGTTTTTACTTATCAATAGAAAAAATGCAAAAAACAAAGTTTAAACTAAAGTATCATACAATTGAAAAAGCAATAGATAACGAAATTAATCTTATCGCCTAAAGCCAATTTTTCTTTTTTCTACTTTTTTAATTTCAACATCAATATCCTCACAACTTGCAGATGAAACTCTAATATCTAATGCTAAAGTATTTGCTAACATATCATGCCATTTTTTTTGCTGATCTATAAATTTTCCGTCTGACCTAGCAATATTTCTTATATCCATCAAAAAATACTCTCTTCGATCAATAGTAAAATCTTTCTGTGACTTTAAAAATTCTACCATAGATAACATGATGCTAATTTGATCATTAATACTCTTAACATGTTTCTTTGACCAATTCAAAGTTTCTTTAATGATTAAAGTCATTTTTTCTTGATCTTTTCCAACCCATCGATACATAAAATTACTTATCATAGTCTTTTCAGAATCACTTAATTGACCATCGGATCTAAATGCGAAAGTGTGATAAATATAAAAGATACAATGTAAGACTGAAAGATGCATTTTATTTTCCATTGGATATATATAATTATACGATTAAAAGTAATTCTATTTTTGCCATTCACCATACATTGGATTAGGAAAAAGGAATTTATTTTTTGAAAATTGATATTTTTTATTGTTTGGAAAATCTCCAAATGCATCTCCAAAGTATGCAATGACTGATTGTGACCCATAATTTTGCATTCTATTATTTCCATCAAGCACTTCCTGTCTTCGAATTATTTTACTATCAGATTGATTTTCTCTTAATAAGAATATATCATCTTCAAAATAAATGCCTAGCTTTTTCATATTACTTTTTGTTGCATCTAATGATGATGCATCCCTATTACTTATATAGATAATTTTAGCATTGGGATATTTTTTATAAGCTAAAATGAATTGTTTTGCTCCAGGAACTAATTCTGAAATTTCCTTTTCCACAAAATTATTCCAAGACTTAGAATTATAACTAGTGTTTTTATTATATAAATCAACCTGATATTGTGAATTATCTAATACAGTTTCATCAATATCCATAATTATAACCGGATTTTTTTTTTTTTTACATTGTTTTTTTAATTGCTTAATCGCTGTACGATATATTTGTTGACATAATAATTTATATTCTTTAGATTCAGTAACCCATTTAACATCATTAGGTAAATTATTTAAATCATTGTTATGTTGAGTAAATGAGAACAGTGGCAATAAAATACAAATCAAGAGCCTCATAATAAATTTTTATTTTTATATATTACAGTTTAAATATAATTATAATGTAGATTAAATCAATTTATTGAATTACTATTTTAAAAAAATATGAGAAAGATTTTATTACTTATTATTGTTCCATTTATTCTAAATGGTCAAAACAAAAAAGAAATATTTACAATGTTTTATAATGTTGAAAATTTTTTTGATACTATTAACGACATCTCTACAAATGATGATGAATTTCTTCCTTTTTCAAAAAAAGAATGGAATACTAAAAAATACAATCAGAAAATTAAAAAATTAACAAAGGTTTTTTCCTCAATAAATAATGGCAAAAAACCCAATATTATTGGTCTGTGTGAGGTTGAAAATAAAGATGTAATAAAAGATTTATTAAAAGATCCTTTTTTTAAAAAACATAATTATAGCATTATTCATCAAAATAGTCCTGACTCAAGAGGAATTGACTGTGCACTTTTATTTGATGATAATTTTGAACTTATAGATTATGATTTTATAGAAATTAAAATTCCTCAAGCAAAACGTCCAACCAGAGATATTGTGTATGCTAAATTGAAAATCAAAAATGAAATTATAAATATTTTTGTTAACCACTGGTCTTCTCGATGGGGTGGACAAAAAGAAACAAATCATAAAAGAGTATTTACAGCTCAAGTACTGAGAAAGTATATTGATGATAATATCAATAAAAATGAACATATAATTATTATGGGTGATTTAAATGACTACCCTTCTAATCAGAGTATTCAAGATGTATTAGTAACTGAAGATTTAACTAACCTTATGACAGATTTAGAAGGAAATCAAAAAGGGTCTTATAATTACAAAGGCACTTGGAACTTTATTGATCATATAATTGTATCAAATACATTTTTACATCAAAATTCAAATTTACAACTAAATAAATACAGTGCTTATAAAGAAAAATGGATGCTATACACAAATAAAAAAGGAGAAAAATATCCAAGCAGAACATATAGTGGGAACAAATGGTACGGTGGATTTTCGGATCATCTACCTATATTCTGTACATTTAATTTAATCCGTTAACAATCATAATTACTAAATGTATAAAAACTAATAACTATCTAGAAATCGGATAGATTCTGCTTTGGTGGACCATACTGGATTCGAACCAGTGACTTCTACCCTGTCAAGGTAACACTCTAAACCAACTGAGTTAATGGTCCTGATAAAAAAAAATCCCTTAATTTATAAGGGATTAATACTATTAGTGGGCGATACTGGATTCGAACCAGTGACCCCCTGCTTGTAAGGCAGGTGCTCTGAACCAACTGAGCTAATCGCCCTAATAGAGAATGCAAATATATAAATCTATTCAAACATTATCCAAATATTTTAATATATCTGACACAATAAATGTACTTCTAGTAATAATTATCAAGTCATTTTCCATGGTATTTTTAGATAAAAATTCATATGCACTATATGAAAAGTCAAAAATTTTGTATGACAAATTATATGATTTAAAATCATTTACTATGTTAATTGGTTGTATTACTCTATTGTTTGAACTACCACATATATAATAATAATAATTTATGGGTAATAGAGAAATAATATCTTTATAATCCTTATCTGCTGAAAATCCTAAAATTATATGCTTCTCTTTATTAGAAAATTCTAATTCACTTAATAAAGACTTAAAAGCAGACACATTATGAGCAATATCACAAATTACGGTGGGATTTTCTGAAATAGTCTGCCAACGACCTAATAAACCGGTATTATCAACCACTTTATTTAAACCATTAATAATATTATGATTAGAAATTTCATATCCAATATTATTTAAAATTTCTATAGCAGTTACTGTAGTGTTAACATTGTATGACTGATATTTACCTTTTAATTGACAATCATATTTAAAAATTTTTGAATAAAATAAAGGTGCATTTAATTCCTGTGCTTTATTTTTAATAATATTTATATGCTGATTTTTTTCACCAACTAAAACAGGTCTGTTTCTTTTTATAATACCTGCTTTTTCAGCTGTAATTAAATCTAAAGATTTGCCTAATAAATTTGCATGATCAATAGAAACATTAGTAATTATAGACAGTTCCGGTATAATTATATTTGTAGCATCTAAACGTCCACCTAGTCCAACTTCAATTACTGCTAAGTCAACTTTTTTATAAAAAAAATAAGTAAATGCTAAAGCAACATTCATTTCAAAAAAAGACATTTTCATCTTAATGAAGTCACCTTTATATTTCTCTACAAAATCTATAATAAAACTAGCATCAATCAGCTTATTATTAATTTTTATTCGCTCTCTAAAATCTATAATATGAGGTGAAGTAAATAAACCTACTTTTAAGCCAGCATCTTGCAAAATGGAACTTAACATATGTGACACTGAACCCTTACCATTTGTACCTCCAACATGAATTTTTCTAAAATAATGATAATACTCTTTATGTAATTTAAAGAAATTAATAACATTTGTAATATCTTTTTTATATGCTGTTTTCCCCTCGGACTGATAAGAAGGAAATTGATTATATAACCAATCAATTGTTTCTTTATAATTCATTAATAATTCTGGAAATTATAGGTTATATATCCTACTTGTCTTTCAGGTGAGCTAGAATCAGCAGGTGTCCAAGTTGTTTGTAATGCTGCTTCCTGTGCTTCCTTGAATAAACAAGAAGCGGATTCTGTACTTCCTCTAATACCAACAGCAGCTTGAATAGTTTCTCCTTTTCTATTAACTATAACACGAACTATTACTGTTCCAGTTTCTTCACACAAATACTTTGGTTTGATTTTTTTTATAGCATCTCTATTATCTGATAAAGAATAGCCATCTTGTCCATAATCTAATTTAATCAGATTATCAGGGTCTTCAGTATTATTATTTTGGTTATGTTGTACTGCTTGAGCAGTATCATTAAGGGTATTGTGATTAATCATTGATAATGCATTCTTTAATTCAGAACTGATTTCTTTTTTAGGATTAACAGCCTCAGACAATGTAATAGTATCTTCATTGTGAGGTATATTAACTGTAGAATTTTCCTCTACAATTATTTTTTCAATAGTATTATCATTGTTTTTTTGAGATTGATTTAATTTTTGATTATCAACAGATTCATTAAAATCATTAATTATATCTTCTTGATCATATGGAACAAATTCTATTTCTAGACCTCTAGGAACCTCAATAGAGGTATAACCAATTGAGGAAAAAAATATAACAACTAATAACCCTATATGAAAAAGTATAGTCCCAAACAAACCAAATCTTTTACTCTTTGAATCAAACATATTTATTTAATTTGTTTGTGTCGCTAAAACAATCTTATAATTATTTCTATAAGCTAAATCGATGATGTCAACAACATATTCAATTGGGACATTTTTAGCTGCTCTTAAAACAATAGTAGAGTTTTCAACCGAATTATATTGTTCTTTAATTTTTGGTTCTACAAATGCTTTTTCTACAAGTTCATTATTTATAAAATATCTGTTATCATCAGTAATTGAAACAGATAATGTTTGTTGCTTCAATGCATCTGCAGAACTAGTCGGAAGATCAATTTTGAGTGCATTGGTTGTAACTAATGTAGATGTCAACATAAAAAATATTAACAATAAAAAAACTATATCTGTCATAGAAGACATACTAAAGTTTGGATTAATTTTATTTTGAGACTTAAGAAACATTAAATATTCTTTTTATCATATATCAGATCTAAAAACTCAATGGACATTGTTTCCATTTTATATACTGCTTTTGAAATTTTAGAAACCAAATAATTATAACTAATATATGCTAAGATTCCTACAATTAAACCAGCAACAGTTGTTGTCATTGCTGTATAAATACCTTTTGACAACATTTCTATATCAATTTGGCCACCTGCACTTGCCATCTCATAAAATGCTAAAACCATACCAATCACAGTTCCTAAAAAACCTATCATTGGAGCAACACCAGATATAGTGCCTAAAATTGCTAAATTATTTTCCAATTTTGACAATTCTAACTTACCTACATTATTAATTGATGTAGAAATGTCTTCTAAAGATTTTTCTATTCTTAGAATACCTTTTTCTAACATTCTAGCAATTGGTGTATCAGTGTTTTGACATAAATCTATAGCTGATGAATACTTACTATCATGTAAAAAATCTTTAATGGAATGAAAAAAATAATCATCTTCATTAAGTGCTTTTTTTATAGCAATTAATCTCTCAATAAATAAATAGACAGTAATCATTGAAAGAAAAAATAAAATCATGATAATTATTTGTCCTGCTGCACCACCTTGTAGAAATAATTCAAAAAGAGATATATCATTAGTTTCAGTATTAATAATAGTATCCTTTGAAAATAAGAGACTATCTGTTTGTAATAAAATTGTATTTAATA
>MDTG01024902.1_pt1 | contig 11726 bp, 11 predicted proteins | sample 811421 | NCBI WGS metagenome assembly MDTG01 (sample SAMN05326645, study PRJNA326480) | marine metagenome | isolation source: seawater | place: Pacific Ocean: South East | collected 2011
AATAAATTCTGAGAATTTATCAACAAATGAATCAATATAAAAATTCATTTTACTCCCCCATCCAACTTCCATGGCTTCAGTTACTTTATCAATTTCTTTTTTTGTAATAGAGGGACCTGCTGAAGGGATTCTTTTTTCTCTGATTTTCATTACAAAGATTCTGCTTCCAAGTTAATTGTTACATATATCTTTTTACCTTCATGTATGAAATAAGCACCATTTTTTCCTTCAAAAGTTTTGGCCCTAAGCTGATTAATTAAATTGAGAGGTAATATCTCTTCATCTAAGTTAATTTCTTCCAAAGTTTTAAATTGATTGCGATAATGTATGGATCCTTGATCCAAATCTGGTTTATTGAGTTTGAATTCTCTATCTTTAATTTTTGGCCATTCAGACTTAAACATTTCTGTCATTTCTGAAATTAGTTTCTTATATAAAGTTCCAGCAGTATCAGTGATGCTGACTTCAACTTGCCTTTGACACACTATATGCCCTGAATCTATATCTTCATCAATAAAATGCAAAGTAACCCCGGCAGGAGTCCCATCTATTATTGGCCAAACATTTGGATTAGACCCTCTATTGAATGGAATAAATGATAAATGAAAGTTAATTATTCCTATTTCCGGTATATCAATAACTTCTTTTTTTAAAATATTCGGCCAATATACAGATAGCACTATTTCAGGTTCTATTTTTATAAGAATAGGTGAAATGTCTTCGTTTTTATCAACTTCAATATAATTAAGGGAGCTTTGACTACAAATGGACTTTATTTTTTCATTGAAAAAATAATCCTGATCTTTCAAGGTGATAACTCCTTCAATTTCTTCTTTTCTCTCAGAAAGAAAGGAAAGAATATTTACTCCTAATTCACCAGTTAATAAAAGCACTATCTTCATAATAATATTTAGAATTATAAAAATTCTTTAAATAGGTTTATCAATCTCGCCAGTTAAGGTTTTTATCAATTTTACCCTTTTCATATAGATTCTCTATTTTTTGCAATCTATAAAATTCGTAACTGTAGAAAATATTCTCATTTATTTCCATTCTTTTGAGATCGTCCAAAAGTTTCTTTACACCATCTTTAAGATTCCATTTGCAATTAAATCCTTTAAGCTGTTTATGCACCTTTTCAAATGAAACTTTGTAAGTTCTAGTATCATTACCATCTTGAATCTTTCTATCAGAGATAAGAGAAATTTCTTTTTTCTCTGTTTCGGAGCCAATAAATGATAATTCTGATTCAGGATTCAAGGATTTTATCAATTTAGCTACATCAATTATTTTAAGATTATTGTCGTCTCTTCCAACATTAAAAATCTGTAATCCTTTAAAAATGGAAGCATTTTCAATTGAACATTTTATTGCCTCACAAGCATCTTCAATATAGAGATGCGGTCTCCATGCCTCACCGTCAGAATTTAGAACTATTTTTCTTGAGGCAAGGGACATTCCACAAAGCATATTTATAACCAAATCAAACCTTATTCTTGGTGACATACCAAAGATTGTTCCAAAACGAAGAGCGATAGGAGAGAAGCTAGAATCTGATAACTTAGAAAGTCCCTGCTCGATTTCTAGTTTATTTAAAGAATAACCTGTTTGTGGATTTGTTGGACCATCCTCTTTGAGAGGTCCTTTTCCTTCTGCGGCTCCATAAACTGAGCAGCTAGATGGAAAAATAAATTGAATTCCCAGATCTTTACAAAATTTAGCAATTTTTAAAGCATATTCTCGAGTTGGAGCATACATTGCAGCTTCATCGAGATTTCCTACAGGATCATTTGAAATTGCCGCCAATTGAATGCAGACATCAAACCCTTTCAAATCATTAACCTTAATGTTCCTAGCATCTTTTTTGATTATATTTTCTTTTACTGGAGTAATAAGACTATCTGCGAAGAATCCAGTATCTATACCTAAACAATCAAAACCTTTTTCTTTAAGAAACTCTAACAGAAAAGATCCTAGATAACCCTGCGCTCCAATAATAAGTACTTTTTTGATGACAAACTCCTAATTATTTAAAGAATTATCATAATAAGAAATTCTGGAACCTTCATTATCAATTTTTATTGGCAAGTGAAATAATTTACTAAGTGAATTAACCACCTGAAATCTTTTTTTCTTTGGTGCATAAAACAATAAAAATCCACCTCCTCCAGCACCAAGTAATTTTCCACCTATGGCTCCATTCCTTTTTCCAATTTCGTAATATCTATTAATAGCTCTATTAGAAATAGAGCCTGTTAGAAGTTTTTTTAACTCCCAATTCCTATCTAAAAGCTTTCCAAATAACTCCATGGATTTTTTCTTTTGCATTGAGGCCTCTAGATCAGGAACTAAATCTCTCATCTCTGTCAATATTTCAATGTTATCTTTAGTTTTTTGATCTTGATTCTTTAAAATTGCACTGGCATCTCTTTTTTGATTAGTGAAGAGCATTATCAAATTATCAAATAACCTATCGCAAGCGGCTTTGCTTAACAAGACTGGTTCTATTTTCACTGATTCATCTTTATAGAAAGAAATCTTATTCATCCCTCCAAAAGCTGCAGGATAATGATCTTGCTTACCCATATTTCGTTTCAATACATCAACTTCTATTTTAGCGCCCATCTCAGCAAGTTCATGTTTTGTCATTCTCTCACCTTTTAATGCTGAAACCGCATTAATTAATCCAACCGCAAAAGAACTGGAGGAACCCAGGCCGGTTCCGGCAGGAATATCAGCAAAAGTAGTTATTTCTATAGGAAAATCAATTTTAAATTTCTTTAAAACCTCTCTCACGATAGGATGTTCAATATCCTGAATTTTATTTTTGAATTCTACCCTAGACCAATTTACTCTGTATTTGTATTCCACAATACCAATTTGTCTTTTTACAACCACATAAACATATTTATCTATAGCAGAACTTAAGACCTGACCATAGTCATTTTTATAAAATTTCCTTAAGTCGGTGCCTCCACCTACAAAACTTATTCGAAAGGGTGTTTTAGAGATAATCAATTTTTTATGGTTTGTTATAAAAGTCTATTATAGCAGGCAGGACCTCTAAAAAATCTTCTCCAGATGACAGCGGCATTTCTCTCATGCTTAGTCTTGATAATTCGGAACCACTGCCTAAAAAAATACTTTTACATCCAGCATTAAAAGCTGCCTGACAATCCCTTGCATCATCTCCTATGTAAATCGATTTATCTAATCTAAACTGATACTTGTCTGATGCTAAGAAAAAGTTTCCTGGTTCAGGTTTACGACAAAAACATTCTTCATCCCAATGGTGCTTACAAACGAATGTTTCTAAAATATTTATACCGATTTTTTTTAATTTTTTTGTCATTTTTAGATTTATTTCGTTTAAATCCTCTTCTTTAATCATTTTACGAGCAACTCCGGCTTGATTACTTATAATTATGAATTCAAAACCAATTTTAGAAAGTTTTTCCAAAGCCATGATAGTGGTTTCTATAAATTTGAATTTACTCCAACTAGTTACATACTCACCTCTTTCAGCCCTATAGTTAATAACTCCATCTCTATCTAAAAGAATGATGTTTTTTTTAGCAAAGAATTTTCTTGTAAGCTCCAATCTATTCTTGTCTGAGATTGAATGATAGTTACTTTTTATAACATGCCCAGCTACTTGACCCTGATCTACAAACCTTTTGATAACTTCTGAAAAGCTTACATCTAGTGAATCAAAAGATTCTAAACATTCAAACATTGGGATTTTATCAAGCACCATATATCCAACCTCTACATAATCGAGATTCTCAGATTCTCTTTTGCTATCGTAATTCAAGACTTTGCTATCTTTGAAGCAAATATTTCCTGATTCTTTTTTAACTAGACTTATTGTCAAAGGTGCATTTCCATTTATGCTTGCTTGGTCAAGAGCAATTAAATTAAGGTTAATAAAATTATCTGAGTATAAAAGTATAAACCTATCGTCTATGAGCTCTTTGGACTCATAAATTCTTCTACAGGTGTCCCATTCTTTTGGTCCATAAGAATAATCTATCTCCCAACCCCATTCGGAACCGTCTCCAAAGTATTCTTGAATTCTCTCTCCCAAATAACCTGTCATTAACAAAAATCTTTTAATACCCTGATCAGAAAGCTGTTCAAGCAAGTGAAACAAGAAAGGATGCCCATCAACTTCCATCATCGGCTTAGGAGAATGAAGAGTAAGATTGCCCAGCCTGGATCCAAGACCACCACATAAAACAGCTGCCTGCCTAATATTAATATTTTTTTGAGAAATCTTATCTTGATGCATCTATAACTTTTTTTACACCATCCTCAATTGAAGTTGCATTGCGCCAACCGAAATTTTCAGTGGTTTTTTTTGTAGAAGCATAGAAATTTACTTCTACTTCTGAATTCTCGCTTTTGGATTTTAATTCATCTGTTAATAAGTTATTTGACCTGATATTGTCTTCAATTATGGAACATATATCAGTGACAGATGAAGATTGCCCTGAGCCAACATTATATATTCCAGAGGAAAAATCCTTGTTCAATGTAAGAAGAAATAATTCAGTGACCTCATCTACATATACAAAGTCATTCAGGTTTTTAGGTGTTCTTAGATCAGGACATTTATTATTATTTATTGATTCAATTAGTGTCGGTATAAGAGAGCCAGTTCTTTGCAAAGGTCCATAGACATAAAATAATCTAAACCACGCAAAACTGATTTCTCTTTCGATTGACTGAATTTTAAGATACTCATATAGACTCAATTTCGCCCAAGTAAAATAATCTGATGGTGATAGTTTCTCTGATTCTTCGCATGAACCAAATTTTTTCGAATATTCAAAACAACTGCCTGGAACTATTATCTTTTTGCAAGAATTAGACTTAAAAATTATTTCAAAAAGCTTTATTGAATTAAATAAATTTTTCATAGAGTTAACGGAATTAAATACAGGAATTCCTTCCCAAATTAAGTGAAATACTACAGTTGGCTTGAATGCAATTATTTTATCTTCTATTTTGTCGAGATTATTTATATCCCCTTCCAACCAAGAAAAATTTTTATTTTTGTCAATGCATAATGGTCTTGTCCTTGAAATGCAAAGTACCTTGATGTCTGTTCTTACAAGTTTTTTAAGAAAGGAAGAACCTATGAAACCGCTTGCCCCGGTAATTAGGATTTTCATAGATCAAAAATCAGGATGATTAAGATCTTTATCTGAAACAACTTTAGGTGTAGTTGGCCACTCAAAATTAAAAGCTGGATCATTATATCTTATGCCTCTTTCTGAAGAAGGATTATATGAAGTTGAGCAATAATAATGAATCAAACAATTGTCTTCCATTGTCAAAAAAGCATTTGCACAGCCTGGAGCTATGTGAACACTTTTTCTATTTTCTGCGCTTAGTTCAAGACTAATCCATTGCATGAAAGTAGGAGAATCTTTTCTCAAATCAACAACTACATCAAAAATTTTTCCAGACAAACAAGATAAAGTTTTGCCTTCTGCGTGTTCACCTATTTGATAATGAAATCCTCTGAGAGTATGTGCAAATTTATTTTCAGAAACATTAGATTGTTTCATATTATTAACTATACCGTTTTCAGCAAATTCTTTTTCGCAGAAATGTCTTCTGAAAGCACCTCTTTCATCAATGAAGGGCTCAGCATCAATGCAGAAAACACCAGGGAGTTTCAGTTCTTTAAACTTCATATTATATTCAAGTCTGAATCTATCAGATCATTATCCTGTAAAAATTGTAACTGTTTTAGCCTTGTACATTTTCTGCCTCTGAAGTCCTCCTCTGTAAAATTAACCTCCCTGAAAAAGTTGACAAGCTCTTTTCCTCCCATGTCAAGATTCCAACTTGGTTTATAAAAATCTGAAAGCTCTTCCAGTATCCGATTAAAAGAAACCTTATATGTTCTGGAATCTTCACCATGCTCATTTGTAAATGTTAATTCACTCCCCGGAACAGCATTTTGGGCAGCTATGGCCAGTTCTTTTACAGTAAAATTACCATTCTCTATTCCAACATTAAAAGACCGACCTTCTACTTTTTCTTTTGGGGCCTCAAGTCCTGCTATAAAAGCAGAGCAAACATCTTGTACGTGGACTACAGGACGCCATGGGGAACCATCACTTTTGATCTCAATCTTGCCAGTTGTATAAGCACAAGCAACTAGATTATTGAAAACTATATCGCATCTCAATCTTGGGCTTGCACCAAAAACTGTTGAAGGTCTGAAAGAAGTTATGGTGAAATCATTATTTGATAGAGTATTGATTTTTTGTTCTGCTTTCCATTTTGCTATTGCATAGGATGAAACTGGATTTTTTTCGCTGTCATCTTCATCGAGTTCATCTTTGGTATCTGAAATACCATACATACTCTGAGATGAAGCATAAATAAATCTTTTCACTCCAGACTCTTTTGAAAGATTTACAAGATTGATAGTAGATTTAAAATTAATCTCTTCAGTTAAATGAGGAGATAATTCTCCCAAAGGATCATTAGATAGGCCAGCCAGATGGATAACTGCATCAATATCTTTTAAGTCATCTTGATTGAGCTCTCTGATATCTTTAGTTATAGTTTCGTAATTATCAAAAGGTTTTTTCAAGAAGTTTTTCTCGAACAACCCTGAATCATAACCTTTAACTTCATAGCCTTTATCAACTAAAATTTTAGACAAAACACTTCCAACGTATCCTCTATCACCTGTTAATAAAACTTTCATGGCTAAAATTTAATTTTTCCTAAATTTTTCTTATTTTTTAATTTTTTTAATCTCAAATATTGGGAGAAAATATGCATCAGAATCTGATGTGAGTCTTCACATATACCGTAGTTTTCAGAATTTATATGAATTGTAAAGTCACTTATTTCTTTTGCCTTGCCTCCATTAAAACCAACAAATGATATCGTTTTCATTCCAATTTTTTTTGCAACTGATATTGCATTAATAATATTTTGAGAGTTTCCGGAGCTTGAAATGCAAAAAAGAATATCATCTTTATTGCCATACCTTTCTACTTGATAAGAGAAGATTTCCTCAAAGGAGATATCATTTGCAATAGCAGTAATTGAAGCGGTATTTGTAAGAGAATGAACTCTTGGTTCGATTGAGCTCAAAGTGGCAGTTTGTTTTATAAAGTCACAAACAAGATGCTCGGATATTGATGAAGATCCTCCATTTCCACATGTAAGAATTGTCTTACCTTGAGAAATGGATTCATCTAATTGATCTAAGACATTTTCAATAGATTCAATTTCTAAACTATCGAAAGAGTTTTTCAAAAGATTAAGGTATTCATCAATAAAACTTTTTATATTGGAAAAATCTTTATCGGGAAAAAAATTACTCATCAGAATATTTAATTTGCTAGTTTGCCTGATATGTTAGCAAAATTTGAAGTTTCTTTTATTTCTTCGTATGGCCCACTTACTGATATTTCTCCTTTCTCTATAATTATTACTAAATCGCAGTTTTTTATAGTTTCCAAATTATGAGCGATTATGATGGTTGTCAAATCTCTTCTATTACTAATTATTTTGTCAATTATGACTTTTTCTGTATTCATATCTAATGCATTAGTGGCTTCATCTAAAATTAAAATCTCTCCCCCTCTGTAAAGGGACCTTGCTATTCCTATTCTTTGTTTCTGTCCTCCAGATAAATTTGATCCATGTTCTCCCGTCCTTGCTTCAAACTTATCTGGCAAAGAGTTTACAAAATCATCTATGTAGGCATCTTTAGAAGCCACCTCAAGATTTGTAGTATTTATATTTTTTGAATCTTCACCAAAAGCAATATTTTCAGCGATAGATTTATCTGAGATAAAAATATCTTGTGGGACATGAAGTATCTTTTTATACCAAGATTTTTTATTTTCTGAGTTTAAGGGAATGTCATCTATTAACAATTCACCACTTGTGGGACTAATTAACCCCATCAAAATATCGACAAAAGTTGTTTTGCCACTTCCAGTTGTTCCGATTATCCCAACTATTGAATTTTTTTTAATTTCAATATTCAAATTATTTAAAACGTCTTCCTTGGAAGCAGGATATCTGAAGGATACATTTTTCATTTTTATAGATTTTTTAAAATTAATTTCAGCTGCAGTACTGATCTTTGTTTCATTAAAATCTTGGTCTAAAAGATCTAGAGCATCTGAAATAATATGATCTCCTGCTTTAATAGAAGAGTAAGAAGCATAAAGTTGTTGCAAATATGGCAGAAGTCTCTGCGCGGCGACAGCAAGAACTCCAATAGAAGGTAAAATTTCAGAAGGATTTGAAGAATTGGAAATATTAAGAAGAATAATTAAGATAATTAATACAACTCCCAAAGCTTCAATAAAAAATCTAGGAAAAATCGAAATAAAGGCATTGTCCCCAAGTTTTTTTCTGTAAGGTCTTTCTGCGTTGGAAAATCTTGAAATAAAATGATTGAATGTATCAGATAATATTATTTCTTTAATTCCAGATAAAGACTCTTGTAAAACCATAATTCCCTTCGTTTGGAGATTTGCAATATGTTTTGAATTATTTTCTAAAATATTTCTTAAGAACAAAGAGAATAAAATGTACCCAAAAGCAAAGACTGATAATATGGCCATGTTGCTGAAGGGTAAAAGAAAAAATAAAGAAAAAATGACTGAAATTACAAGAAAAGAAATTTGTATTATTGTCATAACAGGTAAAACCAGAGCATTAAGGAGATAGGAACTTTTCAAGGTAATTCCACTAATGATAGAACTGCTGTTTCTGTAGGAATGGATTAAAAAAGGTTGATGTAAGGTCTTTTTAAATGCCTTTATCGACATTTCAGCTACCAGCTCATAACACCATCGGAAGTTCAATTTCGTAATTATCAATCTACATAAGGCAGAAAGGATAATACAAATAGAAAGTAAAAAAGATGAATATAAAATTAAATCTTTTTCCGAAGAAATATTAAAAAAATTTAATAAAGATTCGTATTTTACATTATCAAGTATTTCTGATGAATTTATGATGGCTAGTAAAAAAGGGACTATAGAACCAAGAGTTAAAACCTCAAGAAAGCCTGAAAGAGATATCAAAAGCACAAGGATTACAAGCCTATTCTTATCTTTATAATCTAAATGCTTCCACAATCTAATAAGTTTTGAATTTGAGTAAAGACTGTTTAAAAACATAAAATTAGCGAACTAATTAAAATTTAAGAAATTATTATTCTTTGAATATTTTAATAAAATAAAAATTGAGGCTAGGAAAGTTCCCAAGAGTGTTCCTAAGAAAACAATCAGTTTTCTGTTCGGTGAAAATGGGTAAAGAGGTGTTCTGGCAGGATCAATAATTTTAAATGCAAAATCCTTTTTTCCATTAGCAAGCATATTTTTTTGAATCTGTTGTTCAATTATTGAGCTTAAGGCCAAATTAGTTGACTGAAGTTTATTTTTTGATGCTTGATTTTCTAAATATTGTAAATTCCTTATGCCTAAACTTATTGCCTCTTCTCGAGTAACGTCATTGAGTGTTTTTATAAGGTCATTCAACAAAGTAGATGTCAACTCTTTATCATAAGATTTATAGGAAATATAAATTAAATTTCTTTCTTCATTAATATCTAGAGAACCAAGAATTAATTCATACCCATCAAAAATAGTTGGAGGTTCCTCATTTTTCCAAGTTCCTTTTGATCTATCCCAATCATCTTTAAAAAGGTTTGGAAGGTAATCATTTCTTTTTAAAAATTCTTCAATAAATTTTCTAGATTCTAAGATTGCCAAAGCTTCACTTTTTCCAATCGAACCATCAAGAGAGGTATCTTGGCTACCCAAAAGAGTTGATGCAAGGCTAGATGCAACACTTGAGGAGGATGATCCCTGAGATAAAGAAATTAAAATTTCACTTTTATATACTTTGCTTAAAGAAAGAGAATAAATAATTGAAACTACTGAGAAAATTAAAACTATAATTGAGAAAAGGAATCTATCAAGATAAATAATCTTAAGTATATCCTTTAGATAAATTTCAGAGGAAACAGAACTACTTTCTTCAATCATATTTTACTCGTTTGGTACCCGGGGCCGGACTTGAACCGGCACGAAGTTGCCTTCGAGGGATTTTAAGTCCCTTGTGTCTACCAATTCCACCACCCGGGCATCGGCTGGCATTATAAACTAAAATGTTGCAAATCTATCAAAGAGGTCTCGACATATTCGGCCAACGCTAATGAAGAAGTAAGTCCAGGAGAAATATAGTTTAAGATATTAATTGCAATTTCATTATTAGACTCTACTACTTCAATAATAAAATCATCGTAATTTCTTACTTTGGCTCTTATTCCTGAGTAATCTGGGACTAGTTTCGAAGCTTCTATTTCTGGCCAATATTTAGATATAGAGTTTTGAAAAATTTCTTTTTGTGAAGAATCGATTCGGTATTCAATTTCATCAACTTTATAAGCTGAAGGTCCAAACCTGATACCATTTCCTAAGTCTATTGTGGCATGGATTCCTAAACTAAGTTTATTAGGTAAAGGATAAATCAAATGTTCTAATTTTTCTTTTCCTGAATATGAATAATACTCTCCCTTAATAAACTCAATTTCATATTTATTATTTTGGTTGATTTGATTGGCAAATTTACAAGCATTTAAGCCTGCAGCATTGATCAGAAGCTCTGTTTGAATTATGAAAGATTCATTGTTATTAATATCTTTTACTTCTAATTCCCATGCTGAATTTGATTTTTCTATTCTCAAACATTTATTTCCAAATAGAACCTTTCCTCCTTGAGCTTCAAATTCTTGATGAAGTGAATGCATATAAGAACTACTATCGAATATCCCCGTTGAAGGAGAGTAAAGAGCAAGCTTTGAATTCAAAAATGAATATTTACTGTTTACGCTATTATCAAAATATAAATCTTCCATTCCACAATCAAATGCATTTTTTTTAATATTATCTAACTCATCCATTTCTTTCTCATCTGAGGAAACAATGAATTTTCCGCACTTTTGATAATTGATATCTCTAGAAGCAAGATATTCATATAGGAGTTCTTTCCCCCTTAGGCATAATTTTGACTTGAGAGAATTTTTATCATAATAAATACCTGCATGAATTACTTCAGAATTCCTGCTTGAAGTTTCTTGACCTAATAAGTTGTTGATTTCAAGCAAGTAGATATCTTCTGATGTTTCTATAAGTCTTCTAGCTATAGCAAGTCCAGCTACTCCACCTCCCAAAATGACACATCTGACATTAAAATTTTCCAAGATATTAGTTACTATTTATAATATTTTTTAGGTGTCTTCTCATGTCAGGTTTGTCCATGGCAAATGATATGTTTGCAGATAAAAAACCTCTTGGGTTTCCGCAGTCAAAAATTTCTGATTCTGAAATATAAGCCTCTAATTTATCCTTGAAATTGAGATTGTAACTTTGTATGGCATCTGTTAATTCAATTTCAGATTTTATTTTTTTTGAACTAGTTTTCAAGAATTTCATCACTTCGTAGGGAAGAATGTATCTTCCGACAATCCTATAGTTAGATGGGCTATTCTCAGCTGTAGGTTTTTCTATAAGATTTTTAATTCCTCTTGAATTTTTAGAATTTAAAAATTTACTATTCATTTCTACAACACCATAATTTGAAATATCTTTTTTCGGGATTTTTTTCACCAAGATCTGACCTTTTCCTGATTTCTTAAATAGTCGCATCATGGAAGAAAAATC
>MDTG01007692.1_pt1 | contig 11725 bp, 11 predicted proteins | sample 811421 | NCBI WGS metagenome assembly MDTG01 (sample SAMN05326645, study PRJNA326480) | marine metagenome | isolation source: seawater | place: Pacific Ocean: South East | collected 2011
CTCATCAAGAAAGAAGGACCTCCTATCAGTCTTCTTTGACAGCAACTCTCGTATTCTTTTCATCTCTACCTCTAATTCTGGATACGACTTTAGCCACTCCGAATAGGTAAGTGAATTATAGTGAAAGCCATGAACGTATTCATTTCTACTGGCTATGACTTTCCCGTTGCAATGTTTTCTCTGGCAATAACCGACGTCCTGTCGGCAGAAGAAAGATAACAACAAGAAATGCTGAACTTACAAGATATCTTCCATGTTGGAATTCGTGTTCCCGACATCTATCGAGCGATGGAAGAATTAGGTGAATCACTCGGCCTTACATGGACAGAAGTTGTTGAAAATCCCGGCCAGCGATTATGGACACCAGAAAGTGGCCAGCAAGAAGTGCCGCTCAAATTCGTCTACTCATGCGAGGGGCCCCAGCACCTCGAATTACTTGAAGGCGAAAAAGGTTCTTTCTGGGACGGAAGTGAAAATTCTGGCGTTCACCATGTAGGAGTTTGGGTAGACGATGTGCAATCAGAAACAGATCGCCTCATCTCACTTGGCTGGAACTTGCTGGGATCTGCGAGGCCCCCTGAGGAAGGGTATGCCAGCATGGCGTACTTATCTCCGCCCAGCGGCACGATCGTAGAGCTGGTCACTTCTGCTAATAAAGCTCGTTTTGACCGGTGGTATGCTGGCGAATCCTTCTACGGTTCATAGGTTCCAAGACATAGGCATCAGAGGCAACAACCTCTATTAGTGATATCAGACCCGATCTAGTGGTTCGAGGTTAGGGCCATCACTTCGGTTAGATGTTCCTGCGGTCTTCAACCTTCGTTCGCTGAGCTTCCAAGCCCCAAATATTTTGACCCATTTATCATGGTACTGGGCGTGCAGCGTATAGTCGTCACTACCATCAGCGGGCCGGTGCCATGCCTGAACGTAAGAGATTGCGTTCGCTGTTTTCGCCGAGTCGAAAGTAACGACGATATTGCTGATGTAGTGGTGGGTTGCTGCGTACTTCGCGACAGAGGGAAGAAGAGCTTCTTGAATATTGTCTTTTCCTTCTATCCAATGGTCATCGCCATAGAACGTTAAGCGCCCGTCTTCGGCGAAAACTTCGACTTGTTTGTCTACCCGATTTAAATCAACCCAGGCCGTATACCAATGCATGCGGTCAATGATCTCTTGCCGGTCGACTAGCTGCTGTACTTTATCTTCATCCATATTAGAGGCCTAGAGGAATTGCATTTCCCACCCGTCGGGTGGAGTGGTTACGTTACGTGACCGTTTTGCGAGCCGAGGGTTATAGGGAATTCCTCGCAGGTCTGATTCAAGCTGCGGCCCATCATATGTTATCCATTGTTGAGGAATAAGTTCGATCACGACTCTTCCTGATGTGTCGTTCCGGCGGGTAAATTCAGCTTGCCCTTCTGGATCACCTGCGCGAAGTCGCGCTGCCAGCATGGGATAGAACCATTCTTTGATTGCTTCGTCATCCTCGTGGATAACGGCGAGAGTTTTCGCTGTTGTGGTGATGTCCCCACCCAACCATGTTCCTTCGCTGGAAACAACAACCGAACTTTCTGGTCGAGCAGCCAAAGCCGGCACTCTTTTCCGGTGCCCCATGCACGTCACCCAGAATCGCTCCTGATGCCATACAAACCTGTGGAGGACACCAACTGGCCATCCATGGCGGTTCGTCCAGTTAACACAGCATTCGGTTTGCGCCGCATATAGGCGTTCACGTTTTTCGTCGCTTATTCCTACGTCGCTGACGTCCGTGTAATCTGTTTTCTTTTTGCGCTCACCCATATGGCGGCTCCCCATGACCTAGTTCGATTCCTGACCTACATTACTGGGTTTAGCTATTTAAGTGAAAAGCACAAAGGCACTACTTTGCGTTGAAGTTTTGCTTTTGTGTCTGAAACGTGTCGATGGCCGTACAATAGGATTCTGCTGTTCGCAGCTTCAAATTTTGTGATTAGCAGCCGGAAGCCCCCGCCATACCACTTTGGTTGGGGGTTTTCACTTTTTCTCATTCTCCATCTAAGAAAATAATTAATGGCCTTTGAGGTCGAGTATCAGATATGCATGAAGCATCCCTCAAACTTTTTTATAATCAGTGATGTTGCTCTGCTTGACTGCGGGATTGGCAGCTTGCAGCAACTCAGACTTTAAACCCTAAAATAGGTTTCGATAATTTCCTGAGATAAAGAATAATAGATGCCCAACTAATCGCAGTTGCTATAGCAGCCCCCTTGATATCGAAGAACGGTATCAGCGCTACGTTAAGCGACAGGTTCGTAAGAGTCATAGCTACGAGCAGTATAGATTGACGGCCGGGATAGCCCGACTGCTGCAGAATATTCGTAAATGGGATATACCCAGCACTAACCCCAACTCCGAGACTTAGTATTAAGAAAACTGGCCAACTTTCACTCGCAAGTTCTTTGGAAAACAAGAGTTCAACAATGATGGGATACAGCACATTACTCAGAAGCACCACTGGAATGGCCACGAAATAAATTCGCCGTTTTGCCTTATGAATAGTCTCTTGAAGTTTTTCGAGTTTGTTCTGAACAAACAGACTAGTTACTACAGGATCAAAGTTGTAACGAGGAACGGTAGCTGCCTGATACAGGCCCTCTGCAAACAAACTAGCGATACTGTATACCCCTACGGATCTGGTCCCTGAGATCAAACCAAGCAAAATGATGTCTAGTCGGGTATTTAGGTCCAATAATGTGGTTCCTAAAAACCCTCTAAATCCGTACCGGAGATGGCGGTTGAACATGGGATGCATCTTTCGCCACTCAGCTATTCCGGTAATCTCAGACCGATTAGCGAAAAGCAACCCAAGAAAAATAACTCCTTCAGCGACCGTTATGGTCCAAGGGAGCATCTGGTCGTTATCAACGCTGTATGTAACTACTGCAGCCGAAGCTGCTAGAAGAATGAACCGACCTGAAAATAGGATAGAGAAAGTTGGGATTCTCTGAAGGCCATTAACATGGGCAAGTAAAGTTTTGTTTATTGGGAAGAGAAACAACCCAACGGTAATCGCTCGAAGGCCATCAAGATAGTAAAAGTTACCGACTGATCGGAGAATGATCTCTCCACCAACGTAAATCACCGACGTTGCGATTGTAGAAGTTAGAACTGTTGCTAAAACCCCGCTACATAAGACTTCTGATGTGGGGTTTCCTTCTGACCTAGCTTTTGGTGTATGAAAGAGCACAGAACTATGAATCCCCATCACTCCAATCTGGCCACCAATAATTACAACAGCTAACAGCATGTTGTATCGACCTAAAGCTGTAATCCCTAGTTGGGTTGCAATAACTTGATTAATAACCAAACCAGATAAGCCAACCGCAGCAAACGCTGAGAATGTCCAACCAAAATCTGTTCTTTTAATCTTTAGCTTCGGCACCAAGGCCTCGTATTCTTCGCACCAATAATTGAAGAAAGATGCACCTCATTGGTAATTTCTTGCAAAACGCTGTAAGTGGTCACCCGCCCACTTTAGGTCAATCCCAACTGTCGCAAAATAGGACGCAAGACCAAGAACGTTAAAACTATTATCCTGCCCTACCCGTTCAATAGCTTCAGGTCTTTCCATCAATCCAAATCGAATTTGGTTTGATCTCAGAGTGTCATGTTCTGTCAGCCCTAGACCGACGAGGTACATGAGATTATAGAAAGGAGCGGTACCGTCGCCCATTCTCCAAGAGGTAACTGACCGGTCCTCACCTGAACTCCATTCATACCTCGAACGTAGGGTTTCTTCTATCACCTCTTCTTCCCAGGGGATATAGGAAAAAGGCCGTAAATAACTCTTATGTGACCTAACGTAATAATCGATAAACCCTGTCAAGCCTTCCTTAGCAAGCGAGGGAATAAGTCCGGGTGATTGAATAGCATGCGAACCGTAAGAAAGAACCAATCGAACCATGTTGGCGGGGCTAAGTCGATATGAAGTCCCTTTTGTATGGTCAAGAGAAGGATTCGCTCCTGCAAGCATTGCTTTAAAGCCTGTCGTTTCCATCGGGTGATCAGCAAGAAGAACTGGAATATCTCCTCGTTCTCGAGCGACTTCACGCCCCCACCTGTAATACGGTTTATCACCAGCCATTAAAATCGGAATTGTTTCAAGTTTGGGATTCTTTAACCACGCAGTGAGAGCGCGCTTAATCCGAACACGATTCTTGCGAATGTCCGGAGATACGACAATATGCTCTACTCCAAGGTCTCCGCACATACGAGACATATTCTCCCTTGCTGCAGTAGTCACCATCCCCCAATCGTAGGTATACGCTATAGGGCTGAACCCAAGAGAGTGCGTTAGATGAAGGATGTAGGAACTGTCACGCCCGCCACTTAAGCAGACAAGAACCCTGCCATCGGCAGGAATTTTCTGTTCTAAATCAGAAGCAAATTTTTCAATACCCGGATATTTAGGAAGCTCAAAGTCGTTACATACAGAACAAACCCCATCACTGTCAAAAGTAATTTCTGGGAATGTTTCAGGAAGCACACACTTTGTGCAACGCCTCAGGTCCTGTGCTTTTTCCTGAGCAACCTTCGCTATGCTTATCATACTTTCCGAAAATCCTGAATCTAGCTGATCTTCTGTCAAATGTAAGCCTTGCGCTCCTTCCATTCCCTCCTCTTCACGATTGGCATCGACAATAGAGATACTCCCCTTTCTTTCGTCCTGAACCCGCAAGATAACTGTTTTATTTAACTCAAACTGGGTGCAAGCTCTCGCTAAGTCGTTAGGAAATTGTCGTGGTTCACTAGCTAATAGAATGCTCCCGGATATAGCTTCAGCACTGTATAGATTCCCAACATTCGTTCGACATAAGATCTCTCCGGAAGCTGAGGCAGCAACAATACTATATTCTCCTTGTAGTCGCTCAAAGACTTGGTCGACGCTACCCTTCCGACCATTCTGGTCCCATTCTTGAAGAAGAAGAGCAATCGCCGCTGTATCTGTTTCAATGCTGAAGCCATCTATGGCAATTTCCGATCGCAATTTAGATGCATTAGTTATGACTCCATTATGTACAACTACCCAGTTCCCTATAGTGACAGGCTGGTTATTGTTTGTAGCGCCAGAATAGCCATGCGTTTCTAACCTACTATGACCAAATAACCCGTATGCATCCCCACCATGGGCTCGCCGGAGCAGGTTCTTTCCTTCACTCGTTCGTATCATTGTCCCAAATCCGTGGTTTGCTTTGACTATTTGAATGTTGTTGTCAACTTCCATAAGCACTAGACCACTAGCGTCCACTCCCCTCCGTTGAGCTTTTTTACCAACCCCAACTAACGCCTTAATATCTCTGCGTGTGAGAAAACTGTCCTTAACACTCACAACACCCAATAATCCACACACGTTAAACTCTCATCCCTAAATTCAGCGAGCAACTAGACGTGCAGGAAGTTCTGTTAGCTCCCACTTTTGACGACCTTTACAGTGATTCCCCAACTGAGACGATTGAGAAGAGGGATTCTTGAGACCATATTATCGAAAGATACGAGAGGTCGATAGAGCTTTCGCAAAGGTAACCAATTGAAATTTATGAAATCGGGGAAACCCAACAAGGGATAGGCGATATACCCCCAGAAATTAACTGTTTCTACTTTTAGCGATCCAGCAAAGATTCTCCTGACTTCACGTATAGAAAAATTTTTATGATCAGTATCAAAATGAGATGTTCTTCGGCTAATTAGCCTTGGAACAGCGGAGACAAAATTCCGGTAAGGGTCTACAAATACTGCTGTACCACCCGGTCTAAGAATCCTGGCGATTTCAGATGCTCCTTTTTTTGGGTTTGGAAGATGATGAAGTAGCCCGCGAGCAAAAACACAATCATACGAAGCATTTTGATACGGTAAGCGTTCAGCATCTCCCCTTGTGATCCTCCAGGGAATACCCCGTTCAGACGAACGCATCCGAGCATCAGCATATTTCAGCATTTCACTTGATAAATCTATTGCAGATAGCGTCTGTATTTTCTTTTGGGAAGCGAGTATCTCAAGAAATGAACCGTTACCGCAACCAACTTCGAGGACATCTCCGCTGGGATTCGCAAGTTTACTCACGTCAAGTAATGCATCGTGGTGATACTGCAGAGAGGTCTCTTCGGTATATCGAACATTCTCATATAAGGCACTTACTTCATCTTGTATCTGCAACTCAGAGAAATTTATTTCAGATTTTGATCCCACTAATTGAGCGATACCATCATGGTCTTCATACTCATTTCCGCAATCTCGGCATCTAAGACTTGTTGGTGTCAAGGAGTCCAAAGTTCCATAGCAATCGGGGCAAACCAATGTGGGAAAAGATGCATCGATTACTTTGGCCATCAGTAATTCCCTGAACCATGAAAAGCGCGCCGTCTAAACCCATACTCCATATCCATCCACATAGCGAACAAGGTGGATTGAATGGCAGTCATGAGCGATACAACACAAAGGATTGCCGTTGTCTTGGGAAGCTCACCTGTTTGAGCATAAACATACACAAACCTTACCGATAAGGGGATAGATACGAAGGCAAATAAGGAGATTCCGAACGAGTAGAACAAAACCAAAGGATGGAAATCTAAAATCACATACCGCGACCAAAGACGCCGGAGAAACAACCTAGTTAGAAGCCAGATAATCATTGGGATATACCGGCGGAGCTGAATTTTGCTTTGCTCTCGACCGTAAACCGGCCGAACTTCACAGTCAGCAACAGAAAACTGTTGGATATAAAGCATCGTTAGTATGTCAGCGTTATAGCCATACCCCTTCGTCATATTCTCTATAGGTATTTTCGCCAATGCAGAATTTCTGATCACTGTATAACCGCATTGCGGATCCATCAACGCGTAATAACCTGTTGCAAATTTTGTTAGTAATGTCAGTAACGAATTTCCTAGATAGCGATACGTAGGCATCGCGCTAATATCTCGGTGAAGAAGCCGGTTACCCTTAACATAATCATGGTTTCCATCAATGAGAGTATTGAGAAGGTTCGGAAGGTCAACAGGGTCCATTTGGTTATCTCCAGCCATCACGACTGTAAGGTCTCCATCTGTTTCCAAAGATGCCAAATACCCGTCGATAAGAGATTGACCTAGGCCTAAATTGTCTTCATGGACAAGTAACCTAATCCGACTATCTGTAGCGGCGGCGCCTCTGACGATTTCATTAGTCTTATCGACGCTACAATCATCGATCACGATGACTCCATCAATAAAATCTGGCATCCCTTCAAGCGTCTCTAGGATCAGTAGTTCCTCGTTAAATGCAGGGACAATGACGTTGACTTTGTGATCTCTATACATGACGCTTACCTTGATAGAAGGTCACGCATTGCTTCCTTCTGCTCGGTTCTTGAACCATTCCCAGGTTTTTTCCAACCCGCGTGAGAAATCTTTTTCAAATTCCATCTCTAAATCTTGGCAAATTTTACTGTTATCAATGTCGAATTTCTTAATGTCTCCAGGAGTCCATTCGTCATAGGAAATCGAAGGCTCTTCCACTCCGGCGATTCTTGATATTTCAAGCGCCAGTTCCTCAATCGTAATATTAATACCCGAAGCACAATTATAAATCTCTCCTGACGCCTTCGGCAGTACTGCGGCCTTCAGATTAGCGGTCACCACATCATCCACACTTGTAAAAGAGCGCTCTTGTGTACCATCCCCAAAAATTACGAGAGGAAGGCCGGCGAGGATTTTCCTAGCGAAAATAGCAACAACACCTCCGAACTCTCCATCTTCCTGGCGAGGCCCATAGACATGAAAATACCGAAGGACTGTTGTATCTAAGTCATATAAGTGGTTAAACGCTCCAACATAGCTTTCTCCTGCAAGCTTACTAACCCCATAGTATGAAGTAGGTCCGACAGGGTGATTCTCATCTTGTGGCCAGTACTTTGCCTCACCATAAACTGAACCGGTTGACGCGTGAACAAACTTTTTAATTCCTCGATCTCGCGCAAGTTCCAAAAGGTTAAAAGTGCCCTCGGCATTCACCTTAAGATCTCGTCTAGGGTCACGGAGGCACACTGTTTTTTTAGATGCCGCCTGATGAAAAATAATATCAATATCGCTGACAACGGCATTGAGTGTCTCAAGGTCCGAGACATCGCATTTAGTTTCAGTAAAATTATCGTAGTCGTGCAAGTGGGCTAAATTTTCAGATTTCCCAGCAATATAGTCATCGACACTGACGGTCTTAATCCCAGCAGTCACAAGCGCATCACATAGATGGCTACCTACAAACCCTGCTCCACCCGTAACCAGGGCAGACTCGTACGGGAAGTCTTCGAGCAGCTTAGTATTATCATTCATAATTGTTTTATAACTCCTCATTGGGTTCCCTGACGAGGTTCTGAGAAACCCTATCATTCCTTGTAAAACAAGCTTGTACTTTAACCAGAGAATACATTACTGCAAGCGGAGCGAGATGGACGAGCATTCGATTTCCCGAATCCCCCCAACCTGCCCTATATGGGACACTTCGAACCATCCCAAGCAACAAAATCAGTAGAATCCCTCCTCCTAATACTTCCAACCAAACACCCTCACGCTTTAAGCGTGGACCGAAAGCCACCATTACGATCGCTAGCGGACCAAAAGTCCACCAAAATGCACCCCAATAACCAGTAGCGATAGAATTGGCAACCAGCGTCAAACTACTTTCAACTGCTGAATCTTGAGCCAGCATGTAAATACTAAAAATACCTGCCAACCCTATAACAACAAGGTACGGCATCCATTTGGTTATTCGGTGCGTAGCCCTCCAAGACGCAACCACGAATGGAGAAGCAGCCACCAAAAGCATAATTATCGTATTACGTGATGAGATGATATTGCTACCAGATGCACCCGCTATCGCTAACCTTCCGTACCATAGTGCTGGGATAGCTAAAGTTATTACGCTTATATACAGAAGTTGCTTTCTTGAGAAGGACCTGCAGGAGAACAAAGCGAATAGAAGAAGAGAGACGAACAAGAGACCCTCTAGCCGAATAAATGCAACAGAGCCGACGATCAAAGCGAATAGCATAGGATCTAAACTTTTCTCTCCCTTCTGACCTATATCCAGACAGAATGCAAAACCTAATGTATAAAATCCAGCCATTAGCATGTGGCTATTTAAATACCCCAATTGGATCCGAAGCATATAAGTTATTCCCCAAAATACTGCCATCACCAGAAGGGCTACCAGCGAACAAACGATTGTATGCATCTTCGAAGTTGTAACAACGCCAGAGATGATTATCGTGGCGCCCACTATCGCCAGCAGCCCAGTTACCGCTGGCAAGTAAACTACATAATCTAAATTGAACAAATCACCCCCCGCTTGGAAATTAATGATCATGAGCGGGAATTGTGCTAAATTCGACGACCCAAATGAAAAGAGTGAAGAACCAAATGACTTTCCTGCGACAATAATTTTGTAAGAATCATATGAAAGCATAGGAGCTACCAAGGATTTCATTACAATCATCAGCATCGCCACCATGAAGGCAGACGATAGAAACACTCTTATATCCCAAAATTGTATTTTTCTTTCCCTTAATCCTCTATAAATCCCTGCCAAAGCAACTGCAGCCATCACATAGAGTCCAACTTCAGGACGATTAACGTTTAGTGAATAGGAAAGAGCACTCCCGAATGTATAAATAGCAACACCAATTGGAAGAGAGAGAACAATAGTTAGGACGGGTGCTTTCTTTGGCAAACCACTCCATGACAACCCACCAAATCCACCAAAGCATAATATACAAGCAAAAATAATTTCTCTTATCATCAATCTGCCACCAAATAGTCTGTTTCCGGCGTGGAGTAAAAGTGATATGAATCACCTTCCCCGAATAAAAGCAGGCGCCGATCCTTATAAATCCGACCTTCGAGGATTACCTCCATTCCAGTCATCCGTCCAAAAGGCACTTTTGATGTGTCAAAATCCGAGTCAATCTCAACATCTGCCCCGCTAAAGCCATTCAGATAAGCCTTAACCGAAGTATTTCGATGCACGAAAACTTTTGCCCCATCAAGAAATTCCCCTAACTGGATAAACGTCAAAAAAGTCTCTCGAGCCTTAATTTGGGGACTGGCTAAAGCGATATCTTCGAGATTGTCGGGCCCGCTGGCACTGGTCCCGTAACGATGACTATTCTGCCGATTGTAGGTATTACTACCAACAGTTACACCTACAACTAGAAGGACAAGAACAGAAATAGGCAAAAGAAACCTATTCCATCGTTTCGCCGCTAAAGAACATGCTGCTACAAATACCGACCCAATTGGAATAAAATAATAAATTTCTGTTTTATATGGGTCAATCTGCTTTTCAAACTCTTGAAAGCGGCTAACCGTATCACTCCAAGCGGCCAAAACAAAAACTACAGCAGTGGTCACCAACGCAAGAACCACAAGAATACTGGCCCAGTCCAAAGAACGCTTCTCAACTTCGCCACCATCAGGAGGCCAAGGAATCATCTCATCAGTTGGAGCATCAGAGTTAGCATGTTTTTTACCCAATAAAGCAACCTATCTCTAAGGCAAGCAAACCTAGCAATAATTATACTGATCCAAGGAGGCCAGATACCGGACCGCAGTTGAATAAATTATTGAATAGATGGACCTTAGGAAACTCCTGCATTCCTAGGGTCATCCTTATCAGTAGCAGCTTTCGGAGCACGCTCCCACAAAACTTCACTGTCAAAGCTCAGGGTCCAATCAGGAACAAATTCAATGACTACTCTTCCGGGAGAGTCTAAATGGTCGATGTACGCTTGGACTCCTTCTGGGTCCTTTCTTCTATCTGAAGCAAAGGCATAAAAAAACCAGTCCAGTACGTCACGATCTTTATGAATTATACAGTCACCTTTGTAGGTAATTGTTTTTCCTGTTCCAAGATGAGTTCCAGAACTTGTTATACATACTGAAGCACGAGGAAAGCGTCGTATTGCCGACACTCTCGCCCGTTTTTCGGCACAAGTCATCCAAATTTTTCCATCATGGTTTAAATATGAGACGATAACGCCAACAGCTTCACCTTTTTTATTTGTCCAACTAAACACACATTCACGTTGAGCATCTAGTAGTTCTTGCTCGCGCTCGGGGCTGAGCGCACAACTGACAAGATCTTCCAAATTATCGTCTGCGGTATCCATGATTATGTCCCTTCTGTACCTACTCGCGATAATAAATCTTCTTCCACCTTAAACCAAGCCAAGACTTGTAAAGAATCGTGGAAAGCAATCAAAACAAGGGAAAGATCTGTAAGGGTGTAATACGAAGCACGCCCTTATCGGTTTTGGGCCACTTTCACGCGGCCTTCTTTATAGGACTTAAGTCTCACAAAGAAGGGACATGAGGCCTACGAGCTCCTGCTGATTTCTCTCTTTAATAGAAGATATACATAACAGCTACCCTCTAGGTCGAAGAAGTCCCAATGCATTCAGCGGGACTTCTTCCCTTTTTTTCGTCCTACCCCATCGCTACCCTAATTAGCATATGAGCTGCCACTGTGAACATTGCCGGACTGGATCTTCCTACATCCGATTTCGATGGCACTTACGAGAGAGCTTACGAAACAATGATGGCTGGGCAATAAAACAAGCAAGGCTCTGCCTTAGTTATGGGGAAATTTCTATCGGTCCAGTCATTAACCTACGAATCCGAGATGACAATGACTCCCCGTATCCAGCATTCTACGA
>MDTG01086404.1_pt1 | contig 11725 bp, 17 predicted proteins | sample 811421 | NCBI WGS metagenome assembly MDTG01 (sample SAMN05326645, study PRJNA326480) | marine metagenome | isolation source: seawater | place: Pacific Ocean: South East | collected 2011
CTATATTCTTTATCTTTATATTCTTTGCTTGATGCAACTTTTGTATAATACTTAGCTAGTTCTTCTTTTTGTAAAACTGTATTGCCTGCAGATATTACTTGTTTGAGTATTACAGGATTCTCTATCCACCACTCATTATCATCTGTTTGGACACATACAGCCATACCACCGATCTCTGATTTATGCATATCATATGCTGCAGTAGAGTAATCGATAATCTTTTTCCAATCTTTACCTTGTATATTTATATCCATCTTAACTCCTTAAGTTAGTACGGGAGCCTCACATATTCCTTTGCCTAGGTAAGAGCAGCTATCCAGCAAGGATTGTGCTGGCTAATATTATCTTACATTCTACTTTACACTACCTTGTAAAGATATTGCACGATAGGACTTATTTTCTCTGTAATCACTACTAGCATTTCCGTCTAGCATTTTCTTTGGATTTATATTACAGAAGGACCAGTTATTGGCTCCCATACAAGTTATTTATTTACAGACACCCACCAGTTTTGTTGCTTATAACAGCAGCAACTTGATCATCATTCTGTAATTCATAGGTATCAGTAACGTCTCTACCATTGACAGATATACTAGCCCCTGCAGGTATTTCCATCTCTGTTCTTAATTGTGAAATAGAATTAGAATCTATTTCTGTATCTACAAACCTTGCACCACGCAAGTACTTTATTGTTATTTTATTTGACATATCGTCTCCTTTGTTTGTTAAAACGGTAATTTCTTCCATACTCCATCAGTGTCTTCATACCAGCTGTCTGTATGACCTACACCTGTTTTCCCATCTAAGTCTAGAACCACTTGATTATCTTCTTGAACTTTTATTATTCTTTTTTCTATAGGTGTTACCCATCCATAATGAGAATTAGCAAGCTCAAAGTCAATACCTAGTGATTCGAAATCATGACCTTCATCATCTAGCATTTGTTTTATCCACGTTATTTGTTGTTCACATATCCTATCTATATCTTCTTCTTGAAATACATGAATATCACTATCATCTTTAGTAATAATAATATCATTTATAGCCCAGACAAGAGTATAGTATCGTGATGATACTGCGTTTTTACAATCTTTAGTAAATAAAGCTAATGCAATCAATTTTGGATTATCTTTCATTGATAAGAAATGTGAAGTAAACATCCTTTTACGTTCATGTAAATCACCAATGTTCTTTTTAATCTCTCTAATTTCTGCATTATAATACGCATCATCACTACCTTCCAAGATAGTTATTTCCATTATATCAACTATCAATGCTTCCATTTGACATGATAAATCTTTGTCAAGAGTATTGATATAAAAGTTACAATTCGTGCGAAACGTGCATTCAACATTATCACAATACACATCTAGTGAGTCTTTTTGATTTTCATAAGATATTGGATACGCACAATGTTCTGCACTGTGAGAATATATTTTCTTATAATCATCTGTTAAATATTTTGGACTACCATGATACATATAAGTTATAGGATTCATAGGTTGTGTTACGTTTACAACATACTCTTTCATCCATTTCTTTACATGATGCATATATGAAACAAAGTCAAGCTGCAACAGACTAGACCTTAAATCTTGAGCTAAACTTCCTTCACATATATAACTGTAACTAGAACGATTACTTGTACGTGATACATATACGTTTCTCAAACCATAAGCATTTCCAGCTTTAGCTCTACTTTGCATTGAGTAATTCATACCTGATGCCATTGTATTTTGTCCTATAGCTGAACTTATTGTATTTATTCTTGATCTATCTTCATACTTTGCTAATTTATTTAACCAAGGTATTAGTGGGACTTGGTAGAATAAATCAACATCATGAGCATAAGGTATCTGCTGTATTAAACGTCTTGATGATACATTGTCACTTGTGAATACATTCATCATTGTACCTTTCTTTATTACTGTATAAAAGTAAACCATAGGTAAATCAATATCTAAATCATGTTCATCAAGAAATACAGTTGTTGTAAACTCATCATCATCAGTATCACTTATACCTTCAAAACATTCCTGCATTAGTTTTAGTTTCTCTGATACAATATCAGAATTATCTTGAAAGTTGCAGTCCATATTTCTAAGATTTCTAAGTTTACTATCAATAGATTGAAGATTTCTTCTGAAACTTCTATTTCTCCAACCAGAATTATCTATTTTGTTAAAGAATGTATATACACTGTTAGATCGTTTATTCCATCCACAAACGTCATTAGTATATATTTCCTTTAGCTTATCATAGAATCCTGGTTTCCAACGAAATGTTTTTGTTATTCCAATGTTAGAACTGAATGTTCTATTGAATTGTTCTAGCTCATTCATAACTTCTTCTTGTGGTCCTAGCACAACTCTATCTGATATAGTTTTAATTGTATCAGAATCTAAACTATCTAATTGTATTTTATAATTAAACATTACGACTCCTTTACCAAATCTCAAATCCTCCAGATTCAGAGCAAAATGTCATAAACTCTATAACATTCTCTTCTGAAAAGGGATAATTTGCATCCCAATTATCTGAACCATCTTGATTAGTTTTGTTAAGTTTTGCAATATTCTTATTGTATTCGGTTTCAAACTTTTTAACATCACCAGATGCTATGAGTTCTGCCAATCTTTCTGCTATCTTTGTAGCTTTTATTTTAGATATTTTGCATCCGTCATTGTATGAACCTGAATTTAATTCATCTTCACTTAATATATCTTCACATGATTGTGATATATAATGCCATAATGGTCTCCACCACCATACATTATTTCTGAAATATGAACCTACATCACTCTTTGGACTCATTCCATGCACATCAAAGCCCATTATATTTTATCCTTAATACTACTATCGTTTTTTACCTGATCTAGCTGTAAATGCGGTGTATTTAGTATAGCTTTTACTGCCTTCGTAAGTAAATCAATACGCATATTTAGTACAAGTATATCTTTATTTATGTCACTTATAATTTCTTCTCTTTCGTGCTGTAATTTGTGTAAATGCTCATCAATAGCTAACTCTGTTACTTTTGGTTTATTTATTTTCTTTGTCATTAGAACAACTCCTTTTCGTTATCAGTTTCTTTATATAATTTGTAAAACAGACTTTGTACACCCCAACGAGTATTAAAAGCCCACACTTCAATTTTATGATTTATTCCATCTAGTTTAAGCTCTCCTTCCCATGCTGGTTTTATAGTAACGAATTGACCGTTTGGTGTAGCCCTGCCAATCCATTTACCTGTTTCTTTATCAGGTCTAAAAGCTTTTGTATTCTTTTTTAGAAATCCATCACTAATCTTCTTCATCATCACCCCAGTTTATTCCATCAACTCTGTAATCATTGACTTGTTCTAGTGCTTCAATCATCTTACCGATTGTATATCTTAGATCAATTATTAAATCAACTAGTTCAAGCTTTGTCATTTGAAACAATTCACGTTTATCATCAGACATATTTTCTTTCTTTTTAGGTCTTCCCATGGTGTATCCTCCGTTATATTTATTAAATTTTTAGCAACTCCTGCAACTTCTAGCCAGGCAATGATTGATATGATTGACAAAACAAGGAATCTATGGAAAATAGATTAGTCATATTGAGTGTAAATAACTGTGTATTTACAAGAGTTTTTATGCTGTTGCTAATATTAAGGAAGGCTTGACCCTCGTTAGCAATAATATCCCCAAACCAATCGTTGGCCTAGATAACTATTGTTATATGATGATACTGATTATTACTCGCCTGTCAATATCCTTCCTATACAATTAAAAGTTAGATTACTCTCAACGTAGTAAAAGATTATGCCATATGACTTACACATCTTTCATACCAGATGACCCTTACTTGTTCTTTATCGTCATATTTCAAAAGAACTCCTTCCTCATCTTCCTCTTAATTGTTGTTATAAAGCTAACGAACCCACCCTCATTACAAAGCCGTATAATAATAAGAGTGAGCTCGCCTCCGCCTATGAGAAGTCTACCAGAAACCTTCAGTCCTTCTGTAATTCTTTGAGTGGTATTCTCTTCTATTGCGGATCATTTTAGTGTATGTATCTTCAGTCTTGTTATAGACTTTAGTATGAACACTTTTGTTATATTTAATCTCATTGAAAGCACCACAATGATTGCATGATGCGTCCATAGAGTTAGGGTTTTGATTGAGTATGGCTTCTTCTCCACACTCACATTTAATTACTGTATACATAGGCGTACCTCCTGTTTATAGTGTTATTAGATAAATAATTGCTGTCTTGATTAACCATAAGCATAATGATATCCCACACACATGTAATGCTATTGTACAGTATGCTGTTATCGTTACTAAGGGATCTTGCTTAAAGAACTTTCTTACTTTCATGTTACCTCCATTATTGTTTGTGAATTTAAATGTGCTGGGATAAGCACGACTCCATTCGTCAATGTTGTCTTCATTAAAACTAGGCAACTAAGACCATCTCGCTTTAGTTCTACCTATCCCATTTCTGTATAAAATTTTACGGACCCAGACAGGATTCTATACCTGTATTACTAGGTTAAAAGCCTAGTGTTTTAGCTACCTTTCCCAATCAATATGCTGTAACATATATCATATCGTAGACTTTCTCATATTACAGTATGATAGGCCATAAGTGCTTGCAAACTACTGGGTCAATTCTACGGTTAAAAAGAAAGAGCTGTATGGTGGCCACTACCCTCTCATCCCAATCAATAGGTTTCCCCGCTGGGCTTATTGGGTATCATTCTTGGCATACAACTCTTTATCTAATGTTTGCTATAAGTTTATATTATATTACTATCACGCATGCTAATGTAATTGAGAATGTAAACAAGGAATAATATATAAGCACGGACTGTGCATTTGTTACATTTTGCAGTTGTAATAGTAATATAATAGTTAATAATTGTAATAAAAAAAGGGGATATATTGCTACATCCCCCTTAATCTTATTGTTCGAGTTGGTCAATAACTCTTGGATTCATAAGCTCCTCACCTGTTTGCAATAAACAAGTTTCACATAAAGTTCTTAAAGCATTAGCAAACGCTTTCTTAACTTTATATTGAGATGCTTGAATTGGTACACCAAAAGAATACTTATCTCTATCTGGTGCTGCACAACTAATGTTTACATATTGGCTAGTAATTCTAGCTTTAACTGCTCTAAAGTCATCAATTGTTGCGTTTTCTGGTAATTTCGGTGTGAACATATTGTGTTCTCCTTATGTTATTAGATTAATGAAAACTATCAAGAAAAATCAAAAAAAATAAAATGAAAAAAAACCAAAATCGCTTTGCGATGAACCGCCAATGGCGGGTATGTAACATAACATACAGCACATACTAAAATGCTATAATTTTTGAAACTAGCTTGATTTTGTTAAACAATATGTAGTATCTTGTATTATGCAAAAGCCTAAAAAATACGTTTTAACAATAGAGTATGATAAAGATACAGATATCTGCAAATCAGTAACAGAAGAGTTAATAACAGACGATTTAATACTAATGGTAGATGATCTAAATATGGCTGAGTATTACGATGAAGAAGCATTAGAATTATGCAAAGATGTGTATGATATTGGAATTGCATAAGCTTATGTTATTAGTAAACGCAACTCTAAAGAGTTGCTTATGGTATAAGAGTATATATAAGAGTATAATATAAGAGTATGTTATAAGTATATATATATATAATATATATAGAGAGGAAAAAATGGCACCAAAAAAGAAGAAGAAAAGTACAGTAAATAAAGCAGGTAATTACACTAAACCTACTATGCGTAAAAGACTATTTCAAAGCATTAAACGAGGTTCTAAGGGTGGACCCCCAGGTGTGTGGAGTGCTAGAAAAGCACAAATGTTAGCTAGAAAATACAAAGCTAAAGGTGGAGGTTATAGATAGATGAAAAAGTCACAACAATCATTAAAGAACTGGACTGACCAAGATTGGGATTATGTAAGCAAAGGCGATAAAAAAAAGCCTAAAAAGAAAAGAGGCAGGTACTTACCAAAGAGTGTCAGGTCATCTTTAACTGCTAGTGAAAAAGCTGCTACTAATAGACGTAAAAGAATAGCTAATAAACGTGGCAAGGTATCAGCTAAGTATAGCAAAAGAATAGCAGCAGGTGTGCGTAACGCATGAGAGTATATAAAGTTAATAGCATAGAACATAAAGTATATGATGCAGGTGATCAAGTCCCAGAAGACATTAATATACTGAGGGATTGGAGGGATGGTCACGTTGGTGATTGGGTTCTAGCAGACGATGAATGTGTTATTCAGATATTAAGACGAGGTAACATGTATGCAAGACAAGGTACTAAGAAAAAAAGAGAGTATATTGGTACATGCACAGGTACATTTCCTATTAACAAAAATACCAAGATGGACACCTCTAGACGCATAAATATATATTCTTTTGGTGGTGGTAAGAAACCTGAAGATATATTGATTGAGAGAGACAAACTTAGTAATGCAGAACAATTATTTGTTTTGTATATGGCACAACACAAACTAACGCCTAGAGACGCTTATCTAAAAGCATTTGATACAAATAATCCTAGGTATGCATTACAACAATCAGCTAAATTAATTAAAACAAAAAGGGTGGTTACAGCTATGAAAGAAGAGTTAAAGCCTATATTGCAGAAGTCAGGAGTAGATGAAGAGTATATTATTAAAAGAATTAAAGCAGAAGCAGATACTGCTGATAAGCCTGATACAAGACTAAAAGCATTATTTAAATTATCTGACATTATGGATTTAGAAGATAAGAATAGAACAACAGTTCAACAAATATCAGGAGCCGTGTTTAAAGGATTTGATGAAAATGTACTAGAAGAAATCAAACGTCCTGAGCAAATAGATGGCTAATATAAATCTACATAACGTATCCAAAGAAGAAGAAGCACTACACCTAGCTAAAAATGATTTAGTTGCATTTGGTAAGTTATTTCTACCTGAAGATTTTATGCGTAGTGAAACACCTTTTTTCCATTATGAAGTATGTGATGCGTTAGATGATAAGAACGAAAGACAGCTTGCAGTTATACTTCCTAGAGGTCACGGTAAGACAGTATTAACAAAATGTAGTATACTTCATGATTTTGTATTTACAAAAGAGCCTCTCTTCTATGGATGGGTTGCAGCATCTAGTAAAATATCAGTTCCAAATCTAGACTACGTCAAATATCATTTGGAATATAATGACAAATTTTTGTATTATTTTGGTAGTCTAAAAGGGAGAAAATGGACAGAAGATGATATCGAGCTTACAAATGGTAGCAAACTCATTAGTAAATCCAACTTATCAGGGATTCGTGGGGGTGCTAAGCTTCATAAAAGGTATGACCTTATCATACTTGATGATTTTGAAGATGAGAATAATACCATTACAGCTGAATCTAGGGCTAAAATTTCTAACCTTGTTACGGCTGTTGTTTTTCCTGCCCTTGAGCCTGGTACTGGTAGGCTTAGGATTAACGGGACTCCTGTTCACTTTGACTCTTTTATACAAAACATTCTTGTCAATTATGATCAGGCTAAGAAAAGAAATGAAAAGTATAGTTGGAAGATTATAACATATAAAGCTTTATTACCTGACGGTACTCCATTATGGCCTAGTTGGTTTGGCGAAAAAGAAATGGAGAGAAAGAAAAAGTTTTATACAGACTCAGGACAGCCGCAGAAATTCTATCAGGAGTATATGATGGAAGTCCAAAGTCAAGAAGATTCCATATTTACAAGGGAGCATATAAAATATTGGGAAGGATACGTAGAGTACGATGAATCAAACGATATTCACATCCTCAAAAAAGAAGACGGGTCAGAAGTACCTGTTAATGTTTTTGCAGGCGTTGATCCTGCTACTGACAGTACTAGGAGGGGTAGCGATTATAGCGTCATTCTTGTTGTCGCTGTTGACGCTTTCAATAATGTATATGTCGTTGATTACATTAGAAAAAGGTCTTTATCTGTACTCGGTATTCCAGGAGAAGATAAGAAGGGTATTGTAGATCATATTTTTGATTATAATAAAATATACAAACCCATGCTCTTTACCATAGAAGATACGACAATGTCTAAACCAGTGTTTCAATCATTGGTTGCAGAGATGAGACGTATGAATGATTTTACTGTAAAGTATGTTGCAGAAAAGCCAGGCACTAGAATGTCTAAACGAGATAGAATACAGGAGATATTAGCACAAAGATTTGCTATCGGTAGTGTTCATCTTAAGAGAACGCAATATGATTTACAACATGAGATTTTGACATTTGGTCCACGTATGGGACATGATGATGCTATAGATGCATTAGCTTATGCTTGCAAACATGCACATCCACCTACTGGAGTAAGTGAAGGACGAGAAGGAACTTTTATAAAACAAAGACCTAGAGTAAAAAGCTGGGTCGTAGCATAAAGGAGATAACATGCCATCAGGAAAAGGAACATACGGAAGCAAAATGGGTAGACCAAAGAAAAAAGTACTTAAGAAAGCAGGTATGAAAAAGAAAGTTGGTAAAAAGCCTATGAAGAAGAAAGCAGGTATGAAGAAGATGAAAATGAAAAGAATGAGTTACTAATGGCTACAGTTAAAACTGTTAATGTTAAAGATTTAACTAAAAGACAAGTAACTGCATTAAAAAGACATGCTAAGCATCATACTAAAAAGCATATTAAAAGTATGGTAGATATGATGAAGAAAGGTGTAACATTTACTGCATCTCACAAAAAAGCAATGAAAAAGGTTGGTAAGTAATGAAAAAGCAAAACGGTATGAAGACTATAAATCGTAATGCTTGGACTAGAGAATCTTCTCCAAAACCTTATAAACCACGCATTCCTAATATGATGCGTAGTAAAACTCCAACAGGGATATTAACAGGTAGGATGAGAGTAAATCAGCCAACCTCAATGCCTGTTAATAATCCTATGGAAAATAAAATGGAGAAACGTGGCGGTAAAAGAATGGTACCTTTCCTTTCTAATACTGGTCCAGGTATGAAAAAAAATGGCTACTGAAGCACAAATTATATCTAAAGAACTAGGCTCAATGGGTGATGTTGATAAACTAATCACAACTTTTTTACCTCAGCTGGATATAAATAATCCCGATTCAGTAGGTCAACTACAAACACTCTTGAGCCTTAAATATGATAACGTCACTATTGATGGAGAGTTTGGTCCACAAACATCTAGCATGTTAAGATCTTGGATGAGTAGTAGCAAACTTTCTAATAATATGTCTCAGGGTGCAGATAATTCTTTACTTAGTGCAGAAAACTCTAATAACTTTGTTGATGCTAGTATTGCAGATATGGTATCGCAGACTGCTAGAATGCAGAAAGGTAGTGATGACGTAATTAAAAAAGTAATAGATCAAGTTAGCATAGGAGACCTGAATGAAGATGCATAGATGACCACATGATGGTACACTTCATCCAGTTGGGAAGAAACATAAAAAAATAAAAAAGAAATCTAATGGTGGATACAAGATTGCTAATAATAAATATAGAGAAGGTATTTAATGGCTAAGATGCATAAAGAAGCAGAAAGAGTTCAGAATATATTTGACCTAGCAAATGGTCAATCAAGAGCTCAATGGGAATATATAAATCAAAAAGGATTTGATTTTGCTAACGATAATCAGTTAACAGAAGAAGAAAGGCAAGCATTAGAAGACCAGGGTATGCCTACATTTACTATTAACAGGATAGCTCCTGTTGTAGAAATGTTAAACTTTTATGCTACTTCTAATAATCCTAGATGGCAAGCAGTTGCCGCAGAAGGTAGCGATGTTGATTTAGCAGCAGTATTTTCAGATTTATCTGATTATATATGGAATCTGTCAGACGCAGATTCTTTATATGGTAATTGTGTAAATGATTGTGTAACCAAAGGTGTAGGGTATTTACAAGTATCTGTAGACCCTGATTCTGATAATGGTATGGGTGATGTAAAGATATTACAACCTGAACCATTTGATATTTATGTAGACCCTAAGTCTAGAGATTTATTATTTAGAGATGCTTCTTATATATTAATTAGAAAAGTATTACCAAAATCCCATCTAAAAAGTTTGTTTCCTGAGTTTGTTAGAAAAATAAATAGTGCAGCAGGAACATATAGAGATGAGTTTGATTATAGTGAATCGAGTAGAGATCAATTTAAAAAAGACTTCCATTATAAAGAAATACAAGATGATGAATCTGTAAGTACAAAAGGTGAGTATGATGAAATAGTAGATTTCTATGAAATGTATGAAAAGATTAAAGTAGCATATGTTAATGTGTATTTTAATATACCACCTAACGAGCAGATGATGCAAAATATTGCACAACGTGTAGATGAAGGATTAGCAGAGCTACAAGAAAAAATGGCTGTAGAAATGAAAGAAACTACTATGCAGCTACAACAAGCTTTAGAATCTGGACAAATGATTAAAGAAAGATATGATCTTGAAATTAAAAACTTACAAAAAGAAATGGAAGGTCAGTTTCAAGTTGCTAGAGATACATTGCAACAAAAACTTATTATGGAAGCAAGTCAAGTAGGTAATAAAGTTGTTACTGAAAAAGAGTTTGTTGCTTTATCTAAGGACGAAAAGTTTGCAGTAAATGTTGTTGATAGTGTAAAATTTTATGGTACAAGAATACAGCATACAGCAGTTTGTAGTGATAAATTATTATATCAAAAAGTATTGCCAGATAAGATTACAGAATATCCAATAGTTCCATTTCATTATAAATGGACAGGTACACCTTTTCCAATTAGTGCAGTATCTCCTCTTATAGGGAAACAGCGAGAGATAAACAAAGCACATCAGCTAATGGTACATAACGCATCATTAGGCTCTAGTTTAAGATTTATGTATGAGGAAGGTTCTGTTGATACAGATTATTGGGAAAAGTATTCTAGTAGTCCTGGTGCATTACTACCAGTAAGACCTGGCTCTACTCCTCCAACAGCAGTTCAGCCAGCTCCACTAAATAACGCTTTCTTTGGTATTGTAAATCAAGGTAAGAATGACATGGAATATTTAGCAGGTATTTATAGCTCTATGATGGGAGACGCAGGTAGCGGTAGTGATACATATAGAGGTATGCTAGCTATGGATGAGTATGGTACTAGAAGAATTAAACAGTGGATGCATAATTGCATAGAGCCTGCCTTAAGACAACTTGGTAGGTTAGTAATGATGTATTCCCAGTCTGTATACTCAGCTAATAAAAAGTTTAGAATATTACAACCTAACTCAATACAAGAAGCAAAAGATGTTGAAATTAATATACCTATATTCAATGACATGGGAGAAGCTATTGGTAAAAGTATGGATATACAAAATGCTAACTTTGATATTAGAATTGTATCTGGCTCTACTTTACCTATTAATAGATGGGCATATCTATCAGAATTAAAAGAACTAATGCAATTAGGTGTAGTTGATGATATAGCAGTATTAGCAGAAACAGACCTACGTAATAAAGAAAAGATTGCACAACGTAAGTCTATGTATTCACAACTACAATCTCAGGTACAATCTATGCAATCAGCATTAAAAGATAGAGATGGTACAATAGAAACATTAGAAAGACAATTAGTTCAAGCTGGAATTAAGGGTAAAGTTATGCAAGCTGAAATGGAACTTAACAATAGAAAACAGCAAGCTAAGACAAATGTAGATAAAACTTTACTTGAAACACAAGCTAAACAA
>MDTG01122083.1_pt1 | contig 11725 bp, 10 predicted proteins | sample 811421 | NCBI WGS metagenome assembly MDTG01 (sample SAMN05326645, study PRJNA326480) | marine metagenome | isolation source: seawater | place: Pacific Ocean: South East | collected 2011
AAGTAATTGTATATAAGAATTGTGAGGATGAGTTGTGCATACATAAGGTAATGTTTGATACTTTTTATTACTATTGCAATGTTGAGTAAAATTTTTTGGTCCTACACCCAATATAGGGTTCTGTTGAAAAAGTTCTTTAGCAATAAGGTAATGCCCCATGTATATATCCAAGTTATGAATTCTATTTGTATTTATCCCTAATTGATCTTTTGTGTAGTCAACCATTCTCCCTTTAATTATTGGATTATTAAAATTAATTATTGTTAAAAAAAGAAATGATAAAATTGTTATAATTAAAAAATGTTTAGAATATTTATTAATCATTACAAAAATATAAGTAATGGACATAAATGTTAATAAAAAAGCAGTTCTTTCTCCACTTAAATAAATTAGAATAATCGAAAAAACTATTAACGGTAAAAAAAGATATAAATTACTATTTTTTTTTGAAAATTTACTTAAAAAAAATACACCTATAAAAATAGGCAAAAATCTAGATAAATAACTTCCAAAAATTAATTCTTCACCAAAAAAACTAGATAGTCTAGTTGGATGTTTGGGAATTCCAATTATATTTTTTTCGAAATAAAACTGAATAGATCCATCAATTATTAAAATTAAAAAACAAAATAATAAACTCAAAAAAATATAATTAATTAAATTTTTATTTAAAGACAACAAGTGCCATACTGCTAATACAAAAATTCCAAATCTTAGATAAAAAAAAGATTTTATTGAGGAGATTAATTTAAAATCTGAAATTAATGAACTTGTTAAGCAAATTATATAGAAGATAACGAAATATTTAAAATATATATTATTAAAATATTTAAAATTTTTTTGAACTAAGCATTGCATCATAAAAATTATTGCTATCAATGTAACTGACAAATCTGATATAAATGGTCCAGTTATTAAAGAAAATGGTAACAATACCAACAAGATACATGGTATTTTATAAAAAATTATTTCTTCTTTATTCATTTATTTTACTCAATTTATTAACCATATAAAAATATATTATTACTGAAAATGGAATAATATATAAAGTCGGTTCATTTGTAATTTGTGAAAAAATTAATGGGCTAAATGATAAAATAAGATAAATAAAAATAGTTAAAAATAGATTCATTTTTTTTAATAACAAGTGATGAAAATGATTTAAATCTCTTTCAAAGGGGTTTTTTTTTCTTAATAATCGAATTATTACTAATCTTACCATATCAATGCCCATTATTAAAAAAACTGAGATTACCTCAAAGACATCTATTTGATTTAAATAATTCGTATTTATTAATTTATAAATGAAATAAGCTGCTAAAAGACTGGCGCCAGAATTACCTAAAAAAATAGTATTTTTGTAGTTAAAGTAAAATATAGTAATCAAAGCTAATAAAATTGCTAAATCAAAAACATCAAGTGAGATATTAAAAATTAGTAAATTTATTAACAATAATGCAAATATCGAAAAAGAAATAAGCAAACAGTTTATTCCATCAGACATATTAACCGCTATGTACATTAACAAAATACAAAAAAGCGTAACTGGTATTTTTAATTTTCCAAAGTAGTATTCATTATTTGATATTTCAAAATAAATTTTATGTATTAAAAAACTTTCATCAAAAAAAAATAAAATTAATGAAAAAATAATTACTAATAATATTTTATAATTTGAATTCAAATTAATTCTATCATCAACTAATCCCAAAATAAAAAAAGATGTAAGATAAAAAAATTGAAAAAAATAAATGTCTGCTTCCTTGTAATTTATTGATAAAAAAATTAATAAAGTTATAAAAATTTGTAAGCCACCCAATAAAAAAACATTCTTTGTATGTATCTTATTTTTAGATGGTCTATCTACCAATCCTAACTTGTTACCAAAATAAACACTTTTATTTGAAATCAATAAAATTGTAAAAAAACTTATAATAATTGAAAAAATCATAAAATAAAGTTTATTTTGAATTTATTATTTTTTTAATATCACTCATAAATTTCTTGTATTTTTTTTTTGAATTAATTTTAAAATTTTCAATTTTAAATTTTTCTGATTTTGAAAATTTATTAAGCTCTAAACTATTAATATCATTTATTTTAATTATTCGATTAGAAATACCAATCATTTCCATTAATCCTCTAATTTTATATGTATCACTTTTAAAAGTATAGAATGGTTTCATTAAAGCTAAACATATAAATATTCCATGAAATCTACCTGTTATAATGAATTTAGATTTCAAAACTTGATTTATAAATTTTTGCAAATGTAAATTTTTTAAATAAAGATAAAAATCTACTAAAAAATTAATTTTAATTTTTAATATAAATTTAAATATAAAATATCTTAGATATCTTAAATAATTGTTATATAAAATTGGAATATAATCATATTTTTTTTCAAAAGAATAATTTAAAAGTTTTTGTGTAACTTTAGTAATTGAGCTATCGGTAACGATAATATTTTTGTTAATTTTTTTACCATCTATGATCAACAAAGACAATAAATCTGGAAGTATTGATGCACTTATATTTTTTCTTTTTAAATAATTGCAAGAATATTTTTCTCTTACATAAATTTTATCAACTAATCTTAAAATTTTAATTTGTTTGTTTTTTAGTGATGAAATTGTACTATTAAATATAACAACTGGAATGTCGTATTCTAATTTAATAATTTTTATAAATTTTAATATCTCATCAACTTTTCTTTGATCTGCATTTTTTTTACCATGAATAATTCCCTCACCATTTACTAAAATTAAATCGAAACTATTTATAGAATTGATAAAATCTAAAGTATTTTGCTCTAAGAATATTTTATCTTTTATATTAAGATTATTTTTTTTAAAGAAATCATAGATTGATTGCATAAGAAGAGAACATCCATGATGACAAGTTAATGAAGTATCATTTACTAAAAGAATATTTTTTTTCATCTACATTTTTTTAAAACTTGGAATGTAAAGCTTTGAAGATTTAATTATTTCTTTATATTTTAATAGTTTAGAGTATTGAAATTTTATTCGTTTTATTTTTTTATTAACTTTTATATACCAAGAACGGTAAATATGTTTTTTTTTATCTGAGTCTGTAACAAATAACTTAAAATTATTTTGCTTAGCAAATTGATCTATTATCAGTTTGTTTAACTCCCACTTGGCATCGTAATCATCACCAGACAAAATTCCATTAGGTTTTATTTTTTTTGACCAATCTAAAATTGTTTGACCATAATTTTGGCCAGTATGTGCATAACCGTCAAAATATATAAAATCTAAAGACTTGTCAGGAAATAGATCTAACGCATTCTCAAAACTCATATTTATAAGTTTATAGTTGCTAAACATACCTAGTTTTTTTAAAGCAAATTTATACTCATCTAAGTTATGCTGATTAAGTGAATAAGAATCTATTCCAAATAATATTTTAAATTTTTTTGATTTAATTAATTGTTTACTAAAATCTCCTCTGGCAACACCTAACTCAACACCAATTAAATTTTTTTTATTAAATAATTTTGGTAAATCTTCTCTATAAAATTTTTTTTTTTTCATTTTCAAAGAGTAACTTTATTACATGATAATTAAAATTTATGAATAATTAATTAGTTTTTTGTCAGCCTTTTTAATATATTTATACATCTTAATATAATCCTTTATATACAAATTAGTTATATTAGAAAAAATTAAACCTAAAAGACTTAAATAATAAAAAATCAAGATTTTGTAATTTTTATTTTTTAGATAAATTAATCTCAAATAATAAAATCTATTAAAAATATTTTCCTTTGATTTTTTTTTTAGATTATCAAATGCTTCTGCATTAAAATTAATATACAATTTTACTTTTTTAAATTTTTTTCTTAAATTTATATTAAATTCAACATCTTCATAATTATGTTTTACAAGCTTTTCATCAAATAAACATTTTTTAAAAACTTTTTTATTGAAACAAGTTATACCTCCTGGAAGCTGAAATACCTTAGCATATGAATTTTTCTTTTTAAGTTTTTTGAAATTTTTAAAATAAAATCTATTATCTTTAAATATGTTAAAGTTGAAACAATAATAAATAATATCCCTTATAAAATTACCATCATAATTAGAAATAACACCACTCACACCATGGGCCTTTTTTTTTGAAATTAGAATAATATTTTCAATAAAAAAGTTGTTATTTAAGGTAATATCATCATCTATAAAAAAAACATACTTTGTTTTAACATACTTTAAAGAAATATTTTTTGATTTTGTTAATCCTTTTTGAGTCAAATTTCTAATTATTTCATAATTATCAAATTTTTTTATTTTGAAAATATTTATAATTTTCTTGTAAGTAGAATAATCATAATTTTGGTCAATTATAATTATTTTACTTGGCAAGAGAGTGTTGTTTAAAATGTGTTCTAAACATTTCTTAATTAAAAAACTTCTTCTATAAGTGCATATTACCACTGTAAAGCTATTCATTTTTTAAAATTTTCCTTAATTTTACGGTATCGTATTTCTCAAAATAATTTTCACTATAGGTTCTAAAATAACTTGGTAGTTTGTTTTTTTTCTTATTTTTTAGAATTAAATTCAAATGTTTATAATTACTGATTATATATTTTTTAGGAAAATTTTTATCAAAAAAATTTTGTTTATCTTTGGCAAAGAAAAACAAAGGAGTTACATTATAACTCAATCCTGTAATAGTTATGGCACTGCTTGAAAAGAGTAAATAATTACTTTGTGAAAGATCTTTTTCTAAACTTTGTTTTGATAAACTTATTTGTGGTAATCTATTTATTCTCATAGAAATTTTTTTTATAAAATCTTTATGATTATTTAAAATAGGGTGTGGTCTCAGTACTATATTAAAATTTTTATAATTTGATGCAAAACCTATACAAAAATTTAATATATGGTTTAAATTTTTTTGTTGTCCTTCAAGTGCAACAAGCATATCGATTTTTTTTTTTTTTATATTCAAATAAGGCTTGTATTTAGGTGACCCCAATTTAAAAATATTTGCATACTTAATTTTATTTTTTACTATTTTGTAAGTTATTGATCCTGATGTTGCCAAATAATCTGGATTATAATATGTTTTTAGTTTTCTAAACAAACCAATTTGGTTTTTTTTGATTATTGAAAATTGATAAGCAATTGTTTTTATTTTACGTTTTTTGCAAAGATAAATTAATAATCTCTCCCAGGCGTGTCCTTCAAAAGTAAAAATAACATGTTTTGGTTTAACAATATTTAAAATTTCGGATAATTGATAAACTAAACGAAGATTAGATATAATAGATCTAAAATCATTGATGATCAGATTTTTTTTTATGGACCTATATTTTTTTGTTAAAATAAATAATAGAATTTCATTAAAAAATTTAAACAAAATTGATAATTCAGCTTTTATATTTAACCTTTTTGAAAGTAAAATTGAATTAACATTGTGAAAATTTTTTATTTTACTAGATCTTACATTTGTAAAATTTCTATATACAACTAAATTCTGTATTTTCTGCTTAAGTAATAAAGATGAAAAATCTCCAAAATAAAGATCATTATTTGGACTATTTTCAGAAATAACATTTGAAACAATTAATAACCCACCTTTTTTAATTTTACTTGGATAAATATTTGGACCATCGAAAAAAAATAATATTTTTTTAAATAAATTTAAAAAAAAATTTTGTTTTTCTTCAGAATAAGAATTCAAATATGTATTGTGTAACTTTGAGATAGAATAAGAAATAAAATTTGATTTTTTTGACAGTAAAAAAAATTTAAATAATTTATAATTTTTTTTCATTAAAATTCATAATGAAAGAATTCTATATCATCTTTACAAAACTTGTATATTTTATCTTTTGAGTCATTGTCATAATATTCTCTATAATTTTGATGCTTAGATCTATTTAAATGTATCAGCATATCTTTTTTATTGAAAAATTTTTGGGTAACATTGTTAAAATCATTGTTTAGATTTTCAAATTTTATAACTCTATCAAGACAAAATTTTCCTTTTGTATCAGTACAAAACTTAAATTGATTTACGACATGCATATTTTTTTCTAAATCATAATTTAAAAATTCTTTAAAGGTATAATTATTAAATTTTGGATCTACTTTTTTAGAATAAAAAAATCTTGACACCATGCGATCCCAAGGATTTCTTATCACCGCAAACTTTAAAAAATTATCAAATTTTTTTTCAGAAAATATTTTAAAAAATTCATAACAAGGTATATGAGATTTAAAAAAGACAAATTCTTTTTCTTTAATTGAAAAGTAAAAATTATCTCTTGTATTAAATACCTTTCTGAAAAAAAATGATGAAATTCTTTTGATTTGTAAAGATTTTTCTTGAGACGTAAGTGCTCTCGAAACAGACACTCCGGCATTTTTGGGGATATGAAAAAAAATATATTTATGATGTTTTGAGATAATTAATGACATATTTACACTTTAAAATTAAAGTATTGTATATATACATACATCATGAATCACAAGATACTAGAGCAATTTCTTGATGAAAATACCTGTCGAATCTTAATTGATGAAGCAAATAAATATTCTACAGACAGTCATATTAAAGTTCAAAATAACAGATTAATTTTACCCTCTAGTAGTTTAGCTTTTTTGAATTTAATTAAAAAGTCTGACTCTTGGAAAAAGTTACATGACAAACTTAATTCAAAAGACTTTCTAAATACTTTAACAAATGCATTAAATATTAAAAACCATGAATTTATAGTTACTAATTTTTTTTTTAATAGTAGACCAAATAATCTACTCAAAAAATATAAAGAAATTAATTCAAGGAAACTTTCAACTATAGGAAATATAAATTTAATTTTTTATTTTTTTTTTAAAATATATAGATTTTTATCTAGAAAAATTAAATTTTCCTTAACTAATAAAAAATTTGTAGAACTTCTGTATGATTATTCTATATCTCCAAATGGTTATTTTAGAGAAATACATCGGGACTCTGACGCTAGAACTATTGTATTTTTAATTTATTTAAATGAACTAAATTCTGAGGGAACAGGTGGAGATTTGCAATTATACAGATATATTAAAGAAAGTAATAAAATCCCATCTCAACCAAATTCGGAAGATTGTGAATTAATAAAATCAATACCACCAAAAACTGGAAGACTTGTTACTTTTTTAAATTCTCATGAGAGTTTACATTCTGTTGCAAAAATGGAAAATCATAATGGTTTAAGACATTTTTTATATGGATCATTTACCCTTCTTGCAAAAAAAAATGATTTTATAAAAAAAAGTAGTAAAGGAAGTTTAAAAACAAATTTTAATATATTTGAATAAGAAATTTTTTGTATGAAAACTAAAAGTGATATATTTCATTCAAGGAATTACTTAATTTTAAATTTTATAATATTGTTTGGGTATCTAATTTTATATCCAATAATAACAAAAAAAATTCCACCCTCTGATTATGGTAATTATATTTTTGCTCATGCTATTGCAATGATTGTTGTGGGTATATCAAGTTTAGGTTTGAAATTAGGATATAAAAGAAATTTTTTTGAGTTGTATAAAAATAAAGAAAAAACTGAAAATCTTTTATTTACTGTTCAAGTATTTGCTCTATTTATATTCATATTAGTTTTTATTATTAATAAAATTTTTGAAAAAAATATAATTCTCCATTTTGAAGAATTGAAAAATATTAATAATTTTTGGTCATTATTAATATTAGCACTTATGTTTGACTCACTTTCAAAATATTATTTAATTTTTTTGGAAAACAAACTAAACTCTCAAAAATATTTTATTATTACTTTTTCAAAAACTGCCTTTTACTTTATTTTAATAATTTATTTTTTATTTAACAATTATGGAATTGTTTCACTTTTATACAGTTTATTAGCATCAAATAGCTTAATTTTAATTTTTATTATTTTATCACAAATTAAGAATTCTAGCTTTAGATTTAAAAAAGATTATATAAAATCGATTTTAGAAATATCAATTCCAAATACTCCTAGGGTTTTATTTGGACAATTAAATTCAAAAATTGATAAAATCTTTATCAGTATATTGTCTTCATTTTCAAACACTGGAATTTACGCAATAGCCCAATCAATTTCTTACATAATTTTTCAAATTATGACTTCACTAGATAAGGTGTTTATTACAAAAACAAATAAAATGCTTTTTGATAATGAAAATGATAAAATCGGGCCTTACCTAACCTCGTTTTTTTATTTTTGTTCACTTCCAGCATTTGGATTAATTCTATTCAATGATACGCTTATGGATATTTTTATTGATAAAAAATATCATGGAAGTGAAAATATAATAATAATTTTATCTATTTATTACTTTACATTAATTTTTGGGAAAATATCTAGTACACAATTAATTTTTGCAAAAAAAGTTTGGCTTAATACAAATTATTTTATCTTAAATCTAATACTTAATATTATATTTAATATTCCATTTATATATTATTTTGGAATAACAGGAGCAGCTATTGCAACTTTATTATCTTCGCTTATAAGTATTTACTTGGCATTAAAATCTGCAAAAAAATTTGCACCAATTACTTATGAAAGAAAAAAATTACTTATAACTTTTATTTTTTTATTTTTAACATGTTTTTTCGCAATATTGAGCAAAAATCAAATCCTAAATATTAATTACGCCACTGAGCAAATAATAAATATACTTATTATAATTATTTATTTACTTTATGGATATCTAATTAAAATATTTGATAAGAATACAATCAAAAAAATTTTAAGAGTATAAAATTAATGGATATTTTTTTTAATTTAATTTCAAAATTATATTTCAATAATCACTTTGAAAAAAAACTGAAATATTCATACGAAATATTAAATAAACAAAAAAAAATAAATAAAATATATAAACTTAAAGAAGAATTACAAAAAATAAGATTTGATAAAAATACAAATATTAATTCAGAATTTAAAGAATATAAAATAGATCTATATCATGCCTTAAATCAATTTATTTACTCAAAGTTAATTAATAGACCTTTATTTAATTCGTGTTTAATATTTGCTTTATCAAAAAATAAAAGCATTATTTATCCTTTACCAAAAGAATATTTAATTAAAATAAATAGAATTGTTAATGTAAATTTTTTTTTATCTTCTGTTTTATTTAATCTTATAATTTTTTTATATTTATTTTTTCAAATTTTTAAGTCAGTTTTAAATATTTTTTTATTTTTTAAATTTGAAAAAGATGATCAAAATATTTACTTAGATGCGATACCTAAGTTAGAAATAGACAATAAAGAAAGTTCAAATTTTTTTTTATGGGTCGTTAGGACATTTTCACTAAAAGGTAATATTAATTTCATACATTGTAATAAATTTATACCAAATAAATCAAAAAAATTAGGACAAATTTACTTTAAAACAACTTATGTAAACAATCCATTTTACCTAATATATAATTTTAATAATATAATAAATTATATAGTTTCAATATGTAGTAGTTTTTTATTTTTAATTAAATTAGTAGTTTTTTTTGAATTCAAATTTTCAATTTTTTTTATAGAAATACTTCATTTTTATTTTTTTAAAAAATTGAAAAAAAATAAAAATTTTAAATTGTGCCTATTTAACAATTCAAATCTTCTTTTTAGACCTTTGTGGACTTATATTAATGAAAAAAATTTTAAAAATTCGATAAATTTATTTTTTTATTCTACAAATATTACACCTTTAAAACAGAGTATAACGGGCGAAAAATATTATGAGACATATGGTTACTCACTTTTAAAATGGCCTAGTTATACTGTTTGGTCGTTAAGTCATAAAAATTGGCTGTTAAAATATATTGAAGATAAGAGAGTAAAATTCATTTACACAAAGTCTATTCCTTTTGCGGGTAAAACAATTAATTATAAAAAAATAAAAAAAACTTTAACAATATTTGATGTACCTCCTAAAAGAGATTTCATTTATTATTTGTTATATAATTCATATAATATTTATACTACAGATTATTGTATAAGGTTTTTACAAGATATTATAAATGCAATACCCAAACGAAAACTAAAATATGTAAATATAATAATTAAAATGAAAAGAATTTATCAAAATATACACCCTGAATATTTAAATTATTTAAAAAAAATTTCAAAAACAAAAAATATCAAATTAATTTCCGAGATATCTCCAGAAGAAATTATTAACCAATCTGATTTAATAATATCTATTCCATTTACATCGCCAGCGATAATATCTTATAGACAAAATAAAAATACTTTGTTTTATGATCCTAGTGGAAAACTAAATAAAAAATACTCTTTCGAAAAAAATATAAATTTAGTATCCAATAGCTACAATTTAAAAAGATATATTAAAAATTTTTTGTACTTATGAATTTAAAGAGTAAAAATTATACTTTAAAAAAATTTAAATTATCTTATATCAATAATACTTACCTATCGTGGTTTAAGGATAAACAAATTAAAAGCTATATAGACAGTAAACCTAAAAACCTTTTGCAACTTGAAAGAGAAGTAAAAAAATTTATTAGTGATAAAAAAACTATATTCTGGGCAATTTTTAAAAAAGATAAACATATCGGTAATATAAAAATTTTCGAAATAAATAAGAAAAGTAAATTTGCAAGATTAGGGATTCTTATTGGTGAAGATAAATATAGAAACAAAGGTTGTGGTAAGGAAGTTATTGAAAAAGTTGCGAAATATTTACTTAAACAAAATCTTGATAAAATATGGCTTGGTGTAGGAAAAAAAAATAATCTTGCATTCAACGCATATAAAAAATGTAAATTTGAAAAATATACCTACAATAACGTATATTTAAATAATAGACTTAAACAACATAAAAAAGAATATAACAAAAAACATATCTTTATGGTAAATTATTTAAAAAAATAGAAAGCTTACTTTCAAACTTTAAATAATATTGATTTAACATGAACATAAACAAAAATTTTTTTCTTAACAAAAATATTTTAATCACAGGAGGTACTGGAACCTTTGGAGTAGCAATGACAAAATTTCTTTACTCTATAAAAGCAAAATCAATTTTTATTTATTCAAGAGATGAAATGAAACAGTGGCATATGAAAGAATTCTTCAAAAACAAAAAAAATATAAAATATATTTTAGGTGATGTAAGGGATAGAGAAAGATTAAATTCAGTATTAAGAGAAAAAATTGATTTTGTATTTCATGCAGCTGCAACAAAAATTGTTCCGACATCAGAATCGAACCCAGAAGAATGCATTAAAACAAATGTGATCGGGGCCATGAATATAATTGAAGCTTGTAAAATAAACAAAATTAAAAGAGTAATTGCTCTCTCAACTGACAAAGCCTCAAGTCCTATAAATCTATATGGAGCAACTAAATTGTGTTCGGATAAACTTTTTGCTGCTCAAAACAACAAAGAAGACTTCACAAAATTTGGGGTTGTAAGATATGGAAATGTAGTTGGCTCTAGAGGCTCCATAGTTCCCTACTTTAAGTCATTAAAAAATGAAAAATTTTTTCCAATAACTCACCCTGAAATGACAAGATTTTTTGTTACAATAGAAGATGCTGTTAAATTTTCATGTTTCAGCATGACAAAAGTTCTAGGTGGGGAAATTTTTGTTAAAAAAATTAAATCAATAAATATTACTGAATTAGCTAAATCAATAAAAAGCAATGCAAAATTTAAAATTATTGGAATTAGACCCGG
>MDTG01331536.1_pt1 | contig 11725 bp, 12 predicted proteins | sample 811421 | NCBI WGS metagenome assembly MDTG01 (sample SAMN05326645, study PRJNA326480) | marine metagenome | isolation source: seawater | place: Pacific Ocean: South East | collected 2011
AGCTTCTTTATCAGAATAGTGTTTTATTTTACTTTTTCTCATTTTGATTAATTAGATATACAAATAGAACTAAATTAAGACTAATATGATTTATGAATATAATTAAGTCAACAGGTACATTTAGTGTCTTTATTTTACTCAGCAGAATTCTTGGTTATATAAGAGATTTTTTTATTGCTATTTACCTCGGATCAGGACCTATTGCAGATGCTTTTTTTGTTGCATTCAGAATACCTAACACTTTTAGAAGATTATTCTCAGAAGGAACCTTCAATGCTGCATTTGTCCCTTCTTATACTTCGGAACTTCAAAGCGGAAAACATAGAGCAAAAGTATTTGCTAATACTGTGTTTAACTTATTGTTGATAGGGTTAATCTTAACTACTCTGATTATTGAAATCTTTATGCCCTCTTTTATAAAAATTATTGCTCCAGGCTTTAATGATAACTTAGAAAAAACAGAATTAGCAATTAGTTTGACGAGAATTACCTTCCCTTTTTTATTATTTATTAGTTTAGCTTCATTTTTCTCAGCAATTTTAAACTCACATAATAGATTTGCAGCTGCTGCTGCAGCACCCATTATTTTAAATATTTTACTAATTTTTTGTTTATTATTTGCTGAAAGATTGAATGATGAATTGGTATTTTATCTTTCTTATTCTGTTTCAATTGCAGGACTAATCCAATTAATATTTTTGTTATTTTTTGTTAAAAAATTTTATGTTGTAAAGATTAATTTTAATTTCCAAATCGATAATAAAGTAAAGTTATTTTTTAAAAAACTTCTACCGAGCATTTTTTCATCTGGGGTAACTCAGATAAATATTTTAGTTGGTACAATTATTGCATCCTTCCAAGCGAGTGCCGTTTCCTATCTTTATTATGCCGATAGAATTTATCAAATTAATCTTGCCATCGCAGGTATTGCTATTGGAACAGTTATACTTCCTAATTTAAGCAAACATATTAAAAGTAATAATAAAGTTAAAACTATGGAAATACAAAATAAAGCATTAGAGTTAAGTTTATTTTTAAGTCTGCCTGCAACACTAGCACTAATAATTGGATCAGAACAAATAACCTCTTCGTTATTTGGTTATGGTTCTTTTGATGAAGTTAGTATTAAAAATTCTGCAAATGCATTATTCTATTTTTCTCTTGGTTTACCTGCATTTGCATTAATAAAAATATTTTCAAGTTTTTTATTTGCGCGGAATGATACTAAGACACCATTTAAATATTCTTTAATTGCTGTTGTTATAAATATTCTTATTAGTGTTGTTTTCTTTAAAGAAATAGGATTTATAATTATTCCAATATCAACGACAATCAGCTCATGGTTTAATGGTCTGATTTTACTTATTCATGTGACAAATAAAAATTATTTTAAATTTAATAATAGTTTTTATAAAAAACTACTTAGTATTTTTTTCGCAAACGCGATAACAATCTCAATATTTTACTATTTATTGAACTTTTTTGAAAATCAATTTAGATATGATAGTCAATTTAAGTTTTTGTATATAGTATTAATAGTAACACTAATATTCCTTTTATATATTGGTGTTTCTGTGTTTACTAAAGCTTTCAAAATGTCTGATATTAAATTAAAATATTAATTAATGGGAAAAAAAATTTTTTCAGGTGTTCAACCAACTGGAAACCTCCATTTAGGTAATTATTTAGGTGCAATTAAAAATTTTGTAGATCTTCAAAGAAATGCTGAAAATGATTGTATATTTTGTGTTGTAGACCTTCATGCTATAACCACAAAGCAAAATCCCAAAGAACTTAAAAATAATATAAGAGAAACTACTGCTACATTTATTGCTAGCGGAATAAACCCAAAAAAAAATATAATTTTTAATCAGTCTATGGTTCCAGCACATTCTGAAGCTTCATGGATATTGAGTTGTACAGGAAGAATTGGATGGCTAAATAGAATGACACAATTTAAAGAAAAAGCAGGAAAAGATAAAGAGAATGCAAGTGTTGGATTATATGTTTACCCGATACTAATGGCAGCAGATATACTTCTTTATGATGCCACACATGTTCCTGTTGGAAATGATCAAAAGCAACATCTAGAACTATGTAGAGATATTGCACAAAAATTTAATAAGGAATTTAATTGTGGTGAATTTTTAAAACCTCCCGAACCATTAATTAAAAAAGATTTTTCAAGAATTATGAGCTTAAAAGATGGTTTGAAAAAAATGAGTAAATCTGATGCTTCAGATTTAAGTAGAATTAATCTTACTGATGACGATGACAAAATTATTAATAAAATTAAAAGAGCAAAAACAGATCCTCATTCTATTCCTGCTGAAAAAAACTTACTAAAAGGTAGACCAGAAGCTGAAAATTTAATTGGAATATATTCTGTTATATCTAATCAAAGCCTTGAGAGTTCATTGATTGAATTTGAAGGAAAAAATTTCTCAGAATTTAAAAATAAATTATCAGAAAAATTAGTATCAGAATTGTCACCTATATCTAAAGAGATAAAAAAGTTATTAAATGACAATAGTTATTTAGATTCTATTCTTGAAGATGGAGGAAATAAAGCGAATGAAATTGCATCAAAAAAAGTTACTGAAATGAAGAAAATATTAGGTTTTTATTAGTTTAATTCTAAAAAAAAATAGTTATATAAATATTATGTTTGTACAAACCCAAAAAACACCAAATCCGAACTCCTTGAAATTTTTACCTGGTAGGGATGTCTCGAATTCAGATCCAATTGAAATTTTAGATAAAAAAGAAACAAATAACTCACTGCTAAGAAATTTATTATCTATTAATGGTGTAGTTAGTATTTTTGTAGGAGATAATTTTATATCTGTAAATAAAGAAGAAAGTCATGATTGGGAAGATATTCAACATATAGTTATATCCTACATTAACGAGTTTTATGCGGAAGGTAATAACATTATAGTCGATAAAAACGAAGAAGAAGACAAGGAACATAACTATGGCGATATAGAAAAAAAAATAATTCATCTTTTAGAAACTAAAATAAGACCAGCAGTTGCAAGAGATGGAGGTGATATTAAATTTAAAGAGTTTAAAGATGGCAAGGTAACTGTGGAATTGCAAGGGAGCTGTTCTGGATGTCCGTCCTCAACTTTGACGTTAAAACAAGGTGTACAAAATTTATTATGTCATTATATACCAGAAGTCAAAGAGGTTTTATCTTTATAAACTATAAAATTTATTTAATGTTTATTAATGATTAAAAAAAAATTATATTTAATTTTAAATCCATTTAGGAAAGATAATCAGTTTATTAGTTTTTATAGAACAATCTTATCAAGCATAGCAGTTGTATTATTTTTTTCTGTATCTCCGATAATCGCTAAAGGACTTAAAAATCTAATTATTAGCAATAAAATAGTTGTAAATTATTCTGGGATCACTTTTGACCAATATGTTAAAAGTTCCATAGAAAAAGAAACTAATAATGAGAAAAGAAAATTTGAAAAAATTAAAAATATTTTTGCTGATATAGATTTTTTTAATACAGATAGCGAAGGTAGTAACTCTTCTAGATTAAGCGCGATAACAATAGAGCAACTATTTAAGGATACAAATTATGACTTAAATAAAGTGCGAGATACAAAAATGGTCAATATTGGTAATTCCATTGATCATTTACCAAAAGAAATAAAGAATATTGAAAGTGTTAAAAAAAGAAAAAAATTATTCATACAAATTGTATTACCATTGATCGTTGAAGAAAATATGAAAATCCGTTTAGACAGAAAAAAATTATTTTCAATATTAAATAAGAATGTACTTTCAGTGCAAGATGAAAAATGGCTTGAAAAAAAATTTCAACAATACGGAGTTAAAAATAAAAGTTTATTTGTACTTAAGATTAGAATGGATGAGATACCCGTATCTCTTGCGATAGCACAAGCTGCAAAAGAAACTGGTTGGGGCACTTCGAGGTTTGCTCAAGATGGTAATGCTTTATTTGGACAATGGACCTGGGATGGCGATGGAATGAAACCAGCCAAATTAGATGCAAATTCAAATCATAAAGTTGCAAAATTCAAAGTTCTGAAGGCGTCCGTGAGAGCTTATCAGAGAAATCTTAATACTCACTCCAGTTATATGAAATTTAGAAAAGAGAGAGCTATTCAAAGAGATAACGAGGACAAATTAGACAGTTTAAAATTGGTTAATTTTCTTAACAAGTATGCAGAGACTGGTAATGAATATATTAAAGTTTTAAAATTAATAATTAAACAAAATTCTTTAACAGATTTTGATGATGTTAAAATACTACCAACAAGCAAAAAATTGAAAAAAATAATCTAGTTTATTGTAAACTGGATACCAAGAAATCTCCAACCACTAATATCATTAAGAGTGCAGTTAACTCTGCCCCGTCTAAAGGTAAATTTCTCTGTAAATTTTACTTTAAGAATATTATTATTAATATGGATATTTGAACTTTTCCATTTACCACCTTCATTTGAAAAACAGTTAATATTCTTAATATTCTTTTGTTCTTTAAAAAATTCAATTTCAACATCAGGAGGATAGTCAAATTTTGAGATAAATTTATCTATTGGTGTAATTTTTTTATATTGAAGTGGCAAATATTTTATTATTTTTGAAAATCTTTCTAATTTACCATACTTCTCATTTATTGGAAATCTGGGTAATTCATACTTATTTTTATTAAGATCTATCACGCCGGAATGTTGACCAAATCCAAATTCAAAATTTTCTGATATATATTCTTGGTGCTTCAAACTATATTCACCAAAAGGATAAGAGAAATAGATAGGATTATAGCCTAGATTTAATTTAAAAATTTCTATTGACTTGTCTATATCTTCTCTAAATTTATCATCACTAAAATTAATCAAATATTCATGTGAATGCGAATGGTTGCCAATAAATGCAAAATTATAATTTTCTATTTCTAAAATTTGTTCCCAATTCATATACCCATATTTCCCAACTGTTTCAGTTGATACAAACAATATAAAAGGTATCTTATTTTTTTTAAAAATTGGCCAAGCATTTTCATAAAAAGATAAAAATGCATCATCTATGGTAATTAATATTTCTCTATTTTTTTTTGGTTTATGAAAATTGTTTTTCAGATCTTGAGGATTATAAAAATTTATATTTGATCTTTTTATGATTTCAATTTGTTTTTCAAAAACATCTAATCTTATGTTAGTCGAAGGGTGTTTCTCTTCACCAAATCTGTGGTAAATCAGAGCTAATATCCCACTTTCTTCAGGGTAATATTTTTTATTTACAGTATCAGCAATAGAGTTTAAAAAAATAGAGCATATGAAAAATAGTTTAATAATAGATGCTGCAAACAAAATTTTTTTTTTAACAATCATTAAGGATAATAAATACTATACCAGCACTTTTCTAAATAGTAGGGAAAATTTCGATAAATTTACATTGTTAATCTCAAATTTTTTAAGAAAAAATAAATTAGATTTTAATGATATTAAAAATTTATATATAAACCAAGGGCCTGGAAAATTTGCAGGTTTAAAAATATCAATTTCAGTAGCTAAAGCTATTTCATTATCAAAAAAAATAAATTTATACGGCTTCAAATCTGAGCATGTTGAAAATGGCAATTATTTAAAAATATTGGAATTAGGTGAGAAAAACCTATTGAATAAAGGTTTAATAAATCCTATTTATAAAGGATAATAAAGTTATGACACAAACTATTGAAGAGAAATGCGCACAAAAAGGTGTAAAGTTAACTGACCAAAGGAAGATAATTGCAAAAGTAATTTCAGAGTCAAAAGAGACTTATGGAGAGTCTGATCACCCAGATGTTGACGAATTGTATACTAGAGTATCAAAAATCGACTCTAAAATAAGTATAGCAACAATATATAGAACTGTTAAGTTATTTGAAGAAGCTGGCATTCTCACTAAACATGATTTTAAATCTGGAAAAGCAAGGTATGAGCTAAATGATGACCATAATCACCTTATAGATATTAAAACAGGGGCGATAATTGAGTTCGTAGATAACGAAATAGAGGAATTACAAAAAAAGATAGCTGACAAATACGGTTATAAATTGGTGGATCATAAGCTTGAGCTTTACGGCATAAAAAAAAAAATAATTTAATTTATGTCTAAAAACGTTTTTATTAAAACATTTGGTTGCCAAATGAATGAATATGATTCTAATCGTATTTATGACGCTATTAAGAATATCGGTTATATTAAAACAGAAGATCAATCAAAAGCCGATTGTTATATTTTAAATACTTGTCATATTAGAGATAAAGCAAAGGAGAAAGTATACGATGAAATTGGTAGAGTAAAAAAATTATATCGACAAAAAAATAAACCTTTAATGGTCATAGCGGGGTGTGTGGCTCAGGCAGAGAATCAGGAAATGATCAATAGAGAACCTTACATTGATATAATCGTTGGACCTCAATCATATCACAATCTTAATTTTTTAATAAAAAATTATGAACACAAAAAAAAAGAAGAGGAAACTGAATTTGATACTATATCTAAATTTAGATATTTAGATAATATAAAAAATAATGATAGTAAGATTTCTGCTTTCCTTACTATCCAAGAGGGTTGTGATAAGTTTTGTCATTTTTGTGTTGTGCCATATACTAGAGGCCCAGAGTACTCACGATCATTTCGAAGTATTATTTCTGAAGCAGAAAATTTAATTTTAAATGGAACAAAAGAGATAACTTTACTAGGTCAAAATGTTAATGCTTATTCATATACTGATGGTAGCAAAGAATATAGAATTTCAGATTTAATCTTAGAATTAGAAAAATTGAATGATTTAAAAAGAATACGATATACTACATCACATCCTCGAGATATGACCGATGATCTTATTGAATGTTATGCATTAAGTAAAAAATTGATGCCATTTGTTCATTTACCAATTCAAAGTGGATCTGATAAAATTCTTAGATTAATGAATAGAAAGCATAAGGTAGAGCTATATCTGAAGATTTATGAAAAACTTAAAAATATTAATTCTGAGATCAAATTTTCAAGTGATTTTATAATTGGTTATCCAGGGGAAACAGATGAAGATTTTAGTGAAACGTTAAATTTGCTTGAAAATGTCGAATTTATCAACTCATATTCATTTATATTTAGTCCACGACCAGGAACTGTTGCATCAAAATATAAGCAAATAGACAGAGAAATAACATCTAATAGACTTAAAATACTTCAAGACAAATTGTTTATTAACCAATTAGAATTTAATAAATCCATGCATAACAAAACTATTGAAGTATTAATTGAAAATAAACTTAATAATCAAGAAAAACTTTTTGGAAGAAATAAATTTCTTTCTCCAGTAATATTCGAAGGTAATTTAAAAGATATTGGTAAAGTTAGAAATATAGAAATTGTAAATTCTAATCAAAACACATTATTTGGAAAAGCGGTAAATAATATGAGAGCTGCATAGTTTGAAAAATATAATTAACAAAACAATTAATTCAGAGTTAAGATATGTTTATTCCGAAAATAATACTCTTAGCATTGTATTTAAAAATAATGATATATTATTAGGTGTAGTAGGTGAATTTAATAGTAATCTTAAGGAGTTAGAGAAGATTACGAAAACTAATATTTATTCTAGGGGAAATTCTATCTTAGTAAAAAGTGACTCTGAAAAAAATAATATTGTAAAAAACGCTATACAATTTTTAACAGATCAATTTATTAATAATGGTACTTTAGAAAAAAAAGATATAATTTCATCTATAAATAAGTTTATGATTGATGAAAAACAAAACTCAGATAAAAAAGTTGATTATATCATCAAGACGCCTAAAAAATCAGTTATACCAAGATCTGAAAAACAAAAAGAATATGTAAGAGCTTTAAAAGAAAAAGATATTGTCATATCAACAGGACCAGCAGGAACAGGAAAAACATTTTTAGCTGTTGCAGTTGCGTTGACAATGCTTTTAGATAAAAAAATTGAAAGAATCATTTTATCTAGACCAGCTGTTGAAGCTGGAGAGAGGTTAGGTTTTTTACCAGGAGATATGAAAGAAAAAGTTGATCCATATTTAAGACCTTTATATGACTCACTTTATGATCTTTTGGATTACGAAAAAATACAAAAAAAAATTGAGATAGGTGATATTGAGATAGCACCACTAGCATTCATGAGAGGGAGAACTTTAAAAAATTCATTTGCAATTTTAGATGAGGCTCAAAATGCCACTGATACGCAAATTAAAATGTTTTTAACAAGAATTGGTGAAAATACTAAGATTGTAATAAACGGTGATCCATCCCAAATCGATTTACCTAATAAATCATTTTCAGGATTGAACAGATCAAAAAAATTACTTTCAGGTATAAAAGAAATATCCGCAGTAGATTTTGATCATTCCGACGTAGTAAGACATCCTCTTGTCTCTAAAATAGTAAAAGCTTATTCTGATCAAAATTCTGATTAATGATTAAAGCGAATGTAATATTAGATAATAGTAAATGGGAAAAAAAAATAAAAAGTCCAAAAACTTATTTCAAGAAAAAACTCTTAAAGTTATCTAAAAAACCTTTTTTTAAAAGGAAAAATGAGGAATTTTCAATTTTATTAACAAACAATAAAAAAATGAAAGACTTAAACTTTAAGTTTAGGAAAAAAAATAAACCCACAGATGTTTTATCTTTCCCACTGAAGAGTAAGACAAAAGGAAATAATTATATAGGAGATATAGCAATCTCTTATGAGATAATTAATAAGAGATCAAAAATTACAGGATTCGAATTAGAATTAGATAAAATATGGATACATGGATATTTTCACTTAAAAGGTTATGATCACAAAAAAAATTTTGATTATAAAAAAATGCTAAGAAAAGAAGAATTAGTTTTGAAATATTTCCACCAAATAAATTGACTCTTTCAAATAAAAAAATTGTTTTTATTTTACCTTTACTTATAGGAATCTTTTCATCTTTTAGTTTACCACCATATAATTATTATTTAATAAATTTTATTTCATTTCCATTATTATTAATTCATTTAATTCAAAATCATAAATATGGAAAATTTAGATTATTTTGTATTGGGTGGATATTTGGTTTTGGCTATTTCATCTCAAATATTTATTGGTTAACAAACTCTCTAACATTTGACAAAAGCTTTATAATTTTTATACCCTTTGCTCTTTTTTTAGTTCCTTTATTTTTGGGTCTATTTTATGGTCTAGCAAGTTTGTGTTGTGGTTTTTTTAATTTTGGTAAAAAATTTTCCTCCTTACTAATTTTCTGTATCTTTTTTTCAATTACTGAATATTTGAGAGGTTTATTTTTTGGTGGATTTCCTTGGAATTTAATTTCATATAGTCTATCTGAAATATTAGAATTAATACAGATACTTGCATTTGTTGGAACTTACACTTTTAACTTATTAATAATTACTTTTTTTTCATTACCTGCTTTATTATTTTTTGATCATGGAAGAAATATTAAATTATTTATATCAGTGTTTTCTATCTTAATAATAATTTCAAATTTTGTATTAGGTAGATTCACAATAGAAAATTTTAATAATTTTGAAAATAAAAAATTAAATTTTACTATTAAATTAGTTTCTCCTGAAATCGAAATAAGTAGGTTTTTAGATTTCACAGACCCCATTGATACAATAATTAATTTAATTGATATAAGTGATCCTAATCCTATTGAGAAAACATTGTTTATTTTTCCGGAGGGAATAATTCCAAACATCGAGTTGCATGATTTAAAAAATTACAAAGATATTTTTTCTAAGAAATATTCTACAAATCATAAGATAATACTTGGTATGACTAGTATTGAGAAAAATCAAATATTTAACTCTTTAGTTCTCATAGATAATAATACCAACTTGTTATATAAGTATAAAAAAAATAAGTTAGTACCATTTGGGGAATTTCTCCCATTTGAAAATTTTTTAGGTAAAGTTGGTTTAAAAAAAATCACTAGCGGTTATCAATCATTTTCAGCAGCTAATACAAGGAATATAATGACTATAAATGGGTTAAATTTTCTTCCTTTAATTTGTTATGAAATAATCTATTCAGGTAGAATTGGCAATAAACAAGAATTCGACTTTATATTAAATATATCTGAAGACGGATGGTTTGGTAAAACAGTAGGTCCTCATCAGCATTTTGCTCATTCAATATTCAGATCAATTGAGGAAGGCAAAAACTTAATAAGATCCACAAATAATGGAATTTCAGCAGTGATTGATCCAAAAGGTCAGGTAATTGATTACATTATGTCACAGGGAGTCATAGAAATGAAAACTTTTAAAACAGTGGAAAATACTCTTTTTAAAAATCACGGCAATACGATCTTCTTTTATTTTCTATTTATTTATATTACTTTAACTGCTTTTTTAAAATTAAGGGAGAACAAATAAATGAAAAAAGATTATTTATTCACAAGTGAGTCAGTTTCAGAAGGTCATCCTGATAAAGTATGTGATAGAATTTCGGATATGGTAGTTGACAGCTATCTAGCGTCTGAACCTTTATCTAGAGTAGCATGTGAAACTTTAACAACAACTAATAAAGTAGTTTTAGCTGGAGAAGTTAGAGGTCCAGAAATTCAAAAAGATAATTTAATTCAAAAGGTTAGAGATTGTATAAAAGATATTGGTTATGACCAAGATGGATTTACTTATAAAGAAGCAACAAAAATAGAGGCACATTTACATGCTCAGTCTTCTGACATTGCTATGGGAGTAGACTCAGGTGAAAATAAAGATGAAGGAGCAGGAGATCAAGGAATTATGTTTGGCTACGCTTGTAATGAAACGGATGTTCTTATGCCTGCACCCATTCATTATTCTCATAAAATTTTAAGATTAATGGCTGAAGATAGAAAAGCAGGAAATCTAAATGGAATAGAACCAGATTCAAAAAGTCAAATTACTATTGAATATAAAGATGGCAAACCATCAGCAGTAAAGTCAGTTGTAATATCTACACAACATTCTAAGGATATTAATTTAGCAAAAGTTAGAGAACTTTGCATGCCTTATATTCAAAGATCTATTCCAGGAAACCTATTAGGGAGCCTTGATGAAAATGAAATTTATATTAATCCAACAGGAAACTTTGTAATAGGTGGTCCCGATGGAGATACTGGCCTAACCGGAAGAAAAATTATTGTGGATACTTATGGTGGAGCTGCTCCACATGGAGGAGGTGCTTTTTCTGGTAAAGATCCAACTAAAGTAGACAGATCTGCTGCATATGCTTCAAGATATCTTGCAAAAAATATTGTTGCGTCTGGTATTTCTGATAAGTGTTTGATTCAACTTGCTTACGCTATTGGTGTATCAAAACCATTATCTATATATGTAGATCTTTTTGATAATGATGATGAAAAAAACAGACATGTAGAAAAACTAATAAAAGAAAATTTCGACTTAAGTCCTAGAGGGATCAGAGAGATGTTGGGTTTAAATAAACCTATATATGAAAAAACCGCAGCCTATGGACACTTTGGGAGAGAACCTGAGAATGATGGCTCTTTTTCATGGGAAAAAACAGATAAATCTGACGTTTTTACAAAGTAAATTGAGTAAATAGAGTTGAAAATTTAAGAAAAATAAATATATTCACCTCACATTATTGAAATTTCAAAAATGGGCTTCGGCCCATTTTTTTTTGTAAGGAATAAATGCTAAATAGAAGAGCAGATAA
>MDTG01090541.1_pt1 | contig 11724 bp, 10 predicted proteins | sample 811421 | NCBI WGS metagenome assembly MDTG01 (sample SAMN05326645, study PRJNA326480) | marine metagenome | isolation source: seawater | place: Pacific Ocean: South East | collected 2011
ATCAATACACCTAACATCCCATTAAGTGAGACATCTTCTCCAGAAACTGGCATTGCTGTATTATTGAAGGCGGACCAAATAGTATCATCGAATCCAGGCCCCGCAAATGTCACTCCACCCGCCGCAGCTTGCTGTCCTTGAATTGCTTGAGTATAGGTAACAGCTGCACCTTCAAAACCTGGCATGTTATTCATGCCTGACATATTGTTTGCAGCAAAGAATCCATCGAACTGAGCGTAATAAGTGTCTGCTAGAAATGCTGCTGCTTGTGACTTTTCATCTTCCCAATCTTCAGGGTCTTGCCCATCAACCGCAGCATCAAAGTGAGAATTGAGATCTGCGGCAGTTGCCTTACCAGCACTGAAAGATGTCATCTCTTGACCAATTGCGCCAGCTGCGAAACCAGCCTTAGTTAAGTCCATAATTCCTGAAATTGCTAGGCCCGTTGCCCCAACAACTTGTGGTTGGAATGGGATATTAGTAGTAGTAACTTCGGTATCACAAGGAGTTGCCGTATCTTCAGCACAGGTGTAGACCTTGGATTCACTGTAGGTTAAGGTTCCAGCAGACTTGTTGAAATCAATGATTTCACGGGTGTATGTGATATCATAATCAAAAGGACCTACCTTTTCATACACTGGTTCTGCAGCGCCTGGATTGGTTAGATTCCAAGCATAGTAACTTCTTTCACCAGTACTTGTTGCCCAATCTTCTTCTGCTTCTGTACAATCATCATTTGCACAGGCATTATCTGCAGGGAATGTTTCAAAATTTTCTTCCACTGCACCTTCAACCGCTCCTGTCGAAAGCATCGACAAAGGGGCACTTAAAACTAATAGTGCCAAAGCGGCACCAATCATCATCTTGCTGTTATTTAACATACTCATCGGTTCTCCTCAAAGCATCTAGGTGTTAAACATTACACCTACTGTAATGGTAAATATTAGTTTAATAACACAAACCAAAATAGCCATTGATGTAGATTCAGCCTCTGTAAAAAGATAACTGCTACAATACCAAGTGTAAAAAAGGAAGTGTTTTTGGCTAGGATTAAATCTGTGAGAGTTGATATTTATGCCAGAACCCGTTCAAAGAATCTCACATGAATCATACTCTTTTTTACAAGACAACATTGAATCCACAATCGCTATTGGCACCTCGATTAGAGATACTTTAGCGCCTTATTCAAACAAATCAACTTATGATACAAACTGGGAAGTGCAAGCTGCTGTTGAAGCACTTCATGTCTTTGGTTCAAGATGGACTATAGAAATACTTTCTACACTATATATTGCAGGCCCAAGGAGATTTAATGAAATGAAAAATTTGTTGGATGGTATCTCTTCAAGAACTTTATCAGATAAATTGAGACTATTAGCAGATGAAGGATTAATTGTAAGACATGTTGATGATGGCCCACCAATTAGAGTTAGCTACGCCCTAAGTGAGCATGGCAAGACATGTGGAAGGTTACTTTCCCCCTTGGTTGCTCACCTCAAAATTTATTCTGGTTCGGTACAAGTTGGCCAATAAATGTCAAAATATGTTTAATCAATAACGGGATGCTTTAACAAAGGAGAAGGTAAACCGGAACTTATGGCATTGTTAGCACAATGGGTTCGTCAACGTCCCTGGTTAGCAGCCGGTATTGCTGGTGCCGCAGGTGGAATCGCAGGAGTTGCAGGAACAATGGCCGCTGCTGCGAGTGCTGTTGGTGCTCTTGCTTGGCAAGGAGTGTCATCAAAATCAAGAAATAATGATCATCCTCTAAGAAGAAGGGTTTTGACTACACTGGAAAAACATCCAGGTCTCTGTTATCGTGAATTACAAACCGCACTTAATGCTGCTAACGGTACGCTTAGACACCACCTCGATGTATTACAATCTAGAAAAAGTGTCACAATTATGCATGTCAATGGAAGAACCTGTTATTTTGCTGGAGCGCCAAGTCAAATAGAAGTTCTAAAAGGTATTTCAATTAGTGAACAAAGAGCTGCAAGATCTCTTCCAATTGGACTTTCATTAGTTCAAAGATTGATAATTGAAGATATTGTAAAAGAAGGAATCCCACGCTCTCAATCAGATTTAGCTAGAAGAATTGGCAGAAGCAGAGCAACCGTTCATTCTGCTATCAAAGTACTTAGAAGAAGAGGGATTCTTAGAGAAGATAGAATTGAACTAATGCCTCACATCGATATGGACATTCAATGGCATGGTACTCATGGCGTAGATTATGATTGGGAAGATGAACGAAGATGAAATTTAACTATAATTTTCGCCTCTTGAGAGCCAATTAATACATAGTATTCAAAGACCTTCGCCGTTTTTTACTTGATGAGCAAGATGTTCAGTGTTCGAATTCAAGAGGTTGCCTTACCTACCAGTGATAGAGATTTGGATAGTCTAGTATCTTGGTTTACTGATTCACTTAGTCTTGTTAGGAAGCGTGGCGAGGAGATGGCTGATGGTGGCAAAGCGAACCCAGTTCATCGTCTGCTTAGAGACTATATTTTTGCTCAGCCAGAAATTGGTTGGGATGCACAAATGCTTGCTGATGAATTGGCATTAACTCCTGCCTCACTAAATCATCATCTAACTAGATTGGTTCAAGCAGGTATTATCGGATATACAAATGAAGGTAAAGGCTGGAGAAGATACTATCTTAGAGGTGGCTCAATCACTAAAGCAATCGAATTATTTTCCTTACAATGTAAAACAATTGTCGCTCAAAGACTCGACTTAATTGAAGATATGTGGGCGAGAGAAAACCCTAGACTTATTCTAGAATTACCAGAAAATGATGCTCCTCTATTATGTCTAGGAATTGTTGATCATCGTCCACTAATGAGCGATACCCCCGCAAGTGTACTTTCGCAATGGATGAGTGATTTTGGACTCCTAGGAGAAAGACCTGGTAAAGAAATCAATGCTGATTCTGTTTCAACTCGATTATTCGAACTATTACTTTCTCGAGATGCACCGTTATCTTTGGATGAGGCTGCAGAATTAATTGGCGAACAAAAACCTCGTATTGGTCGAATAATGGAAAGATTCCGTGCTAGTTCAATGGTTGAACGAATTCCAAGAACCGATAGATTGGCGATTGCTCTGTGGACAGCAATGACAACCCAATATCAACGTCGAGGCGAAGATTGGATGTTGAAAAAAGGTGGGTTTCAAAGAATTTTAAATTCTAAAAAGCAATCTTCAATCTTGATGAAACTAAAAAAGAGTAAATTAACCATTGAAGAAGTAGAGGCTGAAATGAAAGGAATTGAACCAAAACAGCAAATGCTGTTATTGAATCTTCTTGGTGGAAGGCTGCCTCTAGGGCACAGATTGCATGGCGAAGATTCAAGCCAAAATATTCGTCGAGTAAAGGACCAATTAGATAGAGTTCTAAGGAGAATGCGAAGAGTTGCAGAGATGTTAGAATCAAACCTTACTGAATAATAGTGTCCAATGCTTGAAAAACAAGTTGTATAACCACTATATGTGAGCGAGTTCATTGGCAATAAACCAGATAAGTGGGAAGGCGAGCCTCGCCCACTATTTCTTGCGCCTATGTCTGGTGTAACCGACCTCCCATTCAGGCTACTTGCTAAACAATGTGGTGCGGATGTAACTATTACTGAGTTCACAAATAGTACCGCTCTTAGTCGAGAAGCCGCTGTATCATGGAAAAAGATGGAATCTCATGAAACTGAAATTCCATTTATCCCCCAAATTTTTGGTGGAGACTCTAATGATATGGCTACAGCAGCGGAAATGTTAGCACCTAACGCAGATATTATCGATCTTAATTTTGGTTGTCCAGCTCCCAAAGTAACAAAAATTTGTGCTGGTGCTGCTCTAATGGGCGAACCTGATAACCTAGTTTCAATGGTCGAACGAATAGTTGAGCGTGTTGATATTCCCGTAACTGCGAAAATGAGACTAGGAACTGGAAGTAGCGAACATAATGCAGTTGAGATTTGTAAGAGATTAGAAAAAGTAGGGACCCAAAGATTGTGTGTTCATGGTAGAACATTAAGGCAAAGATACTCTGGCGAAGCAGATTGGAATTATATCAAGAAAGTCGTTGATTCTGTCAATGTCCCTGTAATTGCAAATGGTGATGTCATCGATGCCAAAAGTGCTACTGAATGCTTGAATACAACGCATGCCGCTGGATTAATGATTGGAAGAGGCGCTATTGGTAGACCATCGATGTTTGGAGAAATGAAAGTAGGCCTTGGATGGATGGAAGAAGGTGATTTACCTTGGGTCAAGGCAAATAAAAACGAATGGTATGAACTCGATGAAATCGGAAAATCATTCGCGACTAGGAAATGGTGTTGGGACAAATATATCGAATTATCAAAACAAACCACTGGGATTCAAGGTAAATGGATGCAAAGACATGCTGTTGCATTCAGCAAAGGATTACCGGGGGCAAAAAAAGTCCGAAGTCTGATGCATTTACAGCCAACTCCTGAAGATTTTGCTAAGTCAATCAGTGAGTTTTTAGTTGGCGAACTTTGTGTTGAGTAGTTCCTTAAGGCCACAAATATACTACAGTGTATCAATCACTATTTAGACTGAACTTCGATATATAGATTAAGTTGTTCTATGAATTATAGCGACCAATAAAATATTTCTAGAAATTATAAGATATACGAACATTATTACATTGGTGGTAATAGGAGGTAACAGTTGGTTTGTTGTTGTTACCTGACAGTTAGGAGAGGTTTTACAATGGATGTTGAAATAATACAATCTAGTGAAAATTCTCACTCAGATATACGTGTAAAAACTGGTGTTGACTTACTTAGTCAACAAATTTGGTGCTGGGGTAGAGACATACTTAGGGTAGAAGGAAATTGGTTATTTGATTTAGGATTCGAAATAATTCCTGCACCTCAATACATGGAAAGGGTGAAAAATATCTATCTATTTCACATTACAGATAGCCGACGAGTTATTTTGCGTGGTTTTGGAGTATTCTATACCGACGACCGTTATGGAAGTATTTTTGTTCCGCGCTACGAATTTATTCCAAAATACACACCCGTCAATGAATTCAAAACCCTGCCTTGGGGCGTTGATGATGTTACTGAATTTATTTCGCCGGTAGGTGTTGAAAGGGAATATTGCTCTATAATGCTTAGAGAACTTATCGATTGGATTATTGCTTACGAAGAAGATACTCTTGCTATTCTAGGGATGGATTATAGAATGGCTATTTTGGATTTATGGGATAATGGTAAAAGAAGAGTTTTCTCTCCTCAAAATAGCATTAAAGAGTGGACTAAACTACGAGATGAAATTGAAGAAATTCTTGTGGTTGAGGATTTGTAAATCATATTTTACTATTGAAACACTAAGAAGTCAATAGTATGATGGCGACTACATATTACATTTCGATCATAAATCGAAATCTCTACGGATTCTTCTAAGTTTAGTTGCTGAAGGTTTGAATGTATAATTCGCTAGAGAAATTTTTGGAGTTTTAGTTTGCATTTTTTGCCAAACTTGATTAAATCCATCATAAGAAATATTTTCAAGTCCTTCTGGAAGAAGTTGTACCTCAATTTCTTCAACTGATTTCTGTATGGCACAATAAGCGGTAATGCTAGGGTGCATTTGCATAACTGCTCTACGGATGAAATCTGGTATTACTTGTTCATAGCCATCTCCGCTAATCTTTTCTAATAAAAAAATATCATCTTGTCTACCCATTACAGCCTCAATAGACTCTCTAGCATCACCACACTGACATGGCTGCTTAGAAGTTACTAAAATATCATTCAATCGATATCGAATAATAGGTTGAGTCTTTCTCTTAAAATCAGAAATTATTGGATGATACCATCCTTTTTCTTCATCAACCCATTGCTTTTGAATAACCATTATTTCTTCATTGAGGTGTAAAGTTCCATGTTCACATGTAGCAGCAATTTCTCCTTCAGTAGAAGAATAAAATTGGTGAACGATTTGACCAAAATGATGCTCTATTTGTTTTCTATCAATCTCATCCAAAACCTCTGCCGCAGATACTAATTTCTTGACCTTGAGTGGCGATTTTACATCCGCTAGGTATCTTATAACACTTGGTGGGCCGATTAATATGTCTAGATTATCTTGTAAAATTGATTCATGGATCTCTTCTAAAGGATTCATTAAGTCATAAAATTTGAACTCTATTCTGTTTGAACCAACCGATTCAAAAGTATTTGAATTGGCCCTTAAGATCAATCCAATTTTATGCTTGGAAAAAATTGAACCATCAAGACCTCTAGCTAGCATGAATCCAGCCCATTCTGCTTGCTCTTTTTCACTAACAAAATGCATCCCTCTTGAACCACTAGTACCTGATGAATAACCGATTGAATACGGCCCTATTTTTGGTGAGAAGTCTCTAGTTTTTTCAGCATTATCTGCCAACCTCTTAGCCTCTTCAATATCCAATCTAACCGTCAATAAATCACTTAGATTTTCCATCATTATCGACTTATCAATCAAAGGAAATTTAGACCATTGGTTGTCCGAAAAACCTTTCCAATGACGCGCAAAAAAAGGTGAATTTTTACGAACAAATTTAACCTGTTTCTTCATTCCCCGGTTTTGAAGTTTCTCTATTTTCTTACGGCTATGAAATTTTTTAGGAGTAAAAATATAGCGGATTAATGTACTTAATTTACTCATTCCAACTCCTCCATACCTTGTTCAAATGTTTTGATTGGAGTCCAGTTTAATGCTTCCTTGGCGCCTGAAATGTCCAATACTAGAGAACCTGTTACCTGTCTAAGGCCATATGGCGTTATTCGTGGTTCCCACCTTTTACCAGGGATTAACGAAGCAACTAAATTAGATAAATGTGCAATAATGAGGATTGGGAAATATGGAAGTTTACGTTGCTTAAAATTGGAATTAAATTTTGCAGTATATGTTTTCATAATCGAATTAAATGTTCTAGGGTCTCCATTGGAAATATTGTAATATTTGCCGAGACTTTCTTGAGGAGATTTAATTGCTAAACAAACAGCATCGACAAAATTTGAAAGACAGGTTACATCGATTAATCCATTACCATCGCCTATGGTTTTGTAATGATTCTTGCCAATCAATTTCCTCAATCTTGGCAATAGAGTTTGGTCTCCCTTTCCAAAAACAGCTCTAGGTCTAAGTCCAATCCATGTGTCTTTAGGCTGAGTTAAACAAAACTTCTCTGCATCATATTTACTTGCTCCATAATGATGTTTTGGCCTGAATTTAAGATCTGGAGTCTCATCAATATGAGGTTCACTATGACTCATTCCATCAAAAATAGAGGCAGAAGAGACAACAACAATTCTAGAAATCGATTTTTCTTTAGCAACATGAAATATATTCCTCGTTCCATCTACATTGGTTTGAAAAAATTTCTTTTTGCTACCAAAGGGTGCGGCAAAAGCGGCACAATGAATTATTACATCACAATTAGTGATTTCCTGTGAAAGTTGTTCAATATCTGTAATATCGCAATTTTTCATATTGAAATCTTGTTCAATTAATTGGTTGATTTTAGTTTGTGAACGCCCTAGACCAATCACGGAGTTACCCTCGTCCCTCAAACGCTTCATAATAGCCATTCCTAGAGTGCCTGTAGCACCTGTAATAACTATCTTCATCGTTTCACCCTAGATTATTTTATGAGAAATATTTTTCCAAATTAATACCATTCCCATAGGCCAAGAAATTGCGATAAACCAAGCAAACCAAACTGGTAATAATGGAGGTCCTTCAACATCAACAGGGATTTCTGTGAAACTAGATTGACCATCTACTTCAAGCCAAATCTGGATGGTTTGATTTCCTGAAAATGGGAATACAATTTGTCCGTCCCAAATCGAAATATTATTCCTATTTTCTAGATCTGTTCGCATTCTAACCTCACCCTTTTCATTAGGAAAAACAACCTCAATCCAAGTATCCTCTATATTTGCGGTCTCATTAGATGCTGGCAAAACTACTACTTCTGTATCAATTAATGCCTTAGGAGGCCAAATCATGAACTCTACCCAAACATATGTTTCATTTACATCGACTAAATATCTCTTAGGTGCATCAAAACCTTCTCCCTCCTCGGTAAAATGAATCATATGGCCACTGGCTATAGGAACTAGTAAAATTGCAAAAAATAATGCCAATACTGAGGACTTAGATACTTGATTTTTTGATTTTTTAATCGTAAAAAATCTTTCCAATGATAATCGTTCAATTGCTGAACCAAATCCAAGACTAAAGGTGTAAAATATTCTTAAGATTGCTATACTAAACACAACCGAAAGAAGAGTATTGAAAATTCCAACTTCTTGTGGAATATAATCCATGAATGTTGGCAACCAAACAACATCTACGAAAATAACCAGTGCAACTAAGCGGTTAGGATTTTCTAAAACAGAGAATTTTCTTGTAAGAATCAAAACAGGGAATAAAAGCCAAGGCAGACAATTTGCAGCCCATGTGGTATGAGGTGAACCTGGCCTAAAGAAGTGCTCACTGGTCATAAATGAGGTGACTAAAAATGGAACCAAGACCAAGAACAATAATTGTGAAGCGAATAACAATCCTGCTAAGGAAATAGCACCATTCTTACCAAGCCATCTATCGGCTAAAGGAAGGAAAATAATCAATGCCGCACCTGCAAAAATAAAGTGTAATATTATCTCTAAATTCATAATTTCTAAAGTAGAAGCTCTAGGATCCAAAAAGTTAGCAAAGGCTAGGTGGAAATGATAGACTAATGCCCACAGAGTTCCCAAAATGATTAGATTAAGCCATTTAGGAGAGTTTTCTTTTAGCCTCTCTTTCATCTGAAGTGCTAACGCAATTGTAGCAACCTCAACCAACATCCCGCCAGCAAAAGTCCAGATGTGGGGTGGAGTAATTATCATCGTATCAACGCCATAACTTGTATGCCAAAAGTCATCATATAAGCCCCCAATAACCAATGTCATTAATCCACAAACCATCATCCAAAGACTAGTAGGAGCAATAATTGGTCCAATGTAAAATCCTACTTTATTCTCTTTCTTTGAAATAAAATTATACCAAAAGATGTATGATAAAAGCATTATACTTGTCGGAATTATTCCAGCCAGAATCATAATATGCGGGGGTGTGAATAATTTGTCTCTCCCAACATCGGTGTGCCATTGTAAATCAACTGCTAAACCAGATCTTGCGATAATATGATACAAACATAGAACCACCAAAAAAAGTAAAAGAAAATTATCTTCTTTACTTCTCTTATAATCCATCATCAAAACTCCCACTTGGCCGTCGTAGACTTCCCTGAACGGTCTACTATACAATGTTCAAGTGTATCATTTTGTCCATCAATTTTTTGTAAAAATTCATGCATATGCTTGCCTGACAACCAGTTAGAATCGCCTGAAAAATAGTTATTACTAGACTCCTGCAGTCGATTTTTTTTATTTCCGGCCGCTAAAAATTTATTTGCCTTGATTTTTTCATCGAAGAAACCAATCGTTGTAAAATTCGGATCAAAATTCTAATTATCGTAGTCCACTGAAATTAATTTAATTCCCTCTCCTGATACACCCATTACTGCTACCACACAGTATGACTCATAATCCCATTCACAATGCTTTGTTGGTCTATCATCTCCAATACATAATAAAGCAAATTTATTTCTCAACGATGGTAATAAATCCGCTATTGACTGTAATGCAATATGTGGGCTACAACTTCCATCAGTTACATCAAATGAAAAACAGGCTGGACTATCAAAACTTATGTTGGTACAATGTATATCCAGCCCACCATGGATATGAGTTGCAAATGCGGGCTCCGTCCTAAAGTGTTCTCTAAAAACGCCTCCATGAACGATTAAACCAATATCTTCTGGTTTTATTTTTGCTTTATGAATTGCTTTTTTAGCCAGTTTTATTGTAGATTTTAACAAATTATTGTACCCTATTTTAGTACTTTCCCATGAAAGCATTACGACCAATTTTCCACCCCCTCAGGGAGATTAAAATGAATGGCTACAATAGCAACGCCTGAACCGAAAGAAATCAACAGTACTGTTTCATCAACGTTCAAATATTTATTTTCAAGTGAAATTTCCAATAATACCCCATGTGTTGTAGATGCGGTATTGGCTGTCTCAACGCTCTCGTTGTGTAAGAACTTAATTTCTCCTAAGGCTTCAGTTGCTATTTTTGCTCCTTTCTTAACCGCCTTAGGGGTTGTCGGGTGAGCATAGGTATGATCAATCTGTTCCCATTTAACGCCCATTTTATTCATAGAACGTTGTAAAAAAGTACCTAGATTAGTCATTACGCTATTTTGTAATTCTCTTGCCTTGGTCCTCATTCGAGGACCACGGTGATTTTTACATGCCTGTCCAATGCAAAGCCGATTATGTTGGGCCAAGGTAAATGGTTCACTAAATTTGATTCTTCCCTCTTGTTCGGTTGGCCCTAAAATGTATGCTGCTGCTCCATCCCCAACTGTTAGTGAGGGTATTGCTCTAGGGTTAAGATATAGGTTTCTTCTTTTTGCCTCATCTATTATAGGAGTAATATGTTCTCCTGAGACAATTAATGCATAATTAGCCTGTCCACTTTTTATTCTTGATTCTGCGATCATCAGTGCAGTTGCCATACCGGCACATGCATTGGAGACATCAAAGCACTGAGAATTTTTAATTCCAAGTTTATCTGCGATAAGCGAAGCAAAACTTGGAGATAAATGCTGACTTAGTTCATGATTCATTTTGCTGACTGAAGAATTTATCACCAAATCTATGGAATCAGGTTCAATCTGTGCTCTAGAAATAGCCCTTTTCGCAGCTTCGATGGCTAATTCAAAACTACCTTGTTGCTCAGAAACTTCATGGTGGGCTAAAATTCCTGTCAATCTAACAAAATCAAGAGCCCTAGGTAAATCACTAGGTGAAGCAAATGAAGACGTAGTTACCTTTTTTTCTGGCAAATAAGCCCCAAATGAGACCATCTCAGCATACCTGTTAGTACTCCCCATTATCAATAAATTCAACATCTAGTAAAAAAAACTTCAACCGACAATAAGAACTACTGCAAAGTTAAGTCGTAGTAATACTAATTGTAGAACCATTAGAAAATAGAAATTGATAAACTCCATTATTATATTCAACCTGTAAATTGATATAACCCTATTTAGACATCCTTATTGCTAAATGATTACTAGCATTATCATGGATGTGATGTTGATCATTGTTAGCATGGTCATTACATTGATTGCTGCAGCATTAACTGTACCTGCTGGTTTTGGCCTTGCAACAATGCTAACACCTGTAGTTTTACTATGGCTACCGCCTCATGAAGCGATTGCTGTTGTTGCAATTATTCATGGAGCGCATAATGCTTGGAAATTGAAGATTTTACGTTCAAGTATCAATATTGACGCAGTAAAGAGATATGGATGGGCGCTAATATTAGGAGCAATAATCGGCTCATTATTACAATCAAAAATACCTTCCAATCCCTTACTTTTGGTTGTTGGAATCGCGTTGATTATCCTGCCACTTTTATCGGTGACAGAAAAATGGACTAAACTAAGACTTGGGGAAACCGAGGATAGAATTGGCGGATTTGGATCAGGGTTTTTTGGTGGCTTAACAGGACACCAGGGTGCTTTAAGAGCACTATTTTTACAAAAAAGACTACCTGATAAGATGGCCTATGCTGCCAC
>MDTG01129030.1_pt1 | contig 11724 bp, 12 predicted proteins | sample 811421 | NCBI WGS metagenome assembly MDTG01 (sample SAMN05326645, study PRJNA326480) | marine metagenome | isolation source: seawater | place: Pacific Ocean: South East | collected 2011
CCATAAAAACCCATATCATCCCGATCATCAACCAAAACTATATGGCGGCTACCAACTAAATCATCATTAATTTCAGTAGCAATTCGCTCCTGCAATTGCGTCAAACGACTATAGCGATATTGTTTTATTTCTTCAGCCACTTCTGCCTCTAATCCATATGCCGAGGTACCCTCCTCGGGGGAGTAAATAAAACCTGAAAGATGGTCAAAACGTGTTTCTTCAACGAATTCTAACAGTTGCTCAAAATCTTCATCTGTTTCTCCAGGAAATCCGACTATAAAAGTCGAACGTAATCCAACGCCTGGTATGCGATCCCGCAACAAATCCAAAAGGTCAATAGTTTTCTGACGCGTAGTAGCTCTTTTCATCCGGCGCAAGACAGAATCAGAAATATGCTGTAAGGGCATATCAATATACGTACATATTTTCGTTGACGACGCAAAAAGATCAATCATTTCCCCAGTCCAAAAGGCTGGATATGTATACATCAATCTAATCCATTCTATTCCCTTCACTTTTTCAAGTTCGGTTAATAATTTAACTAGCGCAGGTCTCCCGTATAAATCAGCACCATAACGGACAGAATCCTGAGAAATTAGGATTAATTCACGAACACCATTGTTCGCCAATCTTTCTGCCTCGACCAACAAATCTTCTACTGTTTCACTCTTATGAGGTCCCCTAATGGCTGGAATTGAACAAAAAGCACATTTATGATCGCATCCATCCGATATTCGCAAATAACCCCAATGAGTCGGTGTCATTGATTTGCGTACCGTATTACGTAATTTTCTATTAGGCGTATTATTCAGTATTCGATCAACACTATCCACGATCTCAACCTCTTGCTCAATCGTCAATAATGCATCTGCTTCAACCATTTCTGAGCGTAATTCTTCTTCATATCTTGTTGCTAAACAGCCAGTAACAATTACGCCTTTGCATTTCCCTTGTTCTTTTAAACGGTGAGCCTCCATAACAGCATCTACAGATTCCTCTTTTGCAGGCCCTATAAATCCGCAGGTATTAACAATTACCACGTCAGCCTGTTCCGGTTGTTCCGTTATCTGATAAGAATTACCTTCTAATAATCCTAACATTCTTTCACTATCAACAGTATTCTTTGGACAACCGAGACTAACGAGATGAACTTTTTGGGGAATTTCTTTCTTCATAATTGGCTAATAAGTGTTTTGTACATATTCAATAGCATCTAAGGCATCTTTCTCAGAAACATCTTCATAAATATCAACCTTTCCTACTTCTTCGGATAAAATATATCGAACCGCACTACCGACGCGCTTTTTATCATTCCGAGTGCGCAAAAGAATTTCGCCAGCCTCTACACTCTCTAACCCGAGCGGTACACCTAAACGTTCCCAAAGAGAGTCATGACGCAATCTTTCTTCCGAAGACATCAACCCTCGGGACGAAGAAATATGAGCTACTGCAAGAGCACCGAGAATTACTGCCTCTCCATGGCGATACTTTTTGTAATCTGTAGCCGCTTCAATCGCATGCCCGATTGTGTGGCCATAATTAAGTATCGCACGTAATCCACTTTCGCGCTCATCAGTACTCACAACTTCGGCTTTAATTTTTGCATTTCGCTCAATCAACCAATCTAACTCTGATGGAGTTATTTTCATTTGTAAAATATTTTCGATTTCACGCTCTAAAAATTCAAATAACTCATTGTCTCGTATTACAGCATGTTTTACGACTTCGGCCATTCCCGATACAATCTCCCTTGGCGGCAAAGACCTAAGTGTATCGGTATCTGCAAAAACCATTCGCGGTTGATGAAATGCACCTATAAGATTCTTACCCAAAGCATGATTAACACCTGTTTTTCCACCAATACTTGAGTCAACTTGTGCAACAATAGTTGTTGGCACTTGAATAAATTTAACACCACGCAAATATGAAGCTGCCACAAATCCAGCCATATCACCAATGACTCCACCACCCAAAGCCAATATCCATACTGACCGATCCGTTCCTGCAACTATCAACTGACCAAAAATGTCTTCAATTCCTGCTAAATTCTTCTCGTTTTCTCCTCCGGAACAAACTATTTTAAGCGGATCAAATCCCGCTGAACTCAAACTCTTTATAACCGAATCTGCATAAATCTTGTCTACATTCTGGTCCACAATTACGGCAACCACTCGCGCCAACCCAAGCAGAGCACAGTGACCACCTAATTGATCCATTATACCATGTCCAATTAGAATATCGTACTGAGTTCCTTCAGTCTTTACGCACGCTGTCTTCACACCAATGCTCCAATAAATTAATTAATTCGGTTACAGATTTTTCTGGGCTTGAATCCTGTTCGGATCTTATTGATAAATGAGCCCGATTGTACAAAGGGGCCCGATCTGTTAACATCTTGCAAATTTTTTCGCGCTTTGCTTTACCATTTAGTCCAGATAATAGAGGACGATCATCGTGACGGGCAATTCTCGAGAGAATTGTGTCAACAGTCGCTTGAATACAAACTAGGACTCCTTCTTGGCATATTAAATCTAGATTTCTTGAGTCAATAATCGAACCGCCACCAAGAGCAACAACCGAATTATTGCTCCTACAAACCTCTTCTACACAGGCATTTTCCAAGTGACGAAAATAAACTTCGCCTTCCTCAGAAAAAATGCGTGAGATCGACTTACCCTCCTTATTTTCAATCATGTCGTCAGTATCAAAAAAAGTACGGCCTAAGCGTAATGCCAAAATACTTCCAATTTTAGTCTTTCCAACACCCATAAAACCTGTCAAAAAAACTGGCCTGATAAGGTTCACAAAAAATCCTTCTTTTTAATTCTTTTAACCCGTTTTTCTTCATAACAGCCTATACAATTCCATAGTGGTGGCTTATTCAGAGCATTATAAGAAACATCTATTACATCCCGAAGCAATTCACTGACTTTTTTTCCACAAGTATCACAATTCATGCGATTTTTCGTAATCATGATCACATCCGATTTACGGTTCTAATACCAAGTAAGCCAAGGCCGACTTTAAGCACATTACCAGTTAAGTCGCACAATTTCAACCGACTGACTCTCATTTGATCGTCTGCCTTTAACACAGGACATCGTTCATAAAACCTCATAAACAGTTCAGATAACTCATAAAGATAATTACAAAGTATGTTAGGGAAGCAATCTCTCGCCACAGAATGTACAACCTCATTTAATTGTACTATCTTTATTACTAGATCCCGTTCAGAGGAGTCTGTTAGAACTACTCTGCCTTCAATTTCGCGCAGTTGATTCTCAGTAATTTCAGCTCGCCTGAATAAACTTTTAATTCTCGCGTAGGAATAAAGTAGATAAGGTGCTGTATTGCCTTCCAAAGATAACATCTTATCCCAACTAAAAACATAATCTGTTGTTCTATTTAATGAGAGATCAGCATATTTTACACTACCTATTCCTATTACTTTGGAGATTTCTCGGCGTTCAGATTCCGTAAGGTCTGGGTTTTTTTCTCCTATTAAAATGAATGCCCTCTCTTCTGCTTCATGCAACAATTCCATTAGCTTTATAGTACCACCACTACGAGTTTTAAAGGGCTTACCATCATTCCCAAGCATAGTGCCAAACGGGTGATGCTCCAACGTACAAGAGTCCCGAACCAAACCAGATTTACGCGAAACGGCAAATACTTGGCGCAAATGCAACGACTGGCGAGCATCCACGATGTAAAGTAACCTACAAGCCTTTAATACTTCCGCTCGATAACGGAGAGCAGCCAAGTCAGTGGTGGCATACAAATATCCACCATCGGACTTCTGAACAATAACAGGTGTAATCTTATCTTCTTTATTCTTGAATTCCTCAAGGAAAACGCATTGTGCCCCCTCAGATTCTCGCAAAAGACCTTTTTTATGCAAATGTTCCACGATATTCGGAAGGTCTTCATTGTAAGCACTCTCAGCATGTATGTCTTCTCGTTTCAATGTCACATCTAATGTTCGATAAACTTGCTCACAATGCTCTAACGAGGTTTCGACAAACCGCCTCCAAGAAGCCCTTACAGCCGAATCTCCACTCTGCAATTTAACTACATATTCTCGTGCAGTAGCAGCAAAATCCTCATCATTGTCAAATAATTTTCTTGACGCCTGATAAAATGTCTCGAGATCTTCTAATTCGGAAGCCGAATCCCCTCCAGATGCAGATACACGGTCCATATACGCAATTAGCATCCCAAATTGAGTTCCCCAATCACCAACATGATTATGCCTTATGACATCATGCCCACAGAATTCTAATATTCTAGCGAGTGTATCTCCTATAACCGTACTTCGTAAATGACCAACATGCATTTCCTTAGCTAGATTGGGGTGCGAATAATCAATAACTACTTTTGAAGGATTAACACTTAGCTGAATACCTACACGCGGATCATTTAAAACATTATTCACAAACTGATTAAGCCATTCCAACCTGAGTCGAACGTTAATAAATCCTGGGCCAGCTATATCCACAGAATCAGCAATATCATTTAATTCGACGCAATCAATAACGGCTTTAGCAAATTCTCTTGGATTCTTCCCAAGTTTTTTTGCCGCAGGCATAATACCATTTGCCTGATAATCTCCGAACTCCGGTCGCGTAGCTGGCACAACCATAGCTTTCGTTCCCTTTGATGCACCTACGGCTACCATCGCTGTCACAATACGATCTTCAATAACACTCCTAATACCTTTCATGATTTCATATTCTCTAACGCAGCCGAGGTCATAATATCGGCGCTTGGTGTGACTCCAGTCCATAGTTCGAAAGACCGAACTCCTTGCCAAATTAACATTCCCAGCCCATTTACAACTTTAGCGCCACATTCTTCTGCTTTCGACATCAATTCCGTATGTAATGGTCTGTATATATTATCTACCACTAACATATCCGGTCGAATAACTGAAGTATCCTGTAATGGCGATGACCTCACATCAGGAAATAACCCAACAGATGTAGAATTAATCAAAAGCCCCACCTGACCCCAATCACTTTCCGACATCCGATTTGTACGTACTCTACCACTAGAATCCAATTCATTAGCTAATAATTTGGCCTTTTCCATTGTTCGATTTATTAAATAGACTCTTTCTATTTCCGAGCGCTGCAATAGAGAATAGAGAACTGCACGTGCAGCTCCACCTGCACCGAGCAACACGACATTTGCAGGCCACTTCTCAAAACCTCCTTCTGTATTTAGGCTTTTTGTAAAACCATAAACATCGGTATTGTAGCCAATTAGTTTACCACTCCTGTTTGTTATAGTATTTACAGCTCCTATTGCCTTTGCTTCCGGCGAGACCTCATCAAGATATGATATTACCGCTTTCTTATGAGGAACCGTCACATTCATTCCTGCCATATTAAAAGCTCGCAGACCTTCGACAGCTTTGGAAAGTTCTGCATGCTTGACCTTAAATGCGACATAAGCATAGTCAAGCCCTAAGTCGTTAATAGCGGCATTATGCATCGCTGGTGAGGCACTATGCTCTACAGGATCACCAATTACCCCGAGTATACGAGTCGTTCCGTAAATCAATTTAATAAATCTTCAATAAACTGATCAGCAATTTCTACAGCTTCTCCCCAAGAGACGTCGTACAATATTCGTATTACGATAACACCTCCGCAAAACAACGCACTACCAAGCATAATCAAGCGTATAAGTGCCCTCATGACTTCTTCTCCTTTATCGCGTCAAGTATTTCGAAAAAATGAGGATTTATCTTTTCAAGCGTTTCCGTATTTTCGATAAGGACTTCACTTTCACACCAAAGACTTAGAATAGCGAATGCTTGAATAAGTTCAACGTTTCCTTTTGAATCTACTTTGCCACCACTTACCGGGAAACCACCTTTAATTACTAGCCCCTCATGGAATTCTCCTATTCGCACGGACAATGCTCGCATCGAATCGAAAATATGCTCGATGATATCAAATGATTCATTACGCAAAGATTCAATATCACGTATAACCGTCTCTCCATTTACCCTAGTTGCTAGAACCGCAAGCAAAAGTATCTGAGGCAAAATCTTTTCAGTGCGGTTTCCCGCAATACGCGTAGCCTTTAGCTTACTAGCACGAGCTGTCAAATCATAGACATTGTCTTTTAAATCGACGAGCTCAATGTCAGCTCCAATTTGGCGTAAAAAATCTAAAAAATACCGTTGTCCTGACCGAATTGCGATAGATCTTATCACCAATTGTGAGCCCTTGATGACTAATGCCGGAAGTAAAAATGGATATGCCAGGTTGAGATCGCCTGGAATCTCCACATCCAGAGGCTGTATGTTTTGCTTTCCTTCCAGCGAAAGTCGATACTCACTGTCGCACTTGCGACGTTCCACTCTAACCCCTCTAACTCTCAAAAATCGTTCCACTCGATTACGATTTTTTTCTGTTTCTCTTAGCGTTGTCTTACCCGAACAATAAAGGGATGCCAGCAAAATTGCCATTTTCACATCGGCCGCAACATCAACTATATCATGGGCAACCGCTTCAGTGCGCTGAGCTCCTACGGAATAAACAGAATCAGTCTCTCTATCTGCTTGCATACCCATAACTGACAAACATTGTAACACCTGTTCAAACCAAATTGTATCAAGACCTAAATCTACACGATAGCGTATTTTATGCACAGATAGCAAAGATAAAAGCATCAGTCCGACGTCACCAAAAGAGGATAAACTTATTACCTGATTTACCTTTTTAAATGAGTTCAATCCTTTTCCGTGTACGACAAAAGAACTATCACTCTGATCTATCTTAACACCAAGCAGTCGAAGGAGATTTACAACAGCAATACTCGTTGGAGGAACGTTATTTATTCTGCTCACACCGTCAGCAAGTGAGGCCATTAAAATAGCTATCTCTGCCTGTACTTTCTCTCCAGGCACTATCACTTCACCATTAACTTTACGCGTCGGCGTAATTATCCTATTCATTTTTTAAATTTTTCAAAATTCAATTTCTAATTCGATAAATTGTTATCAAGGTCGTCGAACCCGGAAGCCTAGTTGATTGAGAAGGATAACGGCATAATCGGCACTCTCTTCAGAATCAAAACCCAATCGCAAAGTCCCCCCTTCTCCTTCTCGAACCTTCAAAACCTCAATATCGTTTATGTTAATATTATTCTGCTTCAAAGTCAGAGCAATCTCAGCAATCACTCCTGGACGATCTTCGGCAACTACGCGGATTTCGTGAAGGGTATGAAGAAAACCCTTGGCATCTTTTGGTATCGAGCTACGTACATCATTTGCATAAGAAAAATCGGTTTTTAAACTACCATCTGTTAAACGATGGCGAGCGTCCATTAATGACTCGATATAAGTATCAACCATATCACTGACATAATCTGCATTCGTTTCATAAATATCGCGCCATACTGGATCGTATTCACTTGAGGCAATTCGAGTCATATCTCGAAACCCACCCGCAGCCAAAGGTAGAAAATGATCTTCTTCTTCATTTAGGCGACCAACTGCTTCGACCAGCTTTGTTGCCATCAATTGAGGCAAATGACTTATTGCAGCTACGGCTTTGTCGTGGGCTTCTTCATCAAGTTCGAGTACGCGGGCACCCGTTAACCGAAGAAAACGAACAAACTCACTATAACTTTCTGCAGGAACTAATGCGTTTGGGGTTAAGATATATATTGCATTTTGAAAAAGAAATGGGTCTGCGGCAGCAACTCCTGAACGTTCAGATCCAGCCATGGGATGCCCACCGATGAAAAATGTTTCAGCTCGGAAATGTTTTTTTGCGCTGCTAATAATATTTCGTTTTGTACTCCCAACATCCGTGACAATTGTTCCCGACTCAATTAATGGACCCAGTTCTTCAATTAGTTCCAAAATCCGGCTAATCGGTGTGCATAAAAAAATCAGATCCGCATCCTTCACTGATTCTTTTAGATCCTCGTATGACCAACCCTCATCGATTACACCAGAATCCAAAGCGACTCGAATGGTTTCGGGCCTGCTAACGCCAACAATACACCCCTTAAACCCACGGCGTTTGAATGCTAATCCTAAGGAGCCTCCGATCAAGCCAACTCCAATGATTACAACACGATTAAAAACGGCTAATCCTCCTCTTCTAAATAGACAGCTTCCGCGATTATCCGACGAAAGATATCCTCTATCGTTTGATCTCGCATTGGTCCTTGATTAGCATCTTTTAATTTTTGTAGCAAGGCTCTTTCCCGTTCAACATCCTTAATCGGTCGACCAAGCATTTTCTTTATCTGGCCGATCTGAAGTGCACAAGACATACGCTCATTAAGCAGTTTAGTTAATTGAAGATCAATTTCATCTATTCGTTGACGCCTGTTATCAATATCTACTTCGACCATTTAGTCACCTCATGCCTATTGAATGACGAACCGCCTGCATAGTCTGATCAACTAGCGGACGAAGGTTTCGCACACTTTCAGCTAAAACATTATCTAAATAATCAGTATCACGACTCAGTTTACCATATCGTGCTTGGATAGGCTCAAGTTCAGCCATCACAACTTCTAAAACGCCTTTTTTCAAATCACCATATCCTTTGCCTACAAAATGTGCTTCTATTTGCTCACGACTCCAGCCGCTCAGGGCTTCAAAGATACAGAGTAAATTATGAACACCAGGACGATCCTTATCAAAAACAATTTCGCCCAAAGAATCAGTAACCGCGCGCATAATTGTCTTTTTTATTTTATTCGGCTCATCGAGCAAATCAATGCTATGAAATGGACCTTCACTCGACTTTGACATTTTACACGTTGGATCATCAAGTCCCATAATGCGTGCTCCAACTTTTCGAATAATAGGTTCAGGTATTGTAAAAACGTCTCCAAATTTTCTATTAAAACGCTCGGCTATATCCCGGGTCAACTCAACATGTTGCTTCTGATCTTCTCCAACAGGAACTTCATCAACACCGTAAAGTAAAATATCCGCAGCCATAAGAGTCGGATAAGTAAACAAACCTGTACTAACCCGCTCTCTCTGGCTTCCAGCTTTATCCTTAAATTGTGTCATTCGTTCCAACCAGCCCAAAGGCGTAACACAATTTAAAATCCAAGCCAGTTCCGTATGTTCGGGTATATGGGATTGAACAAAAACATTAGCTTTTTGAGGATCGAGTCCACAGGCTATGTATAACCCGATTAATTCGCGCGTCAAAATCCGAAGCTCGCTGGGATCATGATCTACAGTAATCGCGTGCTGATCCACTACACAAAAGATATTTTCTTTATCATCAATGTCATTGACCCAGTTTCGGATTGCGCCTATATAATTACCCAGATGGAGTCGTGCAGAAGGCTTTACACCCGAAAAAACTCTTTTTTTCACGTTGCCATTAACTCCCGAACTTTAGAACCTATGTCGTCTTCTCTCATGAAAGACTCTCCAATAAGCATTGCGTCAACTCCCGCCTGATCTAACCGCTCTACGTCGTGTCGATCGTTGATACCGCTTTCGCTTACAATTAAAGAATCTTCAGGACGTCGATTTAGTAGTTCAAATGTGGTATTTAAATCAGTGGTGAAAGTTTTTAAATTACGATTGTTAATTCCTATCAAACGAGCGCCTGACGCGACTGCGAATTCGAGTTCACTCGAATCATGAACTTCTACTAAAGGCGTCAATTGGAGCTCCAAAGACAAACCGATAAAATCAGACAATTGACTTCCATCCATTAAAGATACAATGAGCAACACCCCATCAGCTCCAAGTATTCGACTTTCATAAATTTGATATTCATCAAGCGTAAAGTCTTTGCGTAATACGGGCAATCCACTTGCAGATTTTGCGATACCGATATAGTCATCCGATCCATAAAAATAAGCCTCGTCAGTAAGCACAGAAAGACAATGGGCCCCGTTATTAGCGTATTGCACTGCAATTTTTTCAGGATCAAAGTCGTTTCTGATAATACCTTTGGAGGGAGAAGCCTTTTTGATTTCTGCGATAAGAGATATTTCCTCCCCAGAAAGTGCAGCAAAAAAATCAGATGGCTCCTCAGAATCATTCGCCCGATATCGCAAATCTGTTAAGCTTTGCACTCTCTTTCTAGCCGAGATGAATTCGCGTTTATAAGCTACAATTTCTTCTAAAATATTAGTCATCTATCAGTAACTCATTTTAATAAAACTATCGAGAGTCTTGCGCGCAGACCCGTCATCAATCGCTTCTCGGGCTCTTTCGACGCCTTCACTTAAGGACATGCTTAATCCCCCAGCAACAAGTGCTGCAGCAGCATTAAGCAAAACAATATCTCGTTTGGGACCAAGACTGCCATCGAGTATTTCACATAATATTTTCGCATTTGTTGCAGCATCGCCACCCTTAATTTCGGTCAAATCTGATTGTTTAATACCAAATTCTGCTGGATGAATTTCCATCGTTTCGATTTTTCCGTTTATCAATTGACTAACGCGCGAACTTCCAGTTAAAGTTATTTCATCTAATCCATCCGCTCCATGGACTATCAAAGCTCGTTCCGCTCCCAAATGCTTAAGTACTCCAGCCAATTTTTCAGTTAATTCAGGCGCATATACACCAATTAACTGACACGGTGCACCAGCTGGGTTTGTTAGCGGTCCTAATACATTAAAGACTGTTCGAATACCGATTTCCCTACGTGGTCCAATTGCATGCTTCATGGCTCCATGTAAGGCAGGAGCGAAAAGGAATCCAATACCCACTTCGTCTATAGATTCAGCAACTCTTTCGGGAGAACAATCTAAATTGAAACCTAGTTCCACCAAAACATCTGCAGATCCACAATTGCTCGACATAGCCCTATTGCCATGTTTAGCCACACCAAGACCGGCACCAGCAACAACAAAAGCTACCGTTGTAGAAATATTAAATGTGCCCGACCCATCACCTCCTGTACCACAAGTGTCCACTAAATCTTTTCTCTTGGGTACTATAGATTTAGCCTTCTCCCGCATAACTCGAGCACACCCAGCTATTTCCTCTGTCGTCTCGCCCTTCAATCGAAGAGCTATTAAAAACGCGCCAATCTGCGCATCTGTAGTTTTCCCACTCATGATGTCACTCATAACTTCGGTAATCGTACTAATATCCAAATTATCTCCACCAACGAGTGTCTGAATCGCCGCCTGAATCATACTCCACCTCTTATAGTTTTAGAAAGTTGTCCAAGAGGTGCATACCCTCCTCAGACAAAATTGATTCGGGATGAAACTGGACTCCTTCAACTGGAAACCGAACATGGCGCAATCCCATAATTAAGCCCGTATCGGTTTTAGCGGATACTTCTAACTCCGCTGCAGGCCACTCTTCGCCACTAACCATCAACGAATGATAGCGCATACCTTTAAAAGGACAAATTATATCCGAAAAAATACCGCGACCATCATGAAAAATTGAGGCGGTTTTTCCATGTACAGGTACTGCTTTCACGATTTTTCCACCAAATCCGTTCGCTATCACCTGCATACCTAAACAAACACCCAAGATAGGTACGCGATCTGCTAAAAAACGTACTGCGATTTTAGAAATCCCAGCATCCTCAGGAAGACCAGGGCCAGGAGAAATCACAAGCCTTTGTGGCCGTAATTTTTCTAGGTCCTCGATACTTATTTCATCGTTGCGAAAAACCTTAACTTCGGCACCAAGTACCTGCAAATACTGCACTAAATTGTAGGTAAAGGAATCGTAGTTATCAAGTAAAA
>MDTG01411969.1_pt1 | contig 11724 bp, 10 predicted proteins | sample 811421 | NCBI WGS metagenome assembly MDTG01 (sample SAMN05326645, study PRJNA326480) | marine metagenome | isolation source: seawater | place: Pacific Ocean: South East | collected 2011
TCAATGATTATCGCCGTCGCCTTGCTCTATGGTTACAAAAACTCAATAGGTCAGCATAGATTTATAATGTATGGCTTAGGTAGTTTTTTCATTATGGGATTGGGAATTAGAGCGCTTTTCCTAGGAAGCTAAACCGAAATGATAAAAAACCACGGTAATAGCTATTCAAATGGCACACTTGCATTATGAACGATCGTGTATTGGTCACAGGTGGGGCTGGATATCTAGGAAGCCATACCGTTCTGACACTTCTTGAATCAGGTAAAGAGGTAGTTGTTTTGGATAACTTTTCTAATTCATCCCACCACTCAATTGATGGGATTGAAAGAATCTGCGGGAAACGCCCTATCGTTATTCAGGCTGATGCACGGGATTCTCTAGCGTTATCTCATGTATTTCAAAAATATGACCTAGAAGCTGTATTTCACTTCGCTGGACTTAAATCTGTTGAAGAGTCAGTGAGAACTCCGGAGGTTTATTATGACGAAAATATCGGAGCTACCTTAAACATAATTGAACAAATGCGAATTGCTGAAGTGCGAACACTCGTGTTCTCATCTTCGGCAACAGTGTATGACCCCAGCGAAACTCCTCCGTACGGTGAAGCCTCAAAAACTGGCCCGAATAACCCATATGGGCAAACAAAACTGCTGATAGAACAAACTCTCACAGATCTCGCAAATATAAATAACCAATGGAGTATCGGCCTTCTCCGCTATTTTAACCCTGTTGGGGCGCACCCCTCTGGCCATATTGGAGAAGCTCCATCTGGGAAACCAAATAACCTAATGCCACTTCTCATGCAAGTAGGAATAGGTAAATTAGATAAGCTTTTTATTTATGGCGATAACTACGACACCCCAGATGGTACTTGTATCAGAGACTTCATTCATGTGATGGATCTCGCTAGAGGACATATAGCTGCATTACGGTTTTTGCAAAAAACTAGTGGCGCCCATACTTGGAATTTGGGAACAGGAATTGGCACATCAGTACGAGAACTAATCCAATTTGTGGAGAGGGTTACCGGAACGGAAATACCGAAAGAGGTTATTGGGAGAAGGCAAGGAGATTCACCAGTTGCTCTAGCCGATCCCTCAAAGGCATTCAATGAATTGGAGTGGAGACCCGAACACACAATTGAGAATATGTGCATAGACCATTGGAATTGGCAGAAACTACATCCAGATGGTTACTAATACCCCAATACTCTTTCAAGGTATGCATTTGAGAAGTGGCCATCTGGATCTAGGCGCCTACGTATAAGCATGAATTCTTCCCATTCCGGATAAAGAAGAGATAGATCCTCCCAAGTAAGATTATGCATTTTCCCCCAATGGGGACGGCCATCGTATTCACGCATCAAGCTCTCAACTTGATCAAAATATTTTCTATGATCGCTGGTTTTGTAGACATGAACAGCAATGAATCCAGTTGCTCTTCCGAAAGAAGGGGATAGAGGTATATCATCAGCTCCTAACGAGCGAACCTCAATTGGGAAAGTGGCGGGGCTATCAAGCGATTCAGTTATTTCACGAACCCCGTGAAAGGCTTCAAGGAGGCATTCTCTGGGAATCGCGTATTCCATTTCTACAAACTTTACCCTTCGCTTTGAGCAAAATATTTTGTAACTAGGGGCAATGCGGGTTTGAGTATTCCCAACCTTCAAAGTTCGATTAAAAGTACCTGGAGCGTGTTGAGGAAAATACTTCCAATAGCGATTAAGGCAATCAAATGCGACGTTTCTGAGAACTTCATCGTTCAGGAATCTAGCTACCCGATTGCCAGCATTTGGTGGATCGTTAGTTCTGTTATTGATCTTTAGCTCTGCAATTTCAGTATGAGGGTACCAATAGAATTCAACAAAATCTGACCGCCTATCTTCGTCATCGAATCTTTCCAATACGTGATTCAGCGAAGTAGTTAACTCAACGCCTTTAAGATTAAATGAGTCTACGCATTGCAATGTCACAGAAATCACTATGCCCAATGCGCCCAATCCAACCCTAGCTGATTTAAGAATGTCAGGATTTCGTGAAATTGACGTCTCAATAATTGAGCCATCACCCGTGGCAATTCGCAATCCAATTACTGCAGCACTAATGGAGGAATATTTGTGGCCCGTTCCATGTGTTCCAGTAGCTATCGCACCCGCTAAAGTTTGGGAATCAATATCGCCGAGATTAGGTAAAGCCATTCCCAGATTTTCTAATTCGGTATTCAGATTAGCGAGTGTTATCCCAGCTCCGACAGTAATTTGAAGCTGCTCACGGTCAACATTGAGAATCTGAGTAAAGGCATTGAGTTGAATAATCAGCCCATCGGTTACACAAATCGGGCTAAAGCTATGGCTAGAACCTACTGGACGAATTTTCCATCGATTTGCAACGCCCCTTCCAATAAGGTCAACGATCTCGTCCTCAGATGAAGGCGAAATTATCCCTTTAGTAAAAGCGGATTGATTCCTGCCCCAATTCGTCCACCTCTGTTTCAAAATAAATCTCCAAATGTTAAAAGATTAATAGTTGCAAGAGTCACCAATCTCGAAGATCGATAGGCCATTCCTCAACGACGTAACCACCATCAACACATAACATCTTTGGATGTTTCGCGATAGTGGGATCGACATGAGACGGTTTCAAAAGGACAACATCGCCAATTTCCCACCTCACCGCGTCATCCCCTTCGGAAGGGAATAACGTAGTGTGCTCATCAGAGCAAATCCCAACAACTCCATCCTGCACGGAAGGCTTCCCATAATCCATCCCCAACGATTTGACACCTGCATTAGAAACAGCCCACCGACTGGCCTTCTCCACAGAAATAACTTTTGATGCAACCGAAAGACTTTCTTTAAATGGAAGTTCAATTTTCGAGTATCGAGTATCCATAAAGAGGTAAGAACCAGCTTGAATTTCAGTGGCAAGAGTATTGATATCAAATGTTCCGGTACCTCCTGCAGAAATAACGTCACCTCCAGCAATTAAATGTGCATCACGGAGTATCTCCATAGCCTCATTTACTTTTCTAGAACGCTCCTCCTTGTTTTGGGTAAACATAAGGTGACCCTCATAACCCATTACTCCACGAATCTTTAATCCATATTTTTTTGCATATGAGGTAAGGGTCTCTACTTCAGAGATATCACATCCGCATCTTGGGAGTCCGACATTAACGTCTATAAGGACCTCTTTGATGCCGCCTTCAGCAGCAGCAATGATGGTGGCTTCGGAGTCAACGGCCACTGTGATTCTAGCTCCGCTAGCTACTAATGAACTCAGCCTTGAAGCATCAAGCGTCTCGTTTGCTAGGAGAATATCTTCTTTGTGTCCAGCTTTTACTAAGCCTTCAATTTCTCGGATAGTTGCACAACAAAAAGATTTATGCCCATGGTTTTTAAGAATCCCAGCGATCATGGATGATTTAAAAGCTTTGACATGAGGGCGAAGGCTTAACCCCGGCCGGCACTCTGACATAATTTCAAGATTCTCATAGAAGATCTTCAGATCAAGAACTAAAGCTGGGGTATCAATATCCTGTAACTGCCTCACGAAAAGACCTTACAAAGAATCACATAGCTGCTGCAATACCAAGTTCAGCAAAGCCCTTCTTTAGATAGTTCTCTCGAAACATTTCACGTAGCTTAGTAGCTTGTTGATCGTAGTCTTCAGGGTTGCCCCAAGTCCTTCTGGGGTTCAGTATCTCATCGGGAACATTGGAACATGAAGTGGGCATGCGTAAATTAAGGATCGGTTGAGTCTCTAAATCAATGTCATCAAATTCGCCTGCAAGAGCTGCATTTAGAAGAGATCGAGTGTGTTTTAAAGACATGCGGCTGCCGGTTCCATAAGGGCCGCCTGTCCAGCCTGTATTCAAAAGGATGCACCTAGTATCAAATTCTCCCATACGTTTCGCGAGAAGACCAGCATAAACATGGGGCTTCTGTGACATAAATGGGTCACCGAAACAAGCTGAGAAAGTAGCTTGGGGTTCTGTAACCCCTACTTCGGTCCCAGCAAGTTTTGAAGTGAACCCAGTGACGAAATGATACATCACCTCATCAGGATTAAGAATAGAAACCGGAGGGAGAACACCAAAAGCATCCGCAGTCAATAAAACAATCGTCTTAGGGTGGGGCCCTTTAGCCCCATCAGCGACACCAGGGTTGCAAGTTAACGGATAAGCGAAGCGAGTATTCTCAGTACGTGAACCATCTGTAAGGTCAAATTCTTGTGGGTCTGTCTCTGAAATCTGCTTTCCTGCAAGTTTCGGAACATTTTCAATGAGCGTCCCTTTCATGCTTAAAGCAGCAGCAATTACAGGTTCATCTTCTTTATCGAGGTCAATTAATTTTGCATAACACCCGTCTTCAAAGTTAGATACCCCTGTATCTGTCCATACATGCTCGTCATCTCCGATTAAGAGACGATTAGGGTCAGCGGAAAGAGTTGTTTTTCCTGTTCCCGAAAGCCCGAAAAGTATTGCGCTATCATCATCGGACCCAACGTTTGCTGAACAATGCATGGAAAGTTGGCCTTTGTCAGGAAGAACAAAATTCATAACTGTGAACATCGTCTTCTTATTAACTCCGCAATAATCTGCTGGGCCTACTACCAGAGCAACCCGATTGACGATGTCCATAATGACTGCCCGATTGGAATTTGTTCCATCTCGTTCAGGTTCTGCAATAAAGGAAGGGACATTTATAATAGTCCAACCAGCTTCAGCCCGGTCACTGTCATCGCGAACGTTCTTTGGGAACATGATGTTGCAGAAATAAGCGTGTGTTGCATACTCACCTACGAACCTATACGGCTCAGCGAAATCAGGATCCCAGCCGCAGAAGACATCAGTAACGTACAAATCACCTTGTTTGGCATTTAGGTAGTTGACAACTCTTGGAAGTAGTTGATCAAATGCATCTGGGTCAAACTTAGCGAAACCATCTTTCCACCAAACAGTGTTTTCAACTTCTGGCCTCGCAACAGCGAACGTGTCAGTGACGGGCCTCCCAGTACACGAGGGGTCACTGTAATAGACAAGAGGGCCATCAACTCCTAGAACAGTTGAGTAAGCTTTTTGTTCAGTTTCGTTCCCGTCAATGCTTACCCGCCCTCGATCATTGGCGATAGCAGCATGAAAGAGTTCATCTTGAGATAATCCATAATGTAACGAAACGCCGTTAATCCCAAACTGGGTTTTGAGAGCTTCTGCAATATTGCGTGGGGGTTGATCTGTCATAGTAATTTGACCTCGTTGTCAGAAATTATTGAAGGAAATCCGGAGTGCCCATGTCTACTTCCGAACCCAAACGAAGATTTGTAGCCATTCCCGTGTCATTTAATTCAAAAATAACTCTTTGCCCTTGACGAAGCATCCGAAATATTGACCCTTCAAGAGCATCCGGAGATAGCTCATATTCAGTGAAGTTCCTCTCAGACATGACGACTCCGTCTCTTGTCCCAGGATCGTAAGATTTTATGACTCCCTGCAAGGCATCTCCTCAACTCATTGGATTTACAAAACAATAACGGACTTCAAGCGGCAGATGCGAACTGTGATAGCTTTTGCGATTTTTAACGAAATTAACCAAAATCACTATCATGTCGTCTTTGAAGCAATCTAATTAGTACGATCAACAATCATGGGGCAACTAAACGAACTTTCCGATGAGCAAATTAAACAAGTTATTCTGATTTTTAACGATGCACTTTCGCTGCATTGCGAAAGCCTAAATGCACTTAACGTCTACCCCGTCCCAGATGGTGACACTGGAACAAATATGTCATTTACTCTTCGTTCAGTTGTTAAAGAAATTGAAGAATCAGATAGGACCCCAAGTGCTCAATGGGATGCGATTCGTCATGGAAGTTTGATGGGAGCGCGCGGAAATTCTGGTGTGATCCTTTCACAGATCCTTAGAGGTCTAGCAGATAGCCTTTCGGAAGAAGATTCGATTAATCATGAGGCCCTAACACGTGCATTTCGGCACGCTTCAACGGCAGCATATGGTTCTGTACTCAAACCCGTTGAAGGAACGATCCTTACGGTTGCTCGCGAAATTGCTGAGAAAGCAGAAAAAATAATAGAAGATAATTTATCGTTAGTTGATTTCCTCAAAGCGCTAGTTAAGGAAGGGAGTGACTCTCTTGATAGAACCCCAGATTTACTCCCTGTCCTCAAAGACGCAGGTGTTGTAGATGCTGGGGGCGCTGGTTATCTCTTACTAATTCAATCCTTTCTTTTTGTCGTGGATGAAACCCCAATTGAGCCACCTTTACAGGTCACAGCCAGAATTGAAAACATAAAAAAAATGCATGATGAGGGTGCCGGCGAGACGGTAGATATTAGTGAACTTCGTTACGAAGTCATGTTCTTTCTAGATGCAGATGATGAAAAAATAGATAGCTTCAAAGCTGACTGGTCAAAGATAGGTGACTCAATCGTCATAGTTGGTGGAGATGGGATCTGGAACTGTCACATCCATTCAAATGACATAGGCGCCTCAATCGAGGCAGGGATAAAAATAGGAAGGCCTCATAAAATCCGTGTTACCGACCTCCTTGAAGAACTTTCCCATAACGAAGACCACATAGAAATCGGCGGTGGAACCGAAATCACTCTTCCAAACCCCGAAACAGAAACATCAGCCGTAATCGCAGTCGTGGCCGGAGAAGGAATACACAAAATATTTGCATCAATGGGAGTTCATGCCATAGTCCGCGGAGGTCAGTCAATGAACCCTTCTGTGAGAGATCTTTTAGATGCAGTAGAGCAAGTCAATGCTAATGAAATAATCATTCTGCCAAATAACAAAAATATTATTCCTGTCTCAGAACAAGTAAATAAGCAAGTAGAGAAAAACGTAAATGTCGTTCCTACGAAAAGCATCCCTGAAGGGTTTTCCTCTCTGCTGGCTTTTGACCCCAAGGCAAACTCAGAAGCGAATGCCAAAGCTATGGCTAATACGGCAGCATTAGTTGTTACTGGGGAAGTCACCAAAGCCGTCCGAGATAGTGAAACAGATGCTGGGCCGGTCAAAGAAGGGGAATGGATCGGCCTTAGTCGCTCCGGAGTCGTTGTTTCCTCCGACTCTTTGGTCACGGCTACGCAGAAATTACTCGAAAATCTTGTTAAAGAAGAACACGAGATAGTGACAATTATTACCGGAGAAGGAAGCTCTGAAGAGTCAACCAACGAAATAGAGGAATGGTTAACAATTCAGTTTCCTCAAGTTGAAGTTGAAATTCATCAAGGAGGGCAACCCCTCTACCCGTACTACCTGGGAATTGAATAACTATGAGGCAGAGTTGATTCCAACAACTGCCCTAGTAAAAATACTTTCGCGCCATAGAGCAATACTTTCCTATGAAACAAGAAACAAAAATGACTGATGATGCCTCACCGCTTACCTTAGAGAACCTTTCAAAGCTTCCCCTTACTAGATTGCGGGGGGTTGGGCCTGCAAAAGAAAAAGCACTTTTGTCAATTGATGTAGCGTCAGTCCTTGACATCCTGACTCATTACCCCCGCAGGTACATAGATCGAACGAACGAAGCAAAAATAGAATCTCTTCAAGTAGGTGAGGAGGGAATGGTTCTAGTCGAAGTCCTCAACGCTCAGAAAATAACAACACGAAATAAACGGCAAATGGTTACAGCGACTGTTTCGGATGGCACAGGAAACTTGTCATTGACTTTTTGGAACCAACCATGGAGGGAACGTCAACTTAGGATAGGTACCGAAGTAATCATCTTCGGAAAGCTAGAACGATTTCGGGGACAAAACCAAATGGTCAATCCAGTTGTTGACTTAGTAGGAGATAAAACTGGAAGGTTCGTCCCTGTGTATCCGCAGTCAGGTAAAGCTGGTTTAACAACATGGGAGTTTGCTACTTGGGTTAATGATGCGTTGGAAAAATCTAAAGCTCGAGGCTTCGCAGAACCTCTACCCCAATCGGTAATAGATAAGTACGGCCTTGTCAGTAGAGATATCGCTTTTCGAAAGATCCATAATCCGAATGGGATGTCAGATGTTATGCAAGCTAGATGCCGACTTGTTTTTGACGAACTCTTTCGTATCCAACTATTACTTGTTGCAAGGAAACTTCAATTAGAATCCTCGGAAGAGGGAATATCTCATGAATTCTCAGGAAATTATGTAGCGAAACTTTTTGACTCTTTACCTTTTGTACCAACAAATGCTCAGCGGAAAGTGGTCGATGAAATCCTTGTGGACCTTCGTTCCAGTTGCCCAATGCACAGACTTCTGCAAGGCGATGTCGGCTCTGGGAAGACACTGGTCGCCATAGCTGGATTGCTCTCGGTTGTTGAGGGAGGGAAACAGGGAGCGATTATGGCTCCTACCGAAGTACTAGCTGAACAGCATTATTTGGGCATTTCAAAAATGCTCGCCGAATTCATGGTTGAAGACCACGGCAATCTGTTAGGTGAACGAAATATAAAGGTTGTTCTATTAACTAGTCAAACAAAAGCTCAAGATGGGAAAGCTATCCGAGAAGGACTCGCTTCAGGAAGTATTGACATAATCGTGGGAACGCATTCTTTGATTCAGGAGTCAGTAAATTTCTGCGATCTCGGCTTAACCGTGATAGATGAACAGCATAGATTCGGGGTAGACCAAAGAGCAGCCTTACGAGCGAAAGGAAAGAATATGGCAGTCCCTGATGTTCTAGTGATGACTGCAACGCCGATCCCAAGAACAGCAGCGATGACTGTTTACGGAGACCTAGACGTATCCGTACTTGATGAGCTTCCTTTAGGTAGATCACCTATTGAAACGGAAAGAGTCAGCGACAACCCGACGTTATGGGCTGAATTGCAACAACAAGTTTCACTCGGGTATCAGGCCTTTATCGTATGCCCGCTCATTGAGGAAAATGAAAAAATGCAAACTGTCTCAGTTGAGGAAACTTACGAACGTCTTAAAGAGGGAGAACTCCAAGATCTCCGACTGGGGTTGTTGCACGGGCGGCTATCTACAATCGAAAAACAACATGTGATGGATCTTTTCCGCAAGGGAGACATTGATGTTTTGGTCTCAACCACAGTTATCGAGGTGGGTGTTGATGTCCCGAACGCAACAGTTATGGTGATCTTAGGCGCTGAAAGATTTGGCATAGCCCAATTGCACCAGCTGCGAGGTCGAGTAGGTCGTGGAACAGCAGAATCGAAATGCTATTTAGTCAGCGATGTAGAAACTGAGGAAGTAACAGAGAGATTGCAAGCGCTCGTTGATACAACAGATGGATTTGAGTTAGCGGAAATAGACCTTGAAATTAGGGGAGAAGGCACAATTATGGGAGTGTCCCAAAAAGGGAAAAACGATTTGAAAATAGCGTCACTCCGAAGGGACAAAGAATGGGTTCAACATGCTCGAGATGCAGCGTTTACTTTAATGACTTCAGAAAAAAACCTTCCCGAGATTTCTCTCCTTGCCGAAGAGGTTAAGCTCTTTTTCAAAGATGAAGAAGTGGAGTATCTCTTTAAATCATGAAAGGTGAGGGACTAGTTAAATGCATAATTTAGACCAGGTCTCAAGAATTCTTTCGTCAGCATTCATAGGTGACCCTTTCATGCAATGGCTTTTCCCTGGGAAAGAACACCAAAATAATGTTCAGAGATGGTGGGAATACATAGCCCATGCCAGTTTAAAAAATGGTAATTCACAATTCGATATTGATGAAGAGAGAACAACTTCCTCTATCTGGGAAAAACCAAAATTTGAGACAGAGAAAAAAAGCGATGATGAGGGCCTAACTACTTTCGTGAATTTCATTGAGCCTTTAGTAGGTGATCGTCTTCCGATTGTCCTTCAAGCTCTGCACGAGGTGAGTTTAGAACACCCAGAAGAACCCCACTGGTATCTTCAGGCTGTTGGAACTCGCCCAAACATGCAAGGAAAAGGGAAGGGGGCTGCTCTGCTTGTTCCGGTCCTAGATATCTGCGATGCAACCGGCCTTGGAGCGTATCTTGAATCTAGTAACCCAAGAAATGTGTCTTTCTATTACCGTCTGGGTTTTGAGATACGTAAAGAATTGCTTCTGGCAGATGGGCAAGCACAACTTACATGCATGTGGCGCAGGCCTAGGCCGACAGAGTGTTAAATGCCATCTGCGCCAAGAACAATGTCCCACCTATCCCAACAATCCTTACACCGATAGAAGACTATCATTCCCTTTTCCCAGCCTAATTCTGGTTTCTTACTTCCTAAATAACAAAAGCCACCACAATCAACGCAAATAATTTCATCTGGGAGATCCATTGCCACTAAGCCAGTCTGACGGTAATGTAGCGCATCATGCGAATCGTAGCTGGTACAGCCCGTGGGCGAAAGCTCACCGTCCCTTCAAATAGTAAAATTCGACCAACAAAGGATCGAGTAAGAGAGGCGATTTTTAACTCATTACATAGTCATGGCTTAGTTGAAGATCTTCGCTACCTTGACCTATTTGCCGGAACAGGATCTTTAGGTTTGGAAGCTCTATCAAGAGGGGCGAATTCAGTAGTTTTTGTTGACAATAATGAATTGTCTGTAAATACGATTACCCATAATCTGCAGATGCTGGGGTTCGATAGCAAGGCAGAAGTAAGGCACCAAGATGCAGTCATGTATTTAAAAGAAAAGAGAGTTTTCGATGTCGCAATCTTGGACCCTCCCTACGAATTCGGGCTTTGGAATCAGTTATTATCGCAAATTAAGTCAAAAGTGGTAGTAATCGAAACATCGAAAATAATTGCCCTAGATGCGTCCTGGAGCGTTATTAAGGAACAAAATTATGGTCAATCAAAAGTGCTAATAGCTAAGAAATAACGCTCATTTCGCCTTTATATGCATATATCTGGTTAATTGTTGGGTGCAGGCGTTGAATTTCCTACAATGGTATGAAGAGAAAGCAACAACCTGAAACATCTGGTAGACCACTCAAACAGAAATAGGTTAGCGAAATGACAAAAGCAATGTATCCGGGATCATTCGATCCGCTACATCTTGGGCACCTCAATATTGTTGAAATTGCTTCAAGCATTTTTGATGAAGTTGTAGTCGTAACAATGCAAAACCCTGAGAAAAAAAGCTTTCTCTCTCTTGAAGCAAGAGAAGACCTTCTCAAATCAAGTTTTTCCCACCTATCTAATGTTTCAACGGCGAATTCATCAGGTCTGGTCGTTAATGCTGCCACTGATCTTGGAGCAACGGTGATTGTTAAGGGATTACGATCCACCGGTGATTTCGAGATAGAAATGCAAATGGCGCAAACAAACAAAACCGTAACTGGTATTGAGACAGTTTTTATACCATCTGAACCAGCGCATTCACATATCTCAAGTAGGTTCATTCGCGAAATCGCAACTCTGGGAGGCGACGTATCAGCGCTAGTTCCTGAAAGCGTTGCTAGTTTACTCAAGGGGAGGCTAAACGATGAGTGAACACGATGAGGCAGAACATTCCTTTGAGTCAGTGGAACCATATGAAGCACCAGAAGTAGAGAGATTGATCCAAGGACTTCTTAACGTAGTTGATGCCGCGCGCCCAGTTCCTCTTTCCTCGTCTTCAATGATTAATAAAGATGAAGTAATTTCTGTTTTGAATGATATTTCGCTCCGCTTGCCTGATGAGATTCGAGCAGCGAGATGGCTACTCAAACAACGTGAGGATTTCCTCGCAAGAACACAAAGAGAGGGCGACGAGTTGATTGACCTTGCA
>MDTG01047473.1_pt1 | contig 11723 bp, 8 predicted proteins | sample 811421 | NCBI WGS metagenome assembly MDTG01 (sample SAMN05326645, study PRJNA326480) | marine metagenome | isolation source: seawater | place: Pacific Ocean: South East | collected 2011
CGCGGGCCTCGTCGCCTGCGGCGACATGAAATGCGCTCGGACAGGCCTGCACGAGCCTCGGCGCTCCTGCACGACTCGCCCCGGCCTGTCCTCCCGATTCCGGGAACCGCGCGAGCCCATGGCTGGGGAAGGCGTTCACCATGAAGGGGAGTCTGCCACGTTCGACGAGGGCTGGCCGAGGTCCGGTCAGGCGCCGGGTAGTCTCGATCCGGTCGCTCGAAGCAGGGCGCGACGGTCGCAGGGGGTCGGGGTGGACGAAGAAGTGTTGCGGCTGGAGCGTGCCCTGGCGGAGGCTCCTGCAGACGCCGAGTGCGCGCAGCGGCTCGAGGCGGCGCTCCTGCGAGCGGGTCGCCGCGGTGAGGTCCTCGCCCGCTACCGCGCCAAGTACAGCTGCTCGCAGGACGACTCCGGGATCGGACACCTCCCCCGCTGCGGGGAGTGCGAGCGGGCCGTGGTCCGCCTCGGTCGGCCGCCGGATCTGGCGGGCCACCGGGAGCGGAGCGAAGCGCTCGCGCTGGACTCCGAGGAGTGGTCGCTCGCGCTCGAGGCGCTGCTGGAGGACCCCCAGGCGGACCTCTCGGCGGCCCCGCGCCAGCTGTGTTTGCTCTCGCGAGGCCGCTACGGCCTGGTGATCTCCGGCTTGGGTCTCCGGGCCCGCCGCGACGCAGCGATTCGGATCCTGCAAGACCTGGGCCTGGACGCCGCGGCGGCCGCTGACCTGTGCCGCAGCCCGGTCGTGCCGGTCCTGAAGGGGGTCACCGAGGCTCGCGCCCTGGCCGTGCGCGACCTCTTCGCCGCGGCGCAGATCAGCGTCCGGGTGACGCAGAAGCGCAGGTGAACCTACCTGTCGCGCGGTGGGCCCGCTGGAGGGTCACGCGAGGAGGCGCTGCGCCTGCTCCGCGAGCGGGGTCGTGACCTCCACGTCGTAGGCGACGTAGAAGGGCGAGAAGACGGGGAACACCTCCCGGTAGGTGTCGCGGTCGTCGCTGTTGATCAGCTGGCGCGCGTAGAGCAGGTCGAAGAGCTGGTCCATGAAGCCCCGCAGGCGGCGGAGGTCGGCCAGGTCGGGGTCGTGGAGCTCGGCCAGCGCTCGCACGAGCTTGTCGGCGTAGTAGCCGCACTCGGGGAGGACGTCGTAGCGGACGCAGGCGGCCAGCTGGCCGGCCATGTAGCGGCGGAAGGCGTTGGCGCGGCAGCGACGCGCGAGGTCCGCAGGAGGCTCGCTGCTGCGCAGCCTCTCCGGTTGAGCGCGGGCTGGAGGTGGTGCAGCTCGCTCAAGGGCTCGCCCGCGGGCGTGTAGAGCTTGCTCCGCTCGCGCAGGACCGCGACCGTGCCCCGCTCCGCCAGCCAGGCGTCGATCCGGCTGGGGTCCTTCTCGGCCTGGACGACGTCGAGGCCGTAGAGGGAGAGGCGGCGGCGATACTCGGCGAGCTTGCGCGCGTTGCGGGTCATGAGCTGGACGCGTCGGCGCATGACTCGAGGGCTAGCCTCTCGCGCTGAGGAGCTTGGCGCGCAGGCCTTCGCTGAGGATCAGGGCCGCCGCGAGGAAGGCCAGGCCGAGTCCCAGGGGCAGGCGGTAGTCGAAGAGCGCTTTCTTGACGCGGAAGGTCAACTCCTTGTCGATCTCGGAGTCGGCCCTGATCGTGAACGCGTAGTTCTCTGCCACCCGCCTCTGAATGCGCAGGGGGAAGGTCGAGGACTCGTAGCGCGAGTGGGCTGAGCTGCTCCTCTTCCGCTTCCGGGACCGGCTCCAGGAGAGGGTCTCGGACTCGCTCCAGTCGGGGAGCTGAGGTGAGGTCAGCGTGAAGGTGTGCCGCGGCGCGGTGCCGAGCAGGTTGTCCCGCACGCGCAGGGTCATGGCCACCGTCACGTTGTAGACGCCTGGCTTCAGCTCGATCGGATCGCTCTGGTAGACCGACACGCCCTCCTGGATCGAGGGCTTCAGCGTCTTGCCGTAGAGCGAGGAGCCGCCGAAGTAGCCCACGATCGTGGCCACCATGCACACGACCCCGAGCCCCAACAGCGCCCACTCGTGGACCTTGACCTGGGGTTCCCGCGCCGCGCCGCTGCCTGTGAATTCCATGCCTCGACCATAGCGGCCAGCGCCCACGCCTGCTGCGCGCGGGCGCTCTTGGGGAAGGACCGCTCAGGGGCCGGCGCGCGCAGAAAGGAACACAGGCCTGTCCCTGGGAAGGCGGAGCGACCGATAGGGAGGGGGGAGGGTGCAATGAAGGTGTGGATCACGATCGCGGAGGCGGCCCGGCGAGGGCTTTGGGAGAAGTCCGCGCAGGAGCCGCTGGAGCGCAAGGTCGACCCCAGGACGGGCGAGCTGCTGGTCGCAGTCGAGGAGACGCCCGCCGAGTACTCCGAGCGCTTCCTGAGGAGGATTCAGCCCAACCTCGATCGGCTGAAACAGATCAAGAGCGAGATGAGCGCGGTCTGCGCCCAGCTGCGGCGAGAGCGCGAAGCGCGCGCTCGACGCGGTCGAGTCCTTCGCTTCCCCAGCGGTCGACGGATCCGCCGCGCGGCCTAGGTCGTCGCCAGCGAGGAGGGGCCTCCACGCCACGCGAGCTGGCATGCGCTAGGCCAGCGAGACAACGCTCTTGCCCAGCGCCTGTACCCTACCGGTGCAGCCTGGTCTCCCACGACCGACCGGAGTGCTTCGTGACCAGGCCGCAAGCTCTGCCTGCTCTTCCCCGAGTTCGCCAGTTCGGAGGCGCTCTTGGAACCACAGCATTTCGCTCTCGCTCGAGCCAGTCTCGCGAAAGCGGCGCTCGAGGTCTCGCAGGCGTGAGTCGCTCACGACTCGCCCTCGAGGCGCAGAGCCCTAAGGACAAGGTCGTAGACCCTGGGGTTGGGTAGGCGACGGTCGAAGAAGAACTTGCCGGAACCCAGGAGGACCTCGCAGATCGCCGCAGCGATTGCAGGGGAGCGGCTCATCCCGTGATCGCAGTGAACAGCGAATGCACCCACAATCGCGTGCTCACGAACGAAGGCAGCGATCTCAGCGGCCTGCTGTGTCGATATCGGACGGATGTGCTCTCCTAGGGCCTGGTTGCCAGGCGAGAGCTTCGTGTCGTGGAACTGGAGCGATAGGCTCGCTTGCCTGGCCGGATCAGCGGGCAGGCGGGGAAGTGGCGAGCCTGGGCTCGACACGCTGATGAGAGCGTAGGAGAGACCTACCTCGAGCCCTTCCTCAACGAGCGCGCGAGTAGCGACCAAAACCGTCAGCGGTGCGCCGTCTGCGCGCATGCCTTGCGTGCGAGCAATCACGGCGTCGCCGCCCTGTTGGCTGCCGCGAATCTTCCGCAGCCGCTCAGGATTCATGCGGGCTCTCCATAGCTCAGCCTAGCGACGAGGAACTCCAGTGTGCGAGCTCTGTTCTCGAGCAGCCGACCGCTTTAGACTCCTCTGTCAACCCTCTCTGCGGTGAGCATTCCCTCCTCCTCCTCCCTCTTCTGTCTACGAGGCGACATGGACGCAGCACGAGCAGCGCTCCTCCTGGCCTTCCTTGCGGCATTCCTCTACTCCGACGCTCAACAAGGGCCCTATTCGCAGCCTGCCAATGGCTACGGGACCTCGGTTACCACGTGGCGTGAAGATTGCGGAGTGCTCCAACTCGTCGTTCTCCAGGACGATCGGTGCACGCTTCGGGTCGCTGCGGGACGTGTCCGCCTTGAGGCGAACGAGGCCGAGCACGACCTCGGCCCTTGGGCAGATGTACGAGCGATCCGGGCGAACGTAATGCTGCGCTTGGCGGGGAAGATCCAGAGCGCCACCCCGCTGACCGTCGTTGCGCCCCGCCTCAGGGTCTCGGGCAAGGTCAGCGCGCCTGCCCTTCGCCTGCAGGCGACGGGCCTCTTGGAGGTCGAGACCAGCGGGGAGGTCAGCGTGGAGCCCTGCGGACGATTGGAGCTGCACGCCGATTTCGTTTCACTGGTCGGCCCTGTCACTGCTCGTGGAGGGGCACTTCACGTCCGGGCTCGGTCGGTGTTGCACCAGAGTCCGATCTGCCTCGACGCGGGCTCTGGGTGCGGAGCGGGGTCGGCCTCCGTCGAGTGCGACCGCTACGTCGGATCGACCCAAGGCACCCTCCTCGCTCGCAACCCTCGAGGAAGAGGCGGCTCGATCGAAGTGCTCGCGAAGACCTCGCTCTTCGCGAGCGGCCGCTTCGACGTGAGCGGTTCCGTTGGTGGAGCGGTGTGGCTCAGTGGCCGGGACACCTGCCTGGCGACCGCCCGATTGAAGGCTTCGGGCGTCGGGCGGGCAGGGGCGCTGCGGGTAGGCACGGCCAAGCGAGACGCGGGACCCGAGGGCACGAAGGACTGGCACGCGGAGACCTTGCTCCTGACCTCAGCCACGCGATTGGAAGCAGACGCTGTCCTTGGCGACGCGGGCGAGGTCGTGGTCGGTGCTGAGCGCTCGACGGCCTTCAACGGTGAGATTCAGGTCTGCAGCACGCAGGGGCGCGGCGGGCGGGTGGAGGTGTCCTCGCAGGGAGACGTTCGCTACGCGGGCGAGCTACGCAGCCAGGGTGCTCTGGACTCGGGTCGGCTCCTGCTGGATCCCCAGAACCTCACCCTCGACGACGTGAACGGTGCCCTGGCGCAGTTCACGCTGGTGGACCCCAACCCCAACGGCACCGGCTACGGGACGACGACCCTCCCGCTCTCCGGCGGCAACGTCGTCGTGACCGACCCCAAAGACAACTTGGCCGCCGTGGATGCAGGCGCTGCCTACCTGTTCAACGGTACAACCGGGGCTCTGCTGTCCACGCTTACGGGCTCGACAGCAGGCGATGAGATCGGTGCTGGAGTCGCGGCGCTGACGAACGGCAACTACGTTCTCCATAGCATCCACTGGGACAACGGTGCCGCTACGAACGCCGGTGCAGCAACTTGGGCAGGTGGTACGAGTGGTGTAGGCGGGACGGTTTCTGCTGCAAACAGCCTTGTCGGGACAAAGACCAACGACCAGATCGGCGCTGGCGTCGTCGCGCTCAAGAACGGCAACTACGTCGTTACAAGCCCGAGGTGGGCCAACGGAGCAGCAACCTTCTTTTCAGGCGCAGCAACGTGGGGCAACGGAACGACAGGGATAACTGGCGCCGTAACCGACCTCAACAGCCTTGTCGGCTCCAACGTGGGAGATCAAGTCTCACGACTCGGTATTGTGGCTCTAGAGAACGGGAACTACGTGGTGCGGAGCCCGGACTGGAACAACGGGCCTGTACCGGACGCAGGAGCAGCAACGTGGGGTGACGGCTCAGCCGGGGTCACTGGAGCCGTCTCCCCCGCCAATAGCCTCGTAGGGTCAACCGGGGGTGACCAGGTGTCCGGAACGGGGGTGGTAGCGCTGACCAATGGCAACTACGTCGTTCGAACCCGCAGATGGAACAACGGTGCCGCGACCTTCGCAGGAGCCGCAACTTGGGGCAACGGGACCACCGGAGTCACTGGGGTCGTTTCTGCTGCCAACAGTCTCGTGGGCTCAACTGCCAACGACCAAGTTTCCGACACCGGCGTCGTAGCCCTCAACAACGGCAACTACGTGGTTCGGAGCCCGAACTGGGACAACGGAGGCGTGTCGGACGCGGGAGCTGCAACTTGGGGTGACGGCGCCAGCGGGGTGACAGGAGCCGTCTCGGCTGCCAACAGCCTCGTCGGTTCGACCACTGAGGACCGAGTGTCGCTCACAGGCGTCACGGGTTTGACGAATGGGAACTACGTTGTCCAAAGCCGGGACTGGGACAACGGGCCAGTGAGAAACGTAGGAGCAGCAACCTGGGGGAACGGCACCAGTGGCGTCACAGGAGCGGTCTCTGCTGCCAACAGCCTTGTTGGCTCTAGTCAGAACGATCTCGTCTCCACAGATGTCGTCGCCCTGACCAACGGAAACTATGTCGTGAGGAGTTCCGGTTGGGACAACGGCGTTGCAAGCGGCGCTGGGGCCGCAACCTGGGGAAACGGCAGTTCAGGTATCGCAGGGGCCGTTACCGCCAGCAACAGCCTTGTGGGTACCAGCAACACCGACGGCGTCTCCTCGGGTGGCGTGATCGCGCTGAGCAACGGCAACTACGTAGTCTCAAGCCCTAGGTGGAACAACGGAACAGTAACTGACGCAGGAGCCACCACCTGGGGCGACGGCGCGACCGGCATAACGGGCGCGGTATCTGCTGCCAACAGCCTCGTCGGCTCAACCTCGGAAGACGAAGTCGCAAGCGCGGGTGTGGTCGGGCTGAGCAACGGCAACTACGTCGTCGCCAGCCCAAATTGGGACAACGGGGCAGTTCCGAACGCAGGGGCGGCGACCTGGGGCGACGGCACGACTGGCGTCAGCGGCCCCATTTCGACGACGAATAGCCTCTACGGAACGGCGCTTGGCAACTTCGTCGGGCTGGGTGGAGTCTTCGCACTGACCAACGGGAACTACGTCGTTTCCAGCTGGGGGTGGGACAACGGCGCTCTTCAAGCCGTTGGGGCGGCGACCTGGGGCAACGGTGCAACCGGCATTACAGGGCCCGTGTCTGCTGCGAATAGCCTCATTGGCTCGAGCAGTACGGACCGGGTCTCCCTTAGGGCTGGGGGCTCTCCTGGCTCCAACGTTGGCGTGGTCGTTCTGAAGAACGGCAACTACGTCATCCGCAGCCCCGAATGGGACAACGGGCCCGTAAGGGACGTGGGCGCAGCGACGTGGGGGAACGGCAGCACTGGTGTCACAGGGGTCGTCAGCGCCGCCAACAGCCTCATCGGTTCGACCGAGAACGATCGTGTCTCGAACACGGAGGTCATTGAGCTGAGCAACGGCAACTACGTGGTCCGCAGCGACGAGTGGGACAACGGAGCGGTGACCGACGCAGCCGCCCTGAGCTTCGGCGCAGGACCAGGGGGCTCCGTTGGCGTCGTTGGCCCGGCGAACAGCGTCGTCGGGACCAAGACCTCGAGCGGCACGGCGGCCTCAGCCCTCGGCAACCGATTCGTCGCCACCTTGAAGGAGGAGCGTGTCGCCGTCGTCTTTCCGCTCGAAACAGCCACCTTCGCGCTCGGGCCTGGCCAGACCGTCGTCGCCCCGACCCAACGCATCACCCAGCTCTTGAGTGCCGGAACCGACGTCACGCTTCAGGCCAGTCAAGACCTCACGGTCAAGAGTCCGATCACCGTCAACAATCCTGGCGGCAAGGGCGGCAAGCTCACGCTCATGGCGGGCCGGAACATCGTCATTGAGGCCAACATCACGACGGACGACGGCGACCTGGTCTTGATCGCCAACGCCACGGCTGCTGAAGGAGTGATCGACGCTGACCGGGGCCCCGGAGCCGCCCTGGTCCAGAACACAGCGACGATCAACGCCGGCTCCGGCAGCCTTCGCCTCGAGACGAAGGACGGGGCCGGACTCACCAACCGGAGTCGGAGCGACTACGTGGTCGGCACCTTGTCCGGTGGAGCTGTGGTGATCGTGCCCTTCGCAGACAGCTTCAACCCCTCCCCCGTTCCGCCGGGCGGAACCCTCACCCTCCAAGGCGGGGGGCTGGGAGGCTCGTTCTCGATCGGCGGTGTCTCAGCCTCGATCGGAACGATCACGTCCAGCCAGGCCACCCTGGGGGTGGATGCGCTCACGCCCCTTGGGACCCAGAGTGTGGTCGTGACGACCACTGGCGGCGACTTTGCGCTCGGAACGATCACGATCGGCTTCGGTGGCGGCGGCACCAGTCCCAGCCCAATCCCGCCTCCGCCGGCGCCTCCACCTCAGCAACCCCCTCCTCCACCACCGCCTCCGAGCCAAGGGGCAGTCCCTCCTCCTCCGAAGAAGGACGACGACGAGCTGCTCTTCAACCGCCCGTTCCCCGGTGGAGGACTGTGGTTTCCCGCTGGGGCCTGCTCCCTGGGGGTCGCCAAGCCTGGGGCAGTCTCGGCAGCGGGCCTTGGATTGCTGCTGGTGACGCTCCTGGTGCTCCGATTGGCAGCGAACCCAGCGCCAGCTGTGCTTCCGCGCACCTTCGAGCAGTGACCGAGTCCTCACCGACCCCCCGCGAGATCCTCGAGGCCCTCTTCCCAGGAGCGTTCGACTTCAAGGTGAGCAGGGCCCTCGGTGCGCTGCGGCTGCTTCAGGGCGCTCCAAACACCTCCCCTGGTCCCCATATTGGTCCCCACGATCCCGACCCGCTTCGCTGACCCCAAGAGCAGAAAGCCCCAGCGCCTTGCGGCGCTGGGGCTTCTGATTCATACAGCCGGCGGGATTTGAACCTGCGACCTCCTGATCCACAGTCAGGCGCTCTAACCAGCTGAGCTACGGCTGCGTGAAGGCGGAAAGATAGCCCGAGTCGGCGAGAGCGTCAATCGAGCCGGGGAGGTCGCTCAGGCAGCGGCTGCGACGGCGGCGGCGATCAGGGCCAGGGCCAGGATCAGGGCCAGGATCGCGCCCAGGACCCGCAGCCAGTGGAGGGGGGCCTCGCCGGTCAGGATGCTGGCCTGGTGGCCGCTGATCACGACGCGGTAGAGCTTGGACTTGTAGCGATAGGCCATCACGTAGGCGGGAAAGGCGAAGCGCTCGGTGGAGAGGCCGCGGACGAGGGCGGCGACGTGCAGGTTGCGGACTCGGGTTCCGGGAACGTGGCGCTGGGTCACCTCGCTGGCGGCGATCAGCTGGATCGCCTCGGCCACCTTCTGGCGGGCCTGGGAGCGCTGGACGTCGAAGCGCTCGACGACGGCGCCGGGAGGGCCCTCGGGGCTGGGCTGGCGCGCCCCGAGGTCGTAGCTCTCGGCCAGGACGTCGGCCTCGGCGTTGGTCAGGCCGCGGCTGGCCGAGACCAGCAAGCGGCGGAAGGTCATGGGGGTCTGCCCGGCGTGGGGCGCCCAGGCGCTGCGGCGGCTGCCGTGGTCGCTGTCGGCGCTCCAGGAGATCGTGGCGTCGGCGTCGAACACCCAGGCCACCCACCACAGGGGGGTCAGCTCCTCGACCTGGGCCCGCTGGCGCAGGTCCTGGACGCGGAAGAAGCCCTGGCGGCCGAACCAGGCCTTGAGCGAGCGACGCGCCTCGTCGGGGGTGACCCGGAAGGCGAGGTAGTGCTCGGTCTGCTCGACCGGGTCCTCGACCGTCTCGACCTCGAGCACGGCGTCGCAGAAGCCGCAGCGCGGCGCCTGGGCCTCGATCTCGTAGCCCATGGCGGCCCCGCAGCCGCGGCAGCGGAGGATCTCGACCCGCTCGTGGTGGGCGTCGGGGCCCTCGGCGCTGGGGACCGTCTCGCTGCAGATCGCGCAGCGCAGGTCGCCCCGCTCGAGCGGGCTCTCGCAGCGGCGGCAGTCGCCGATCGCGGTGGCCGGGCTCACAGGCCACCGCTCAGGGCCACGACGAGCGCGACCACGACGGCCAGCAGGAGCGCCACCGCGATCGCGATCTTGGGCCAGGAGAGGGGGACCTCGCCGTGGACCTGGCCAGTCTGGCCGTTGAGCACGATCCGCAGCGGCGGCCGGTCTTCGGCGTAGCGGGCGGCGAACACCCACACCGGCAGGAGCACGGGCTCGAGCGCCTCCTCGCTCAGGCGGGTGTCGTAGCGGAGGGCGCGCTGGCTGTCGCCGGGGAGGAAGTCCCCGATCAGGGCCCCCACCTGGCCGGAGCCCTCACCCCGGGCCAGCTCGCGGCACTCCTCGCGGCCGCGGCTCGCCTCCTCGGCGATCCAGCCCGCGATCATGCCCGGCTCGTAGCGGACCAGCGCGCGCAGGTCGTAGGGCTCGATCGCCTCCAGCTCGTCGTTGCCCAGGCCGCGGCTGGCGCTGACCAGCACGTCCTGGACGTAGCAGGCGTGGCGGCCCGCCAGGGAGCGCCACTCGGTCACGGTCTTGGTCCGGGTGCGAGTGACCGTGTTCCCGTTGGCGTCGGTGGTCGTGTAGGTCTCGGTGACCGTGTAGTTCTCGCCGATCTCCGCCGAGTAGGTCGTGTGCGCCGTGGCCGCGTAGAGATAGGCCGGCAGGTAGACCCCCCGGACCGTCTCGACCGAGGCGCGCTTCAGGCCCGAGTGAGCGAAGAGCCCCCGGCTGCGGACCCAGCTTTGGACGCGCTGCGCGGCCTCTCCGCCGCTCAGCACGAAGCCGACCACGAAGGTCGGCGGGGGCCGATCGGGGGTCGGCGGGCGCTCGACGACGCCCGGGGAGTCGCAGTAGGGGCAGGTCAGGGTGCGCAGGTGCGCCTCGACCTGGAGGCCGGCGCCGCAGCTCTGGCACTCGTGCACGCGAAGCGAGGGTGACTCCGTCAACATGCTTCCAATACTGAGGGCGCTCCGAGGCCGGGCTCGACTACAAACCCGAGTCTCGCCGAGAACGCCGGCGCTGGTCGCTAGCTCAGGCGTCCCAGCAGCCCGCGGTAGCCGGGGTTGTGCTCGATCTGCTCGGCGTAGTCGGGCGGGAGGGTCGCCGCGGCGCTGACGTCCATCCGCTCCACCTCGCGCCGGAGGCCGCCCTCGAGCAGGGCCAGGACCTCGGCGCAGCTCTGGGGGCGCTTGGCGCTCTTCTTGGCCAGCAGCGAGAGCAGCAGCTCCTCGAGGCGCTCGGGCCACTCGCGGTCCGGGTCCGACTGGCTCAGGCGCTTGGGCGGCGCGACCAGGTGCTGGGCCAGGAAGCCCATCGAGGTGCGCGACTCGATCGGCAGCTCGCCGGTCAGGAGCTCGTGGAACACCACCCCGAGCGAGTAGAGGTCCGAGCTCGGGCTGAGGGTCTGGTTGGTGATCACGTCCGGCGAGAGGTAGGCCGGGGTGCCCACGACCTCGGTCTCGCCGCTGGCGGCGAGGTTGATCGAGTCGGGCGCGCCGCCGATCTGCTTCGCGACGCCGAAGTCGAGCAGCTTGACGTCGAAGCGCCCGCCGGCGAGCACGAACACGTTCTCGGGCTTCACGTCGCGGTGCACGACGCCCTGCTCATGGCAGGCCGCCAGCGCGCTCAGGAGCTGCTCGAACACGTGCAGGGCCAGCCCCGGGCGCAGGCCCAGACCCTCGGTCCGGACCAGGGTCTCGCGCAGCTCCTCGCCCCACAGGGCGGGGACGACCAGGTAGGCCAGCCCCTCGTCCTCGCCCGAGTCGAGGATCGAGATCACGCTCTCGTGGCGGATCCGGCTCGTGATCTCGATCTCGCGCTGGAAGCGGCGCCGGTGCTCCTCGTTGGCGCCCTCGCTCAGGACCTTCAGCGCGTAGTAGGGCGACTCGCCGGGGCGCTGGCAGAGGAACACGGCGCCCATGCCGCCGATCCCCAGCGCGTCCACGATCGCGTAGGGGCCGACCCGCCCGCGCCGGATCAGGGTCGCGAGGCGCTCCTGGTCCTCCGCCGAGCCGCCGAGGGAGCGGGTCCGCTTGGTCGCCGGCGGCGGGGCCGGGCCCGGGGCGGGGGCCTCGGCGCGCAGGCGCTTCAGGCGGCGCTCCTCGACGAGGGCCTGGGTCTCGCGCGAGCGGAACAGGCGCGCCAGGCAGTAGTCCTGGGGCGCCAGCGCGCTGCCCGCGATCAGGGGCTCCTCCACGACCGCCCAGTCGTTCGCGCGCGCCTCGCTCAGCGCGCGCTGGCAGGCCTGGCCCATGTCGGCCATCGCAGTGTGGAGCAGGTCGCGGTCGAGGTCCGGCTTGAGCTTGCGCGCCGCGACCAGCTCCTCGCCGACCCGTCGCTCGTAGCCCTCGGCCTCGAGGGCCGCGATCAGGTCGGCCACGACCGGATCGGCCAGGCGGCAGCGGCGCTGGAGCTGGCGCA
>MDTG01303720.1_pt1 | contig 11723 bp, 1 predicted proteins | sample 811421 | NCBI WGS metagenome assembly MDTG01 (sample SAMN05326645, study PRJNA326480) | marine metagenome | isolation source: seawater | place: Pacific Ocean: South East | collected 2011
CGCGCCTCGTCCACCGCCGCGGCCAGGCCCTGAAGGGTCGGCTGTTCGAACACCGTCGCCAGCTGCACCCGGATGCCCAGCTCCCGTTCGATGCGGGCAACCAGCTGGGTCGCGCGCAGCGAATGGCCGCCGAGTGCGAAGAAGTCGTCGCCGCGCGACACCGTCTCCACGCCCAGGATCGCGGTCCAGATCCCGGCCAGCGCTGTCTCGGTTTCCGTCGCCGGTGCGGCCCCGACGCTCTGGCCGGGGGGGATGCCGTCCACCGCGGGCAGGGCCTTGCGGTCCAGCTTGCCATTGGCCGATCGGGGCAGGGCCGGGCTGATCACCCAGCGCGCCGGTATCATCGGCGCCGGCAGCCGGGTCTTCAGCCAGGCCGCCAGCCGGCCGGCGAAACCGGCTGCGTCGGCCGGCATCACCCGTGGCTCGACATGGGCGACCAGCGTCGCGGCGCCGGCGATGTCGCGCACCGTCACCAGCACCTGGGCGACATCGTCATGGGCGCCCAGCGCCGCCTCGATCTCGCCCGGCTCCACCCGGAAGCCGCGGATCTTCACCTGGTCGTCGGCCCGGCCCAGATAGGTCAGCCGCCCGTCCCGGCCACGGATGACCCGGTCGCCGGTGCGATAGACCAGGCTGCCGTCGGGGCCGGTCACGAAGCGCTCGGCCGTGCGCAGCGGATCGCCGGCATAGCCGATCGCCGGGGCCGTGCCGCCGATCAGCAACTCGCCCGCCACCTCGTCGGGCAGAACCCGACCGTCCGCGTCGGTCACGAACAGCACCGCGCCATCCACCGGCCGCCCGATCGCCGGCCGGTCGGGCCAGTTGTCGACGGCGTCGGCCGGCAGCAGTTCCGCCGCCACGACATGGGTCTCGGTCGGGCCGTACTGGTTGTCGATCGCAAACGGGCTCTGCCGGCACCAGTCGCGCACCGGTGCGGTGATGCGCAACTGCTCCCCCGCCGTCGCGATCAGCGCAACCGAGGTCGGGATCCGCTCGGGATGGGCGGCCAGATGATCGGCCAGCGCATGCAGCATCACCACCGGCAGGAACAGCCGCGCGACCTGATGCGCGCGGATGAAAGCGGTCAGCGCCGCCGGGTCGCGCCGGACCGTCTCGTCGGCAACCACCAGCGGGCTGCCTTCGGCCCAGGCGAGCGCCGCCTCCTGCATCGACACGTCGAAGCCCAGAGGCGCAAAGCCCAGCGTCGGCGCCGGCACGGGATGCCGCGCCCGATGCCAGCCGGTCAGCTGGTCCAGCGTCCGCCAGGCCACCATCACCCCCTTGGGCGTGCCGGTAGAGCCCGAGGTGAACAGCAGATAGGCGGGATCGTCGGGCATGGCCGTCACCGGCGCAGGCTTTGCCTCGCCCTCGGGCAGCACCATCACCGGCAGATCGGTCAGCGACCGCAGCCGGTCCAGCTGCGCCGGATCGGCGATGATCGCCGCCGGCCGGCCGATCTCGATCATCGTCTTCAGCCGTGCATCCGGCAGATCGGGATCCAGCGGCATCGCCGCCGCCCCGGCCAGCCACACCCCCAGCAGCCCCATCCCATGCGCCCGACCGCGCCCGAGCATCAACCCGACCGATCGGCCATGCGCCTCGGGCAGCAGCCGGGCCAGCGCCGCCGCCCGCCCGATCAGGCTGCCGCGGTCGATGCTGCCCCGGCCGTCGATCAGCGCCGGGGCGGCAGGGGCTTCCGCCGCCCGCGCCATGATCTCGTCCAACACCCGCGGATGGGTGACCAGGCGCCCGCGTGCCGCGGCATCGATCCGCGCCGCCTCGTCGGTGCCCAGGATCGGCAGCGCCGTCCAGCGCTGGTCCGGCTCTGCCGCCATCGCCGTCAGCACCCGCACCAGCCGTTCGCCGATCGCCTGCGCATCCGCGCGCGCCAGCCGCCGGGGCGCATAGGTCAGAGCCAGATGCCAGCCGCCCGGCCCGGCCTGGCCGTGGATCTCCAGATCCAGCCGCGTGCCGATCAAAGGCGAGGGCCGGGGCGTCACCTCCAGCCCCGCCAGATCGGGTGTCGCCAGATCCCCCGGCTGCCAGGCGACCAGCACCCGGAACAGCGGGTTGTCGGTGCCGCTGCGCGCGACATCCAGCGCCTCGACCAGCCGGTCGAAGGGGAGGGCCTGATGGGCCAGCGCCGCCACCGTATCGGCCTTCACCTGCGCCAGCAGCCGGTCCAGGCGGTCATCGGCCTGCACCAGCGAACTGCGCAGCACCACCGTGTTGACCAGAAAGCCGATCAGGGCTTCCGAGGCCGGGTCCGGCCGGTTGGCGACCGGCGTGCCCAGCGCGAAATCGCGCGTGCCCCACAGCCGCGCGAACAGGATCTGGGCCGCCGTCAGCAGCGTCATGAACGGCGTCACCCCCGCCCGGCGTGCCAGCGCGTCCAGCCCCCGGCTCGCGGCCTCGGGGAGGGTCACCACCACGACCGGATCGGCGGCGTCAGGCAGGTCTTCCGGCTGCCCCGGCACCGCCTGGGGCGGCGGCAGCCCGTCCAGACGATCCCGCCAGAAGGCCAGATCCCGGCCGGTCAGCGCGGCCCCGCGCCGCGCGGTTTCGGGATACTCCACTGAAAGCGGCGCCGGCACCCGCCCGGCATAGAGATCCTGCAGCTCGCGGATCAGCACGCCCATCGACCAGCCATCGGCGGCGACATGGTGCAGAACCACAATCAAACGATGTCTATCAGCGCCAAATCGCAACAAATGCGTGCGGAGGAACGGCCCCGACGCCAGATCGAAGGGCCGGGCCGCCAGCTCCCGTGCCAGCAGGTTTGCCTCAGCCTCGTCCGCGACCGGCAGCACCGGCAGCGGCCAGGGTGCGGGCACCGGCTGCGGCACTGCCCGCGGCTGCTCGTCCACCGCCAGGATGGCGGTGCGGAGCGGCAGATGCCGGGCGGTGATCTGCCCGAAGGCCGCCGCCAGCCGGTCCACATCCAGCGGCCCCGTCAGATCCAGCGCCGCCGAGATCACCGCGGCTGCCGGCTCGGCACCCAGCCGGTCCAGGAACCACCATCGCGCCTGGCCGGGGCTGAGCGGCACCTCGCCCGCCAGCACCGGTGCGAACTCCGGCAGATCCACCTCGCCGTCGTCATCCGGTGCGGCGGCCATGTCCAGCTCCGCCGCCAGCGCCGCCAGGGTGGTGGCGCGGAACAGCGTCGCCAGCGGCAGCGGCCGCCCCGCCGCCTGCAGCCGCGCCGCCACCCGCGCCGCCGCCAGGGAATGGCCGCCCAGGGCGAAGAAATCATCCTCGCGGCCGGGCGGCAGCTTCCGGCCCAGCACCTCGGCCCAGATGTCGGCGATCAGCCGTTCGGCCGCGGTTTCCGCCACGGCCCCGGTCGCCGCCGCCATCTCGGGCGCCGGCAGCGCCCGCCGGTCCAGCTTGCCCGATGTCGTCAGCGGCAGCCGGTCCAGCTGCACCCAGTCCGCCGGCAGCATATAGCCCGGCAGCCGGTCGCGCAGCCGGCGGGCCAGCCGCGCCGGTGCGGTCGTCGCCACCACATAGGCGCAGAGCCGGGGCTCGGCGCCGTCCTCGCGCAGGATCACCGCCGCATCCTGCACGCCGTCCAGCGCGCGGATCGCGGCCGCAATCTCTGCGGGCTCGATCCGGTGGCCGCGCAGTTTCACCTGGTCGTCGGCCCGGCTCAGAAAATCCAGCCGGCCATCGGCCCGCAGCACCACCAGATCTCCGGTCGCATACAGCCGCGCGCCATTGCCCGTGGCGTCGGGCCGGAAGGCCAGCGCCGTGCGCACCGGATCGCCGGCATAGCCCCGGGCCAGCCCGCGCCCGCCGACATGCAATTCGCCCGGCATGTCGATGCCGACCGGCCGGCCGGCCGCATTCAGCACATGCAGCCGCGCCCCGGTGATCGCCCCGCCGATATCGGGCAGCCCCATACCCGCCGCGCCCGGAGACACGGTGCCCGATGTCGCAACCACCGCCGCCTCGGTCGGCCCGTAATTGTTGACCAGCCGGAAGGGCAGACCCTGGGGCGGCCGCAGGCTCAGCCGCTCGCCCCCCGCCAGCACCAGCCGCAGGGCGGTCTCCGCCGGCCAGGTCTGGCCCAGCAGCCCGCCCACCAGCGGGGTCGGCATGAAGGCCTGGGTGATCCGCTGGTCGACCAGCCAGCCGGCCAGCGCCGCAGGATCGGCCAGCATGGCGGGGTCGGCCGCAACGGCGGTGCCGCCCGCGGCCAGCACCGGCCAGATTTCCCAGACCGCGGCGTCGAAACCGGGGCCGGCCACCAGGCTCGCCCGCGTGGCCGGCCCCGTGCCGAAGGCATTCAGATGCCAGTCGACCAGTCCTGCCAGCGCGCCATGCGGCACCACCACCCCCTTGGGCTCGCCGGTCGAGCCCGAGGTGAAGATCAGATAGGCGGCATCCTCCGCCGTGTTGATCCGGGCCGCCTGCGCCGCGGCTCCCCCATAGCCGGGGCCGAAATCGACATCCAGCCGCGGCAGCTCCACCCCCTCGGGCAGGGCCGGTGCCACCACCGCCCGCGCACCGGCGCGGCGGATCAGCGCCGCCAGCCGTGCCGGCGGGTGGCGCGGATCCAGCGGCAGATAGGCGGCACCCGCCGCCCAGATGCCCATTGCCGCCGCGGCGGCGGCCCGCCCCGGGGACAGGATCACCGCCACCACATCGCCCCGGCCGATCCCTGAACCCGCCAGCGCCTGCATCAGCCGGGCCGCGGCCGCATCCAGCCCGGCATAGTCGATCCAGCCGCCCAAATCCTCCACCGCCGGCGCCGCCGCCCACTCTGCCACCATGCGCGCCAGCCGCACCGGCACCAGTTCCGCCGCCGGCGGCACCGCGGGGGCGGCGGCCGCGATCGCCGCCAGATCCTCGTCCAGCAGCGGCACCAGATCGCCGATCCGCCGCGCGGGATCGGCGGCCACCATCTCCAGCAGCCGCACGAAGCGCCGCCCCAGCCGGTCGACCCGCGCCGCATCGAACAGCGCGGTGTCGTACAGGATCATGCCCGCCAGCCCGCCGCAGGGGGCGCGGGTCAGATGGATCTCCAGGTCGAAGCGGGCGATGCCCTGATCGGTCTCCAGCCCGCGCAGGCTCAACCCGCCGGGGGCGGTACCGCTGCCGACCGGCGCGTTCTGGAAGGCCAGCACCACCTGCACCAGCGGGTTGCGGCTGGGGTCGCGGGTGTCTTCCAGCGCCTCGACCAGTTTCTCGAACGGCAGGTCCTGATGGGCCAGAACCGCGCGCGCATCGTCGCGCAGCCGTTCCAGCCAGGTGGTGAAGGCGGGGTCGTCGTCGAACCTGGCCCGGAAGGGCAGGGTGTTGACGAAAAACCCGATCAGCGCCTCGTGCTCGCGCCGCCGCCGGTTGGCGACCGGCGCGCCCAGGGCGAAATCGCGCTGGCCGGTCTCGTGATGGATCAGAACCTGCGCCGCCGCCATCAGGGTCTGAAAGGTCGATGCACCATGATGGCGGCCCAGCGCCTCCACGGCCGCGGTCAGCGCCGCCGGCACGTCGAAGCGCCGGGCTGCACCCTCGAAACGCTGGATCGGCGGCCGTGGCGGGCCCGCCGGCCAGTCCAGCACCGGCAGCCCGTCCAGCCGGTGGCGCCACCAGTCCAGCAGCCGGGCCTCGGCCGCCGCATCCAGCGCCGCCCGCTGTTCCGCGGCATAGGCGGCATAGCTGGTGGTCAGCACCGGCAGATCCGCCGGCAGCCCGTCCAGCCGGGCGCGATAGGCGGCCATCAACTCGTCGAACAGAATGCCCAGCGACCAGGCATCGGCGGCGATATGGTGTACCGTCACCGCCAGCACATGCCGGGTGGGGGCCATCCGGATCAGCAGCAGCCGGAAAACCGGCCCCGTGGCCAGATCGAAGGGCCGGCGCGCCTCTGCCGTGGCCAGGGCCGCCGCCGCCGCGGCATCCGGCGCATCGGCCAGCCGCAGCACCGGGCCGGCCGGGGCCGGGTCCACGATCTGCCGGGGGCCATCCGCCCCCTCCTCATACCGCGTCCGCAGCACGCCATGGCGGGCGATCACCTGCTGAAGCGCCGCATCCAGCGCCGCCGGGTCGATCTCCCCGCCGATCTCGACGGCAGAGGCGATGTTGTAGGCCGGGCTCCCCGGTTGCAGCCGGTCCAGGAACCACAGCCGCGCCTGCGCGAAGGACAGCGGCGCTGCCTCTGGCGCCGTGTCGGGCGCTGTTTCAGGCGCAGCGGCAGGGTCCGGGCGCTTGCCGCGCATGCGTTCGAACAGCGCACGCTGCGCCGGGCTCAGCCGGTCCAGCCGGGCGGAGATATCCGCGGTCATTCGGCGACCTCCCGCCCATCCGGTTCCTGCCCCTCCAGCCGGGCCATGGCGGCGGCGATCTCGTCGTCAGACATGCTCTCGATATCCGCCAGCAGGTCCAGCAGCTCGGCATCGCTCTCCATCGCGGCCGGTTCCGCCGCCGGGGCGGCGGCACGGATCAGCCCGGCCATCTCGCCCGCCGTGGTTGCCGCAAACAGGGCAGAGGCCGGCAGTTCCAGCCCGTGGCGTTCGGCCAGCAGCGCCAGCATGCGCGTGGCGATCAGGCTGTCGCCGCCGGCGGCGTAGAAATCGGCGGCCGCATCCTCGGGCGTCACCCCCAGCAGGTCGTGCCACAGCCCCGCCACCAGGGCGAAGGCCGCATCGCCATCCACCGGCGCCGCCGCTGCCACATCGGCGGCGGGCGCGGGCGGCATCAGCACGGCCGCTCCCGTGCGCCGCAGCAGGCCGCGCAGCCCGGCATCCGGCCGCCCGTCTCCTGTCCAGGCCACCGCTTCGACGCCAGCGGCCCATTCCAGCGCCCGCGCCTCCGCCCCGGCCAGGGCGGCGGCGACCAGATCACCCGCCGCGGCCGGGCGGATCAGCACATGCCGCCTGGCCGGGGACAGGGCCTCGGGCAACTCGCCCGCGTGCAGCGCCAGGTCAGTCAGGCTCGTGCGGGTGTTGCGGGCAATGAACAGGCGGGTATCGGCGCCGTCGGTATCAGGCAGCACCGCTTCGGTTGCGAAGCCCGCGCCTTCCAGCACCCGCCGCCAGGCGGCCGGATCGATCAGCGGAGAGGTGGTGCGGTCATCCGCCATCACCCACCAGCCGGTGGCAAGGCCCCAGATCGCGTTCACCCAGCGCCGGGCGACGACCAGTTCGGCCAGCAGCAGCAGCCCGCCCGGCCGCAGCAGCCGCGCGACATTGTCGAGAGAGACGCCCAGATCCGCGGTGGCGTGGATCACGTCCAGCGCCAGCACCAGATCGGCGCTCCCCGTCTCCAGCCCCTGATCCGCCGGGTCGCGCGACACGTCGAACCGTGCCACCCGCACCCCGGTCAGCCCGCGTGCGGCCAGCGTCGCCCGTGCCCGCGCTACGAATTCGCCCGAGACATCGGTGAACAGATAGTCGACCGCCCGGCCGGCCAGCCGGTCCAGCACCGGGCCGGTGAAGGCCCCCGTGCCGCCGCCCACCTCCACGATCCGGGCCGTTCGCCCGGCGGCGGCCGCGGCATCCACCGCCGCCACCACCGCATCGGCCGCGGCATCCAGCACCCGGGCCCGGCTGGAATGGCGCTCGATCGCCGGGCCGGCGCCCGCGAACAGCCGGCCGGCCTCGCGCCCCGCGATCACCGTGGTGGCCGGGCGCCGGCCGGCGAAGACCTCGCCATGGGCCGCCATGCAATGATCGATCAGCGCCACCAGCCCGGCATGATCGGGGTCGATCGCCAGCACCCGTGCGGCCGCCGCCTCAGGCGTCGGCAGATCGGCCACCGCCGGCCCCCAGATCAGCCGGTCGCCGGCAATGGTCAGCAGCCCGTCGGCCGCCAGATCGGCCAGGGCCGCGTCCAGCATGCGGCCCCATCCCTGCATCGGTCCTTGCCCCTGGCCCTGCACCAGCCCGATCCGCCGGTCCAGCCCGGCCCGGGTGATTTCGGCCGCCGGTGCCACCTCCACGCCGCCTGTGCGCAGCATGGCAACACTGTGCGCGGCGCACAGCCGGTCAAGGGCCGCATCCAGCGCCGGCCCGCGCGCCGGCTCCACCGGCAGGGCGGCAAGCCGGGCTGCGGCGGCCGAGGCTGCGGGTTCGGCCAGGTCCGGCCCTGCGGTCTCCGGCGCGGCTGTCTCCGGCGCTGGCCAGCCGTCATCCGGCAGCGGTGCCGCATCGTCGGCGGCCACCGTTTCGGCCACCAGTACCAGCCGGCGGGCGCCGTCGAAGGCCACCGCCGGGGCATCACCCGCCGCCTCGGCGCGGATGCGGGCCGCCAGCGCGGATGCGGCGGCGGGCGGCAGATCCGCCGCGGCGGCCGTGTCGATGATCGTCAGATCCACGCCGGGCCGGGCCCGCAGGGCCCTGGCCTGGCGCAGTTCCTCAGGGTCGGCCGGCCGGCGTCCGGCCAGGCCCAGCGCCCCGGGCAGCACCAGCAGCACCCGCCCGGTCACCGCACCGGCCTCGGCCAGCGGCAGGGTGGTTCCAAGGCCGGTCGTCGGCGCGGCACATCCGGTGACGATGGTTGCGGGCATCGCCGTCCCGGCGGCAAGCGGGGCCTCCACGAAAGCGGGCGTCATGGCGGCCGGCGCCACGGCCGCAGCGGTCGCGGGCTCCGCCGGTGCCAGGTCGATCCAGCAGCGGGTCGGGCGATAGGGCATCACCGGCAGCGGCACCCGCCGCGGGCTGGTGTCCTTGAACACCGCCGTCCAGTCGACCCGTACCCCCAGGCACCACAGCCGCGCCAGCGCCTGCATCCGGTTGCGGCCATCCACGATCAGCGGGTCCGCCGGATCGCCCGTCGGCGCATTGTCCGGCCCGAAGACCAGCCGTGCCGGCGCCACCCCGTCGACCAGCCCGCGGGCATCGGGGCTGTCGGTCAGATCGGGCAGCAGCGCCGCCCAGCCGGCATCGGCGCCGTCGATCACGACCGGCCGATCGCGCAGCACCGGCAGGGCAGGGGCGGGCATGGTCAGCAGCGCTGCGGCCTCGGCCACATCCCGCGCCACCACCGCTCGCCTCGCCGCCAGGGCCGGCCGGCCGGTGGCCAGCGAGAAGGCGACATCCAGGGCCGAAGGCGCATCATCGGCCGTGAAGGCCGCGGCCATGCGGCCAGCCAGCGCCTCCAGCATCTCCGCATCTGCGGCCGACAGCACGAAGACCAGCGGGCCCGCGGGCGCTGCCGCGCGCGGGTTGCTGGCCGGGGCCTGTTCCAGAATGGCGTGCAGATTGGTGCCGCCCATGCCATAGCAGTTCACCGCCATCCGCCGCGGATGCCCGGTGGCGGGCCAGGCTTCGGGTGCGGTCGGCAGGCGGAACGGGGTTTCGGCCAGCCGCAATTCGGGGTTGGCCGCGGTGGTGTTGGCGGTGGGGTAGATCTCGCCATGGGCCACTGACAGCACCGCCTTGGCGATCGACAGCATGCCGGCCGCCGCATCGGCATGGCCAAGATTGCCCTTCACCGATCCCAGCGCCGCATGGGCCAGGCGGGTGCCGCCGGCGGCCCGGAAGCCGCGGGTCAGCGCCGCCACCTCGATCGGGTCGCCCAGCGCCGTGGCGGTGCCATGGGCCTCAACACAGCCAATCGTATCGGGGTGAATGCCGGACGCACGGAATGCGCGCGCGACCGCCTCGGCCTGGGCCGCTTCGCCCGGCGCGGTGAAGCCGATCTTGGCGCCGCCGTCATTGGTGATCGCCACCGCCCGGATCACGGCATGGATATGGTCGCCATCGCGTTCGGCATCGGCCAGCCGCTTCAGCACCACCACCGCGCCGCCGCTGCCGCCGACCGTGCCGTCGGCCGCGGCGTCGAAGGGCCGGCAGCGGCCGGTCGGGCTTTCGATCGCGCCCGGATGGTGCAGATAGCCGGCCGGGTCCAGCCGGGTCAGGCAGGCGGCACCGGCCAGTGCGGCCTCGCACTCGCCGGCCGCAAGTGCGGCCACCGCCGCCTGCACCACGCTCATGCCGGTCGAACAGCCGGTCTGCACGGTCATCGCCGGCCCGCGCAGATCCAGCCGATAGGCCACGCGCAGCGACAGAAAATCCGGCTTGGCCGCAAAGCTCAGCGCCGTCGCACCCGCCGCTTCCAGCGCCGCACCGGCACCGGCCAGCCGGGCCATCAGATAGATCGGGCTGCCGCAGCCGCCGAACACCCCCACCCGGCGCCCGGCCGCGGGGGCAAGCCAGGCGGCATCTTCCAGCGCCTCGCGGCAGAGTTCCAGGAACAGCCGGTGCTGGGGGTCCAGCAGCTCCGCCTCGCGCAGCGACAGGCCGAACAGCGCGTGGTCGAAACTCTCCTGTCCCGGCAGCATCGCCGCGGTGCCGACATAGCGCGGATCCCGCGCCAGGGCGGCGGGCACGCCCAGGGCCGCGGCATCGGCGGCATTATGGCGGGCCAGCACGTCGCGCCCTTCCAGCAGCACCCGGCGCAGGGCATCGGGGCCGTCCACGCCGATTGCGCGGCAGGCAAGGCCGGTCACGGCGATCGGCACGGTGTGGACGGGGAAGCTCTGCGCGGTGTCGGCGGTGTCGGCGGTCATTCCCCGGCCTCGATCTCGGCGGTGTCTGCGGCAACCAGGCGGGCCAGGTCGCGGATGGTGGGGTGGCGGAACAGTTCCACGATGCCGATCTCGCGTCCGGCAAGCGGCACCAGCCGGGCGCGCAGCCGGGCCAGCAGCAGCGAATGGCCGCCGATCTCGAAAAAGTTCTCGTGCCGGCCGATCGCCGGCCGTTCCAGCAGTTCGCACCACAGCGCCGCGATCCGGGTCTCGACCGGCCCGCGCGGCGGGTCGGCAACCGGGCCCGGCCCGGCCGGGGCGGCGGCCCCGGTGCCGATCGTCACCCGCCGGCCGAAACGGTCGGTGGCGTTGATGACGCTTCCCCGGGTCACCGGCACCAGCAGCGGCCGCGGCGGTGCCGCACGCGGCCGCCGCATCACCGGGTGGCTGCCGGCATCCACACCCGCCACCACCCGCGGCCGGTCCAGCGCCAGCGCCGCCAGCAGCGCCCGCAGGCCCTGGCTGCGGCCGATGATCCGGTAGCCCAGCGCCCGGGTGCGGGCGCGGGCGGGTTCCGGGGCACCCTGGGCCAGGCCCAGCCCGTCCCACATCGACCAGTCGATGGTCGTCACCGGCCCGGTTGTCGCCGTTGCGATGGCCTGGCGGCGGCTGCGTTCGCCGGCCAGCACCGCCGCCATGGCGGCATTGGCGGCCGAATAGGCGCCCAGCGTCGGCGCGCCGAACAGCGCGTTCACCGTGCCGAAGCCGATCAGCGGCAGGTCGCCATGGTCGCGCGCGATCGCGACCAGATTGCGGGTGCCCTCCAGTTTCGGGCCGATGGTCGCCGCCAGCGCCGCATCACTGTCGGCCAGCCCGCCGCGATCGGCCATCTCCGCCCATTGTGCGTCCAGCGCCCCTTCGGTCGCCATCTGCACAATACCGGCCAGCGGCGCGTCCCAATGGCTCCGGGCCGTATGAATGGCCGCCTCCAGCGCCGCGCGGTCGGTTACGTCCGCGGTCATCGCCAGATGTTCCACCCCGGCGGCGCTCAGTCGCGCCAGGCGGGCCGCCTTCATCGGGTCCGCCGTGGCATCGCTGCGCGACACCAGCAGCAGCCGCGTCCCGAAGCGCAGGCCCAGCAGCTCCGCCAGTTCCACCCCCAGCCCGCCGGTCCCGCCGGCCAGCAGCCAGATGCCGCCCGCCCCGATCGGCAGCGGCCGCGGGGCGGGCAGCTCCATGTCCAGCGGCTCCA
>MDTG01351327.1_pt1 | contig 11723 bp, 5 predicted proteins | sample 811421 | NCBI WGS metagenome assembly MDTG01 (sample SAMN05326645, study PRJNA326480) | marine metagenome | isolation source: seawater | place: Pacific Ocean: South East | collected 2011
ACAAACTCAATAGCATTACCACCAGAGTTTACTTTTAAGGTTTTGCCTGCTGCACTTCCAAAGTTGGCTGGAGTGTCGGATAATCCAGTAAAGGTAGAACTACCTCCACCTCCACTTCCTCCATCATCAGCAATTATAAAACTACTGCTTGATGCTTGATATTTAAGTATCTTACCGTCAGCTGCACCTGCCGTATTTACATCTGATAAACCATTTAAAGATCCTAAATTACTAAGTTTAGTTTTTTCTGCATCTGTAAAAGCGTTAGTATTACTTTCAGCTTCATATGCAGATTTAATTTCTGCACCAGTCTGGTCTGCTGTAGCTGATGCTTCTATACCATTTAATTTTGTATGGTCAGCATCAGTAAAGACATTACTATCAGTTGCAGCTTCTACTGCTGTTCTTATCTCAGCGTTAGTTTGATCTCCAGTAGCACCAGCTTCAATTCCATTAAGTTTACTATGATCTGCATCTGTAAATACGTTACTATCTGTTGCACTTTCTACAAGTGTACGTATCTCAGCAGCTGTTTGATCTGCGGTCGCTCCGGTTTCAATACCGTCCAGTTTTACTTTGTCAGCAGCAGATATAAAACCTTTTACTGTTGTTGTAGAGCTGACTATGTTTTGCTCTTCTTGTACAGCAAATAATAATTGTTTTTGATTGTTGTTAAGATCATTAGCTTTAACTGACGACCCTGCTACAAATGTAGCTTTTGCAGCATCTACATCTGTATCACGAAAGATACGTATAGCTGCTGGACTTGCTGGTATATTACCAGAAGTAAATACAACATTACCGCCACCTGTTGTTGTGTAGCTAGTAATGTTGTAGTGTGTACCTGACGATTTCAGTACTTCATCTACTGTTACCTTTACGTCAGCTTCTTTTATGGAAGGAAAGGAAAACGACTTCGTAGCGTTTCCGTCTCCTGTATAGTCTACGAAAGTTGTTGCCATTACTTGTACATATTAAGAAGGTTGTATGTCTGGGAGGATTTGAATTGTTGTGCTTGTTTCTTAGCTTTCTGTTCTTGGATAAGTTTGTATATATCTTCTCTATATTTAATAGAGTTCCAAGCTGCTATTCTAGCACGTTTAAATAATCTATCTATTACTATATTATGATAATAGTCTCTTGCGTTATATTGACCTCTATTGCCTGCTCGTATATCAGCTCTCATAGTTGCCATAGATTCTCTAATCTTAGGATCTTTAGATAGTTTTTCTAAGTCTCTTTCTAAATTAAATTGACCTATAGATTGTTGAAACTGTGATCTAATACGAGGATCGTCAGTTAGGTTAGTACCATCAGGTGCATAAAATGTAGACATTCTAAGATCATAGCCACTCTCAAATAAGAATGTTCTACCATCTGTAGCTTCTAAGTTTAGACTTACTGGACTAATCATGTTAAATGCACGAGTCATAAAGTCATACTGTTTTATCGGTCTACCGTTGAGCATGTCATACTTATATGGTAACTCATTTACACCGGGTATATTTTCTGATAATAAGTTACGGTTACGCCAAGACTGGAATACACCAGAGTTGATCTCACGCATGTATGGTGTAAGTAGTTTACCCATCTCATTACGTAGACCGGCTAGTGGAACTGTATTGTTAGTTAAGCTTGCAACTATACGTTCGGCTTGTCCCGGTCTACCAGCTGCTAAGTCAACAAGTTGTTGTATACCAGCTAAATAAGATTTGCCAGATATAGACTGTGCTATAACTAAAGAAATCTTTTGTAGTTCTTTCTCAGTCCACTCTTCGCCCATCAATATACTAGCATCACCTACGTCAGCGATTGTAGACATGATAAGGTTAAATGGTTCTATAGAGTCATACCCTACACGTACACCACCTATCTCAATAGTTCTAGGTAAGTAACCACCATCTATCCAACCCTGTCTCATCTGTCTATCTGTAGGACCATTACCTGTAAGTCTACCTGTCATCCATGCGTTGATAGCCATAAATGTTACAGCAGAACCTATAGCTAATCTACCTGTTTGTAATGCCTTAGCGTTTTGTAATTCTTCTAGAGTGTTAATACCATATTTTTTGACAGTTGCTAAGTTACTAGCATCAGCAAAAGCTATATCGTTAAACTCTTTAACAAGAAAGTTAAAACCGGGTGTATGCTTACCAGTCAGTGCTAATCCGTTTACCCCAGTTCTAGCAAATAGAAAAAATGGTCTAACGTATGGGTTAGCTGTCAAGACATCGTTAAGACCTTTTGCAAAGCCTGTAAGATCTTGTGTTAATGTTACTTCTTTACGTGCAAAAATAGTTGCTTCATCTTTTATGTTACCATTGCCATCAAAAATCTGTCCGTAGAAATCATCTTGATAAGCTCTCATAAGTTCTGGAGTTATTTTAGGCATTTCTATACCATCACCTTGTAGTGTTAGTACATTACGCATAGCCTTTTCTCTCATCTTAGCTCTGCCAAGTAAGAAAGTAAAAGCATCGTCAGTTGCTGCCATTAACTTTGTAGAGTATGTAAAAAGATTATTATTATTTATACCACGTACCATATTGGTAAAAGCAAACAAAGCTTGGTCACTTTTACTTGCTCGTCCACTATCTTCATAGTATCTTCTGACAAGTTCCCAGTTATAATCGCCCTTAGTAAACTCAGTATATCGAGTTTTAATGGTAGATATATCACCTGACCAGTATGAGTTAAGACGAGTAAAAAACAAATCAAACGCTTCTGGTACAGCTTCTAGCATACCATTCATAGAAGCTAGGCTACTACGTATAGTAGCAGAGTCTCCTGTAAACGGATAACGCATAGTTGCACCTAAGAATGTCGATATAGGACGTAAAAATGTTGCAGCACCTGTACCTAAAAGTGCTCGCATTGGTGTTTTAGGTCCACTTAATACACTGTGACTTACCATTTCTTGTAAGCTACGTATTAGTGCACCTGTACGGTTAGGTCCTTCGCCACCTATCTGACCACCTTTGATGATAGTTTTAGCCCAGTTGTCAAAGTCTTCTAGTGAGTTTACATTTTTCATCATAGAAAATGCTTCAAACAACGCATTGAGTAAGTTGTCGTCTGGATCATCTTTTGCTATTTTAAGTATAGATAGTATAGAATCTTTAACATCTTCTATCTCACCTTTAACAGCTTGGTTAACAGCATCATTTACTTGTGCTCTAGTTTTGCCTGCACCGAATGATCTAAAATAATCAGATGCTACAAACCTAGATTTCTTAGTTTGGAACAAAGCTGTAAGCATAGTATCTACTATCTGCTTTGCTGGACCATCTATATCATCTAGTGATACGTAATCTATTATTTCTCTACCAGCTATACCAGTATCACGTAACTGTTTTAACAGTGAACCTACAACTAAGTCAGCTGTAACAACTGTTTCAGCAGCCCATGTTTCAAATACTTCGTCTCCTAATGGTAATCTAGCAGTATCTTTAGCAAATAAATCTGCAAGAAATTCCTCAGCAGGCATTTCAGCAGCGTTTCTACCTTCGACAATCTGTCTATAATTAGCAACAGAATCACGCCAGACATCAAGCATAAGCTTTCTATCGCCTTTTACTGCGTCTAGTTCTTTAGCAAACTTGTCATCGCTCATCAAGCTACGTAATGTAGTCTCGACAATCTCATCTGTAGTACCACCTGCACGTGCTATACGCTCACGTTCTATTGATGTAGTAACAGAACCTGTAGATCCATCTTCAGATCCCCAGTCTGTACGTGTACGTCTAAGTTGGTCATACGCTTCTCCGGCAGGAACTTCAGATATATCAGCACCTTGATGCCTGTCAGCAACTGGTGCGTTTTTAGCTGCACGAAACTCAGCTTCTCCTTGACGTATCTGTGCAAGAGCTGCTGTAGTTGTTTGATTTTCAATACTAGAGTTACGATTAATAATTTGTTTTTTAGCAGCTGCACCACCTTTACCAATTAGATGCACGGCTCCGTCAAATATTAAACCGATACCCATACCTTCGACGATGTTTTTAAACTTCATCATGACAGGGTGATCTGTTTCTTTAGTAGATAAGGGAGTGTCTATCCAACCGTAGCGTTCTCGAATAGCTCCTAAAGCGTTATGTCCATCAGACTCTTTTGATATAACGTCTGATATACCACCGATTGCAGCACCTCTAGTTAGTGTACCTAATCCTAGAAGTTTAGTTGCACCCGCACCAAGTAATGGTATTCCAGTTGCCGCTATTCCTTTAGCTGCTAGTACTGTACCAGCTGCTAGAGAACCGAAGTGTACTGTACCTCTGAGTAATTTACCCCACCATGTTTTAGTAATGATAGGGTCTTCTTCATCTGTAAAAGGTGTCCACTCTGGTTCGTAAAAACCTTTCTCTTCTTTCTCTTTCTGCATTTCACCAGACAACGCATCAAATGTACGTTCTGGAAATGTAGCTAGAGAAGAAGCTGTATCTTGTAAACCACCAGATAGAATAGATTGTGCTTCTTTAGCTAGACCTCTGATACCCCATGTATCATTGTTTCTAGGGTCAGCAGCTATGTCAGCAGCTTTCTCGTCAGCTGCAAGGGATGCTGCTTCTGACTCTTGAATAACTTGTTTCTTTTCTGCATCTTCTTCTATCTGAGCAGTCATCTCCTCAACAGAAGGTAATCCCGTAGGATCATAATTAATGCTTTCGTTTTCCATAATTATTGTAATGTGTTCTCAACTTGTGCCGTAGCAGCTATTGGAAGTAATGTATCTAGTTCTAAGAATGGTGGTATCTCTCCTATTATTTTTGCATACTCTTCTCTATCTTCTTCTGGTATGTTAACTAGACGCCTGTATGTAAAATCTGCATTTGCATATGCTAATTTATTATTAGTCTTATACCGTAGTCTAGCTAATAAAAGCTTTTGCTGCATGCGTTCATCAAATAATGCAGTATAATCTAGAGTAGGTAGAGACTGCATTAATTGTATCATACCTTCACGTCTAATACCATATAACCCAAAGTTATCATGACCTGATTCCATTAAAGTTATAATCTCTCCTACAGTATGTTGTGATAATGGTTTTTCTAATTCTACATATTTTCCGTCTTTTTGGATAGCATCTACTCCGCCATTCTCTTCTGTCTTTGGATTGACTACAGCTTTTAATAATTTATTTAAATCACCATTTTCATTTTCTACAGCAATTCTGTTTATTTTAGCATCTGAAGGTCTATCATCTATTAATATAGAGGTTGTGAGACCAAGATTAATGTCACCCATAAGTTCTGGTATAGGTTTCATCATACCTGTAGCTACGAGTCTATCGTGAGCTAGTTTAATTGATGATTTGTTTTTATATAGATGTGATATACTTTTCCAGTAGCCGGGAAGTTCTTGTGTTTTACCTTGGAAGAATGGTAATGATTCTACTAGAAATGCTTCTTCTCCTTCATGTGGCTTTTCTGCTGATATAGCACCGGCAGGGTCAGCTCTATATACACCACTTAACTTAGCAACTGTAAGTTTTGTATCTTTTGGTGTTGCTTCAAAAGTATTCTTATCAAAATCACCATTGTTGATAGCTGTTATTGTATTAGTAGCAGCCTCAGATAATGGATCATCCACACCTAATTTACTTAGTCTATTAAATTCTGACTTAAAAAATGTACCAGCATCTCGATATATACTATGATACTTTTGTACTTGCCAGTTTGTATCTAATACTTTTTTGTCAAATACATTACGGTCTGCAACTCTAGCTTGTACTAAATCAGTCATCATACCTTTTATACCTTTAAACTCTCCTCTATCAAATACAGGAGTCTGACTTTTTTCTACAAGTATTTCTGCTTGTCTCTGCAATGTAGGATCTGTGATAGTAGAAATCATTTCCCTTGTTACAGGTATATCATCATTCTCAAACCTACCTTTTAAGTAATCAAGCCTACCTTTCTGCCAGTCTAATGACTCTTTTTCTTTAGATTCGTTGTAATACTGACGTATTTCGTTAGCATTACCAGATTGTAATGTTTGGTAGTTAGTTTCTTTATTACTACCTTTAGGTACAAACTTTAAATCTTCAAGTATATATTCTATCTCTTGATCGTTAAATACACCTTTATCTATACCACGCTTAACTAATGCAACCCAATCAGCATTTGCTGCTTTCATAGAGTTTTTACCGTATCCTTTATTTTGATAATACTTAGCTCGGTTTGCTATAAAACCATCCTGATGATAAATTTCATCTCCTATAGGTTCTGTATAATTAGAATCATTAGTTTTTTCGGCATTTATTTTTATGGTGTCAAAATAGTATTGATCTGAACTACCTTGAGTAACTGTATTTACAGCAGAAGATTCTGAACTAAAAGCTTGTGAATTATCTGTAGCTAAACGACCTGTCCATGTAGGCATAAAGTCGTTGATAAGTTGACCTTTAGTAATCTGTGGATACTCTTGAGTCCAGATTTCTATATATCTAGCACCAGCTATACGATACCACTCTTGCTTTTCAGCTAGTGTCATGTCAGCATACAGCTTACCATTAACAACTAAGCTGTTCTTAGCAACCTCCATAAACTGAGGAAGATAGAAGGGCATATTTTTTACAGCAGCCCTACCTGATCTTATATCTTCACTAGCTATCATTTTCTTAAGTTCTAACAACTCAAGATTACCTACAGGCATACCTTCAGAGTCAAAACCAGTTTCTTCTATCTTTCCTATTTCAGCTTGTAGATCACCGTCATTCATATTTCTGAGCTCTTGTGCTCTTTTTTCTATACTGGCAAATCTACTTACTGTTTCTGGGTTACTATTTGCGTCTACTAATTCATCATAATCAGCTTCATTATCTCTATAAGTTTGTATCTGATTGATAGCAGTAGCACCTGTTTTAGTTAGCTGGCTTATACTTTTTAAACCATCTATCAAGCCATATTGACTTGCAGCATTGTAAGCTGCGATGTGTTGAGCGAAATCTTGAGTTCTAACTTTTATGTTACGATCTATAGATTCGTTCATAGCCTTTTCAGCATTAGGAGCTGTTTCGGCGTAGTCTAGCTTTTCATCGGTAAACGGAAATAATTGTTGTTTACCGAGAGCAGCAAAATATGAATCTGACATTTAAACTCCTGTCATTCCGGGTCCTAACCACGCATCTGCTGGTAATTTCAAAGAGTCTAAATAGCTTAAAGGGTTATTAGCAACATTAGAACCAACACCTCCTGAGAACATTTTAAATATATTACCACCGGGTAAAAATGGTGAAGCTACGCTTAATGCCTGTTGAGCAAAATCTAATGCTCCACCTAATCTATTGGTTGGTGGCATAAGTACTGGTGCACCATATTCTGGTCTTACACCTATTGCATTAATTGCTTTCGCTCTTGCTCCTTGATACTGTCTAAGTCTAGCCTGTTGACGTCTTGCCATATTAGGTCCATACTCATTACGTACAGCATTATTGAGAGCACCTCGCACTCTTGTTAAAGCTAGCAGTCCTTTTCTACCGGCTGTTCTAGACCTACCTTCTTGTTTACCTACAATATCTCCGCCTTGAGCAAAGTATTTAGCAAAGGTAGTTTCGTATTGTTGTCTAGCTTGTCCCTGTACATATAGGGCTCTTTGTAAGTCGTTACTCATTGCACGACTGAAACCGATAGTAGCAGTATTTAAACCACGTTGACCGGTTGTTTCTCTATTCCAAAATTTTAGGGATGCAGAACGATAATTAGCATCTTTTAGCATCCATCGTTGTCTAGCTTCTCGTCTAGACGCTTCGTTACGATCGCACACGGCAAAACTCTATAAAATGTAAATTGTTTGGTCCATGTTCAAACTTACGTAAAAACTTGAACCCTAAAAACTTTAACAGTTTTAAATGTACTGTATTTCTACAGTCTACTATATTCCACAAAAGAGGTTCTTCACGGCTATCGACATACCGTTTCGCTTCTCTTGCAAATGTGATTGGATAACGTTCTATCTCTGGTGTACATAACATCCAGATTGATCCGTCATTCCCTACTCCGGCTAGTCCGGCAGTCTTGCCGTCTGGTACTGTGAAATACACAGAAGAGCCGTCCTGAGCAGCTATAGGAAGCCAAGCTATAGGATTAACCCCATGGCCTTCTGTAAGCTCCCTGTAGTCGTCTGAGCGTAGGTTAGAGGCCACTTCTGTAGCAGCCTCTAATGTAATTGGGTGTATGTAATTAGGCACGTCTGTAAAATTTAGGTGAATAGTCTCCCTCCCATGCCAAAGCTCTTAATGTAGCCGGTGCGGGATGACTGGATTTAAGTATAATATTTACGTTTGTATTCTTTTCGTAAACAGGTATAGTTTTTATAAACTCTTCTAGGTAAGGTGCATCTGATGCTTCGTATTCGTCTAGCAATGATGACTCATATACTTCAGTATAGTCAGACTTACCTAGACGTTCGAGTGTAGTTTCGTATAAACCTATCTTACCAAAGTGTAGTTTGATTCTATGTAATACAAGTGATGAATTAACGTCAGAAACTGACCGTTCATTCTGCATTTTAGTAGGATATAATTTAGGAAACTCTACTAAATACTCGTATAAATATCCAATACGTAGTGTTACACCTGACCAATCTCCCGGTACTGTAAAGCTTGTTGTACTGGTTAATGTAGGTAAAGCGTATCTACCTATTCTAGTAGCGTTAGTATTAACATCAATCAATGCTAAGGCGTAATTAGGTGAAGTAACATTAGGTAGCCAACTGACACTGCTGAATGTAGTTAGATTTGTAGAAGAATTATAACTACCACCACTGATTGTAGTATGATTATCTAGGTGTATTAAATAGTTGACATCATCTTGGTCAAAGTTTGGATCAGTATCAGCCTGTATCAATTTGAGACACTGTAAGAAATTATCAGTATCTAAGTAGTAATATTCATCATTAATGATAAAATGGTACTTAAGTGGGTTGTTAAACTTCCATTTAAACCAAGCCTGTTGCTGTGTTTTATCACCAACTTGTAAATATTTGTACCCAAACACTGTATCTGAGTCAGTTTTACCTATTAATATCATAGCATTTTCTCTAGAATTAGTCAATAAATCTAGATTTTTAGGTAATAATGTAGGTACTAGCTTACTAATCTCTGCAATATTTGGCTCACCCTCTCGTGCTGTATTAGCCATTTGATTCATACGGCTAAATTTACCAGAATTATCTAGGTAAGCTACAGTAGTTCCTAATGAAATAGGTGGTATATCTTTATTATAATTAAATGTAGATACACTTCTTAACTTAGCAGTATCAGGATTCAGTACTGTATCGTCTGTAGATAGCAGAAATTGTTGGTTTGTACTAAATACTAACAGTCCGGCATTAATTTGTATACCATCAAATAAATCAGATGGGAACATAGATGCAGCAGATATGTCAATAGGGTCACTAGCGGAGACAGTAAGAGCTGATTCTATAAAGAAATCAGGTGTACCTAACGTACCCGGTCTAGACAATATGACGTTTTCGCCTGCTAATAATGCTAATCTGTTACGGAAAAACAATACTTTATTGATACGTTTACCTACAAATGTAGGCATAGGATTCGTATTTGTATCTCCTACTCTACGTGGTTGATATGTAAAAGGTCTAACAGTAAATGTAGTTGTAGCTGTACGCTGTATAACTAACGGCATGTTAGTCAATGTATCTGTAATACCGGGTACCGGACATTCACTCCAAGACCCTGCTCCATCTAGATTATTTTCTCCAGTAAATCTGAGGTAATAGTCATCCTCATCTGACATTCTAGCGTTAGCTACCTTAACCACATAACCATGTCTACACTGGTTTGGTAGTAATGTAACATCGTTAACGGTCTTTTGAAAGACACGCATAAGATCTTCTTCTGCTACTTCTACGTTAAATGCAGAGCTGCTAGATAGATATATACCCGGTCCAATAACCTTAGCTGTTATACCAGAAGGTAACTGTGCTGTTATACCAGCTAGTATAGTATCAGCCGTTACAGCTGTATCAGAATCGAAAGGTGTAGGAGAGGGTCGTACTAAACCATCACCATTATTAGTAAGTGTAGCTTTAAGAGTTGTTGATTCTATTTCTGTTACAGTAATATCTAAGTATGCTTGTCCTCCACCACTTGCAGCAGCAGAAGCAGCATCTGGAACTACTCGTACAACATCACCTACAGCCCAACCTTCTCCACCGTGTAATAATACAACTTCTAAATTATAGCTAGCTCTGTAGTTTTGTCCACCCGGTCCGTTAGAGCTGGCACTATAGTTAGGGCTAACACCTTGCTGACCTAAAGCTGTGGCACGAAATACTAAGTTAGATTTACCAGTTGTTAAAACAGTGCCACTACTATTCTTTACATTAGTAATATTTTCTGAAGTACCATAACTACTTTTAGCTGTTACAGTAAAGACTTCAGTTCCTATACCGGGGCAATGCCCTGTACCATCTGATTCATCATAATTGTTACCTGTAATCTTAATTTTAGTTGCTCGTGTAAGTGTAGTCAAGTTACCTGTAGATGTAGAGTCAAATATATTTAGACCATACTGTCTTCCATTTTCAGTTCGTAGTAGCTCTACCATAGCACAGTGAGCTTCTGGTCTATCAGGTGTTGTACCGGCTTCACCTATTAGAGTATTAGAATTAGTAGAGTCCCTGCTGTTAACAAATGTAGTATCATTGATAGTAAGGAACTGTAAGTTTTCTGGGTCACTAGTGGCTAGATAATTTGTAACTGTTGTCTGATGGTTTACCCCATTATGTGTGTAGCTAGTAGTCATCTGTTGCCCATCACTACAACGCCAGACTCTGACTTGACCATCAGCTGCTACTTGACCTATATAAGATCCTTCACTTTCGTCTCTATAATAATGAAACCAAGACCCTCCGCTTTGTACATTGGTTAGTGGTGAAGTACCAACTCTAGCACTTCCGGGTCGTTTAAATAAACCAAAGGTTGGGTCAGGAATTGCATTAACAATATCTCTAACCTGACCTTGGAATTTTAGGTGATCTGCTTGTTCTGAAATCCCTTGAATAAAGCTAGGGATAGTTTGTGTAATGCCTGCCATTATCTTGCTAAGTTCCTCCAAGGTTCATATGTAGGATATACTGTGTCATCTGGGAATCCTAACATGCTGTGATTACCTTGATTACACTCGTACTCCATAAGTGCAGCACGACTTACTGCTTCTTGTGCACTTAATAATTGTACAAGTTGTGGGTTAGCTACTAACTGTGTAGCTGCTACTCTAGATGCTCTGTATGTTATATGCCTTTTAAATACAGGAGGTAAATCCTCGTAATTATATAATCTGATAACATCTAATTCTATATCTGTAAACTCTGTAAACTGATCTGTATGGTCCATTTTGTCATACAAGAATCCGCCACGTCTGATAAAGTTATAAGTTCTACGAGTCCAGTTATCTGGTAAGTCTATCTTAACTATGTCATTTGATATAGCTATCTTATTTGTCGTGGAATCTACATTAAATTTTACATGACGCTCTCTGTTAAAGTGCCAACCTTCCGACTGTACGTCTACATTGGCATCACGTAATAGATTATATATAAATTGTATTTCTGGATTGTTATTAGATATTACTCCAGTGGATGGATCTTTTAATTGTGTTATTGGTGCTTGACCTATGCTACCCAGTATAGAGTTCACTGCGGATAGTTCGGTATCGGTGTCAATAGTTGTGGTAGCCATAAGAAAAAAAGGGAGCCGAAGC
>MDTG01063494.1_pt1 | contig 11722 bp, 11 predicted proteins | sample 811421 | NCBI WGS metagenome assembly MDTG01 (sample SAMN05326645, study PRJNA326480) | marine metagenome | isolation source: seawater | place: Pacific Ocean: South East | collected 2011
ATCATATTTTACATTTAAATTATTCAATCTGTTATCAATTATATTAGATTTAAAAGTATTTTCTGAAATTTCTTTTGCTTCTTTTGCTGCCTCCTCGCCTCTAACAAATTTAGTGACTTCATAAGCTAATATCTGCTTTGCTTCATTTATTTCTTTGTTTTGTAGTTTTGATAATTTTTCAATTTCTTTAAGAGGTAGTTTAGTAAATAAATATAAAAATTTCGAAACTTGAATATCTTCTATATTTCTCCAAAATTGAAAGAATTCATAATTTGGTAACTTATTTTCATCTAACCAAATAGCTCCGTCAATTGTTTTGCCCATTTTGCTTCCATCACTATTAGTAATAAGTGGAGAAGTTAATCCAAAAGATTTTTTTTTATTTAAACGTCTTATTAAATCAATTCCACTTAATATGTTTCCCCATTGATCCGAACCTCCCATTTGAAGAATACAATCAAAGTTTTTATTCAAATAATAATAATCATATGCTTGTAACAACATATAATTAAATTCAAGTATTGATAAGGGTTGTTCACGATCTAATCTATTTTTTACAGATTCAAATGTCAACATTCTGTTTAAAGTTATGTTTGATCCAATTTCTCTTAAAAAATCTATATAATTTATTTTTGATAACCATTCATAATTATTTATAATTAAGGAATTTTTATCAAGTCTTATAAAACTACCAAAATTTTTTTTTATTTTATCAATATTTTTATCAACTTCTTTTTTTGTTAAAATTTTTCTCGTTGTATCTTTCCCTGAAGGATCTCCAACTAATGTAGTTCCTCCACCCATAAGAGCAATAGAGGTATGACCATAATAGTCAAGCCAATGAAGTAACATCAATTGCACTAAACTTCCAATATGAAGACTGTCATTGGTAATATCAAAGCCAATATAACCTGATATCTTATTTTTCTTAATTAATTTATCAAGATCATCAATATCTGAACTTTGATAAATAAAACCTCTTTCATTTATCTCATTAAGGAATTCAGATTTAAATGCCATTTTTAATTTTTAATTAGTGTTTGATTTACGTATTCTTGTAAAGTGTTTTCAAAATCATTAGAAAAATTTTCATAAAAGTGATCAGCACCTTTTATTGGTTTAAATTTAATTTCAACTTTTTTTTGTTTTTGCAATTTTTCAACTAAAATTTTTGTTGAATCAAATGATGCAATATTATCTTTATCTCCATGCACTATTAATCCAGAAGAGGGACATGGTGCTAAAAAACTAAAATCTCTTAAATTTGCTGGTGGTGATATGCCTATAAAACCGTTAATTTCAGGTCTTCTCATTAATAATTGCATTGCAATCCATGCTCCAAATGAGAATCCTGCTACCCAACAAGTTTTTGAATTTGTATTATATTGTTGCAACCAATCTAAAACACAAGCTGCATCGCTTAGCTCACCTTCACCATTGTCATATATACCTTCACTTTTCCCAACTCCTCTAAAATTAAATCTTATTGTAGAAAACCCATTTTTTACAAATAATTTAAACATTTTAAATACAATTTTTGTATTCATACTCCCTCCCTTAGATGGGTCTGGATGCAATATTATAACTATTGGAGATGTGTCACTATTGTTATGCGAATATTTTGCCTCGATTTTACCCTCTGGGCCGGGTATTAATAAGTCTACCATTTGATTAAGCTAATATTGAACTTATATGATTTTGTAAATATAGATGTTTTAAATATATGAATTCTCTTGGTTTTAATAAGTCTGAAAATGACACGAAAGTTGTAGTAGCTATGTCAGGTGGTGTAGATAGTTCAGTTGCAGCTGTAATGCTTAAAAAAGAGGGTTATGATGTTACAGGCATTACCTTAAGGTTATACAATAACATTAATACAAATAAAAGTAAGACCTGTTGTGCTGGAATAGATATACAAGATGCAAAAAAAGTAGCAAAAAAATTCAAATTTGAACACATTATACTCGATTATCAAGATAAATTTTACGATGGAGTAATAAATAAATTTGTGGAGTCATATTCGAATGGGGAAACCCCTCTCCCATGTGTTCAGTGCAATCAAACAGTAAAATTTAGTGATTTACTAAACGAATCAAAAAAAATGGGTGCAGATGCACTAGTAACAGGTCATTATGCAATAAGAAAAGGTTCATTAACCAATGCAAGTTTACATAAAGCAAAAGATTTATCAAAAGACCAAAGCTTTTTTCTTTTTGCCACTCTTCAAGATCAGCTTGATTATGTTAGATTTCCTCTAGGGAGCTATAGTAAATCTGAAATTAGAGAAATTGCAAAAGATTATGAGTTAAGTGTAAGCGATAAACCAGATAGTCAAGATATCTGTTTTGTTACTTCTGACTCTTACAGAAATCTAATAAATAGCATTAATCCTGACACTTATAAGGAAGGCAGCATCTATGATACAAGTGGTAAAATAATTGGGAAACATAAAGGAATAGCAAATTATACAATTGGACAAAGAAAAGGTACTGGAATAAGCGGTTCTATAGAGCCTCTTTATGTAATTACTATAAATAAGGAAAATAATTCAATTGTTTTAGGGCCAAAAAGCTATTTGAAACAAAGCACTATTAAATTTAAGAATATTAATTGGCTTGGAGGAAATATAGTTACTTCCGGTTTAGCATGCTCAGCAAAAATAAGATCTACACAGGAAGATTTACCGGGCATCTTAAATATTAAAGATAATACTGGTTCATTTACATTTAACTCTAAATTAGATGGGACTTCTCCAGGTCAAGCTTGTGTTTTCTATAAAAATGACCAATTATTAGGTGGTGGCTGGATAACAGCTTAAATTTAAAAACAGTTCTAAATTGATGTAATTTTTGTTGAATTCTATGGATTTTTTTAATTAATGAATTAGATGATAATATGTGAATTCAGAAACATTAGATACATTAGATAGTTTTAGTAAAAATAAGTATAAATATGGGTTTGTTACTGAAATTGATTCAGATAAACCTAAAAAAGGTCTTAGTGAAGATACAATAAAATTTATTTCTTTCAAAAAAAAAGAACCAAAGTGGATGCTTGATTGGAGACTTAAAGCTTTTAAAAAATGGTTGAAAATGAAAGAACCTAATTGGGCTAACCTAAGATTTCCTAAAATCAATTACCAAGACATTTATTATTACTCTGCACCCAAAGGTTTTGAAAAAAAACCAAAAGACCTAAGTGAAGTTGATCCCAAATTAATTGAAACTTACAATAAATTAGGAATTCCCCTCGAAGAACAAAAAGTACTTGCAGGAGTGGCAGTTGACGTAGTTTTTGACAGTGTATCTGTTGCAACTACCTATAAAGGTGAGCTAGAAAAGCTAGGAATTATTTTTTGTTCAATAGGTGAAGCAATTCAGAAACATCCTGAACTTATTAAAAAATATCTGGGCTCAGTAATTCCAGCTGGTGACCATTCCTTTTCTGCTTTAAATTCGGCCGTGTTTACTGATGGATCATTTGTTTACATTCCAGAAAATGTTAAATGTCCAATGGAGTTATCTACATATTTTAGAATTAATTCTGAAGAAACAGGACAGTTTGAAAGAACGCTCATAATAGCTGATAAAGGAAGTTTTGTAAGTTATTTAGAAGGTTGTACTGCCCCTAGACGTGATACTAATCAACTCCATGCTGCAAATGTTGAGTTAATAGCTCTTGAAGATGCGGAAATAAAATATTCCACAGTTCAAAACTGGTACCCAGGTGACGAAAATGGAAAAGGGGGGATTTATAATTTTGTTACCAAAAGAGGTTTATGTGCAGGTAAGAATAGTAAAATTTCATGGACTCAAGTTGAAACTGGATCTGCAATAACCTGGAAATATCCTAGTTGTATATTAAAGGGCGAAAACTCAATTGGTGAATTTTACTCCGTTGCAATTACAAATAATTATCAGCAAGCTGATACTGGTACAAAAATGCATCATATTGGTAAAAATACAAAAAGCAAAATTATTTCCAAAGGTATTTCACTGGGTAATTCTCAAAATACTTATAGAGGTGATGTATCTTTTTCAAAAAAAGCGGATAAGGCAAGAAATTACACTCAATGCGATTCACTATTAGTTGGTAATAAATGTGGTGCTCACACTGTTCCATATATTGAGTCAAAAAATAATTCAGCTGTGATCGAGCATGAGGCCTCAACATCAAAAATTAATGAAGATCAGCTTTATTATTGTCGACAAAGGGGCTTAAGCCATGAAGAAGCTGTATCATTAATTGTAAATGGTTTTTGTAAACAGGTTCTTCAAGAATTGCCTATGGAATTCGCCGTTGAAGCACAAAAATTAGTATCAATTTCTTTAGAAGGTAGTGTAGGTTAATAATGTTTTTAAATATTAAAGATCTATCAGTTAAAATTGAGAATAAGAGTATTTTAAATAAACTTAACCTTAAAATTGATAAGGGCGAGGTTCATGCAATTATGGGTCCCAATGGATGTGGTAAAAGTACATTAGCTAATGTTCTAGCTGGTAAGGAAGATTATGAAATATTATCAGGTTCGATTACGTTTAAGGATAATGATTTACTAGACCTAAATATTGAAGAAAGAGCACAGGAAGGAATGTTTTTGGCTTTTCAATATCCTATTGAGATACCTGGTGTTAACATAACTCCCTTTTTGCATGCTGCAATAAATTCGAAGAATAAAAAATTAAATAAAGAAGAAATAGATAATCTATCCTTTGCCAAGCTTCTGAAATCAAAAGCTAATAATCTTGGAATTAATGTGGACATGCTAAAAAGATCTGTAAATACTGGTTTCTCTGGAGGTGAGAAAAAAAGATATGAAATTTTACAAATGAGCATTCTAGATCCTGATTTAGCTATTTTGGATGAAACTGACTCAGGCCTAGATATTGACGCATTAAAAATTGTAACAGATGGAGTTAATAATTTAAGATCAAAAAATAATTCTTTTTTAATCATTACACATTATCAAAAACTTTTAGACTATATTAAGCCGGATTTTGTTCATGTAATGAGGAATGGTTCTATTATTAAATCAGGTGGTCCAGAGATAGCTTTAGAAATTGAAAAAGATGGTTTTACAAAATTTGAATAATGAATATTCAAGAAATTTATAAAAAAAATAGTAAACAATTACTTTTTTCTGGTAATGAAAAAGTTTTAAATCATAAAAATAATGTATTATCCAGATTTAAAGAAACTAATTTTGATAAAAAAAATAACGAAAGTCTAAAAAATATAAGCTTAAAAAAATTTTTTAACTTTAACTATAAATATAATTTACCAGAGGATCCGTCACTTACAAAAAAAAGTAAGGACGGAAGTTATTCTATTGTGTTAGTTAATGGACAATGTGAGAAATTTAATGATGAGAATATTAATTTACAAAATATATCTGAACATAATTATAATGATTATTTAAATAATAAATTATCAGATAAAAAAGATTTTTTCATCGATCTTAATTCTTTATTTCTAAATAGTGGATTTAAATTGGAAATTAAAAATGATAAAAAAGTTAAAATTAAAATAACTAATATTGTTTCTGAGGAAAATCTTACAGTTTTCCAAAGAAACTTTATAGTATCTAATGAAAAATCTAATGTAGAATTAATTGAAGAATATGAAAATAAAAACGAAGCTATTAACAATGTTTATAATATCTTTAATATAAAAAAAGGATCAATATTTAATCATACTATTATTCAAGATAATACCTTTGATCATGATTTAATTTTATCATCCTTTACTACTTGTGAGGAAAAATCGTTCTACAAACAAAGATCATATAATTTTTCAGATGGATATGTAAGAAATTTTCATTTTTCTGATTTAATTGAAATAAATTCTGAAGCAGATTTACAAGGATATTTTTTTTTAAAAAGTAAAAATTATTCAAACAATAAAACTTATATCAGTCATCTAGCTGAAGATTGTAAAAGTAACCAAGTCTATAAAGGAATACTAAATGACAGTTCAAAAGCAACCTACTATAGTAATACGTATGTAGACAGTATTGCACAAAAAACAGAGGGTTATCAGTTAAGTAAGGGAATTTTATTATCTGAAGATGCCTCTTATTTTTCAAAACCTGAACTAAAAATATATGCAGATGATGTAAAATGTAGTCATGGGTCTACAATTGGACCTATTGATGAAAATGCTATATTTTATTTAAGATCTAGAGGTATGAGTAAAAATTCAGCAACTAAAATGTTAGTTTCTTCATTTATTAATGAAGATTTAAGTAGTATTGAAGATGATAATATTTCAGATATTATTGAGAAAAAGTTAATAAGATACCTCAGCCAAGTAAAATGAATTTTAAAGAAATAAAATCTAGATTTCCTGTTTTTAAAAAAAATCCAAATCTAATATTTTTAGATACAGCTGCATCATCTTTGAAAGTAGATCAAATGATTGATGCCACATATGAATGTTATACAAATCAATATGCAAATATTCATAGAGGTAATTATGAATTAAGTTCAAAATTAACAAAAAGATTCGAGGAAGCAAGATCTAAAATTGCTCAGTATCTTAATGTTTCAGATAAAAATATAATTTTTGTTAAAAGTGCCACAGAGGGTATAAATTTAATTTCCTCATGTATGTCTGCCTCACAATTTGATGATGGAGATGAAATAATTATTAGTTATTTAGAGCATCATGCAAACATTATACCATGGCACTTGATTAATAAAAAAATAAAAATTGTTCCATTAAATATTAATAACAATGGAGAGATTATCTATGAAGAATTAAATGAAAAAATTAATAAGAATACAAAATTAATATCTCTCACTCATATGTCAAATGTTACTGGTTCAATCACTGATTTTCAAAGAGTAAAGGATATATCTAAAAAATATAATATTCCTTTACTACTAGACGGCTGTCAATATGCGCCTCATAAAAAAACAGATTTAAAAGAGCTAGATCCAGATTTCTATGTTTTTTCTGCTCATAAGATATACGGTCCATCGGGTCTTGGAATTTTGTATATGAAAGATAGGTGGATAGAAACATTTCCTCCATATCAAGGAGGTGGTCAAATGATTAATGATGTAGATATTTATAAAAGTTCATATGCTGATGGATATGAAAAATTTGAGGCAGGAACACCGCCAATAGCGCCAGTAATTGGTTTCTCTTCATCTATTGATTTTATGAATGAAGTTGATCCAAATCAAATTTACAAACACGAAATGGAACTACATGATTATGCAATAGAAAAACTTTATAAATTCAATAAATTAAATATTTATGGATCAAGTGAAAATAAGGGCAGTATAATTTCTTTTGATATAGAGGGAATACATAATTCTGATCTTGGAGCATTGCTAGATAAGAAAAATATTGCAATAAGAACTGGCCATCATTGTTGCCAGCCTTTAATGAAATTTTATAATATTTCAGGAACTGCAAGAGTTTCATTTGGAGTATATAATACCTTTGATGATGTTGATAATTTTATTGAAAGCATCAATGAAATAATTAAAATATTTCAGTAAAGATGAGTGAAAAAAATTTAGATGATTTTCTTCCCAATAAGAATTCAAGTTATTTTATTAAAAATAGTGAATTTTCATTAACACATAAAATAACTAAAGATCAAATAATAGAGTGTATTAAAACAGTAATGGACCCTGAAATACCGGTAAATTTATACGACTTGGGCTTAATATATAAAATTAATGTAAATAATGATAACCATATCAGTATTGAAATGACGTTAACAAACCCGAATTGTCCAGTAGCAGGTTCTATGCCTGAAAGTGTAGGAAAATCTATTGAAAAACTTAAAAATTATAATTCCATAGAAGTGAGTCTTGTTTGGGAGCCTAAGTGGCATAAAGATTTAATGTCCGAAGAAGCAAAACTTGCTTTAGATATTTTTTAATTTAATTTATAATGTTTATTAATGAATAATATTTTGTCCATAACTTCTAATGCTGTAGATCAAATAAGAAACATCATATCTTCTTCAACTGAAGATATAGATTCTGTTGTTGTAGGTGTTGATAAAACTGGTTGTAGTGGATATTCTTATAAATTAGAACTTGCAAATTCAAATAATATTAAAAATCATGATAAAATTGATAAAGATGGTGTTACGATATTTATTGATCCTAAAGCCACAATGTTTTTGATTGGTTCTACAATGGATTATAAAATTGATAAATTATCTTCTAGATTTGTATTTAATAACCCAAATGAAAAATCAACCTGTGGCTGTGGTGAGTCTTTTAGTATTTGATTAATGAAAAAAAATATAGATGGCAAAACTGTAAGAAGTTTTGGTAAAGAATGGAAAAGATTTCACCATTCAAATTTAGATGATTATGAATTTGAAAAAATATTCAAAGATTATTTTAAACTATTTCCTTTAAAAAAATTTAATAAGAATTTTGAAATATTTGATATGGGGTGTGGAACTGGTAGGTGGGCATTTAAGTTAGCACCTTTTGTAAGAAAAATAAATTGTATTGATCCTTCTGAGTCATTAAAAATTGCAAAAAAAAACTTAAAAATTTATGACAATGTGGAATATTTTCAACATTCAGCAGATACACCTTGCTTGCCTGATATGAGTCAGGACTTTGGTTATTCTCTTGGAGTTCTTCATCATGTGCCAGATACTCAAAAAGCATTAAATTCTTGTGTCAAGTATTTAAAAAAAGATGCTCCTTTTTTATTATACATATACTATAATTTTGATAACAAACCTTTATGGTATAAGAGTATCTGGCAAATATCATCTGTATTTAGATTTTTGATTTGCAGACTTCCGTCTTTATTAAAAAATCTTGTTTGTGATATGATTGCTTTAATTGTTTACTACCCTTTAGCAAAACTTTCTTTATTTTTAGAAAAGATAAATATTAATGTAGAAAATATACCTTTATCTTTTTATAGAAAACACTCTGTTTATGTAATGAGAACTGATGCTTTAGATAGATTTGGAACTCCTCTAGAAAAAAGATTTTCTAAAAGTCAAATTCTTGAAATGATGAAGACATCAGGTCTAAAGAAAATTAAGTTTTCAGACTCAATACCCTATTGGTGTGCTATTGGTTATAAAGAATAAATTTCATTTGATTATCTTTTCTTATAATTCTTTTCTAAAAAATATGACATTTTCTTAAAATGATTATTTGAAGAAATGTTATTTTTCTTAATATTATTTCTAAATTCTATAATTGATGCTTCAAGTGGTTTTTTTTTCGTTTTATTTTTATTAAAAATTTTTAAAGATTTATTAATTATAATTTTTTCATTATCAAATAAATATTTATCTTGATTAATTTCAACACTAATTTTTAGTTCTCGTTTTATAAATCCATAACCATATTTACAATAAATATCTAAATTTGATTTGTTAAATAATAAAATAATATTTTTTTTGGAGTATTTAATTGATTTAATTTTTTCTAGATTTAGTTTAGGATTAAACATTAAAATCAATGTAAAAATATGTGGTGTCCAATCCCAATAATTTTCAAAAAAAGATTTACCATTTAATTTTTTTCCTAAATAAATTTGTACATTGATTTTTTTGTTTTTATTATAATGTTTTTTAATTAGATTGTAGAATTCAATTATTTTATTATTATAACAATATATATAGTTTACATGAAATATTAATTTATTTTTTTTAGCTATATTTGATAGTTCTGAGTATTCTTTATTGTTAAAACATGCTGGCTTTTCAAGAAATACATTTTTATCATTTTCTAGTGCATATTTTGCAATTTTAAAATGTGTTTTATTTGGCGTACAAATAAATACTGAATTCGCAGCAATTGATTTTTTAATATCCAATAAATTGTTAGAAAATAGAGATTTATTATTGTATCTTATATTCTTTCTTATAATTTTTATTATTTTAAAATCTTTTATACTATTTAAAGTATGATAAATTTTTTTACCCCAACTTCCATAGCCAATTAAAATAGTTTTATTCAATTTTTTAAATTTTTAAACCAGTCGTATAATAAATTTATTCCTTCTTCTATTGAATATTGAGGAATATAACCAAGATTATTTTTCGCATTTGTTATATCTGGTTTTCTTCTTTGTGGTTGATCACTTGGATACGAATCAGGATAGCTTACTAATTCATGTTCTATTTTTTTGGAAATTACTTTTTCAAATACACCAACTAAATCCACAACATTAATTTCATCATTATCGCTTCCAATATTATATACTGAAAATTTTTTCTCGTCTAAGAAGACTCTCATAAAACCATTCAAAGCATCTGCAATATAGCAGTATGTTCTAGTTTGTAACCCAGTATCATAAATTTGAAGTACTTCATTATTCTTTATTGATTTAAGTATATTTGGAATAATTCTATAATCATTCCAGTTCATACCTGGTCCGTAAACATTAAAAGGTCTTATTATCGAAACATTTTTATTTTTTGATGTAGACATTATATAACACAAAGTTTCACCTAACCTTTTTGATTCATCGTAACATGCCCTTGGTCCTAAGGATGATACATTTCCTCGATAGCTCTCTTTAGTAGGTATATTTTTTTTATCTGGATCACCATATATTTCACTACTACTAAAAAAAATAAATTTTGCATTATTTGAATGTGGTATTTTAAATGCATTTACTAATCCTTGAACAGATACATGCAGAGTATCTAGAGGATATTTTTTATAATAATAAGGACTAGCTATACCGGCAAGAAATATTATCATATCAAATTCCTCTTTGGTATTGTATTCAAATAGGATATCATGTTCCTGAAGAATTACATTTTTTCTTGCATAAAAATCAATATTTTCTTTATATGAAGTTTTGTAATTATCAATCACGGTTAACTTAAAATCTATTTCAGTATTATTTCTTACATACAGAAAGCTGTTTAATAAATTCTTACCAATGAAACCTAAACCACCTATTAATAAAATATTTTTATTATCAAATTTTTTATATTTATTTCCTAAAAGATCAGAAACTATTTGAAGATCTTTATTTATATATTCCATATTTTAAATTTTTTTAAAAGGTATTGGTTTAAAATATTTGAGTTTATATTTACTTAACTTTGTTTTAATTTCTTTAATATATTCATAAGCAAAAACTATTACAACATTATAATTTTTAATATTAATATCTTTTTTACTAACAATAGGTAAATGCATACCAGGACTAAACCGATTTTGTTTTAAAAAACTATCCTCTACAACATAATCAATCAATTTATTATCAATTTTAGCATAATTGGTAATGGTAGCAAGCCTAGCCGGGCATCCATATCCAAATACTTTTATATTTTTTTCTCTTAACCTTTGTAATTCATTTTTCAGCTTTTTACACTCAATATCAATCAATTTATTATACTTAAATAATTTATTAATATTTAATATTTTTTTTTCTTCTAACAAAAGTGTATTGATTTTTTTAATATGTTTATCAGTTTTAAAATTCTTAAAAACTAATCTTATTGATGAACCATGTATATTTATTTTTTTAATATCAAAAATGTATAATTTATTTATTTTAAACAAATAAATTATTGATTTAATAGAATAATAAAATGGTCTATCAAAATAAAATCTTTCAAACTGTAAATTTTTAATAAAATTAGCTACATATTCTATTTCAATAATTATTTCCCCATCATGACTTATTAAATTTTTAAGATTTTTTACAAATTCTTGAGGATTTTTTAAATGTGTAAAAATACTTGATGCTAATATTA
>MDTG01169292.1_pt1 | contig 11722 bp, 7 predicted proteins | sample 811421 | NCBI WGS metagenome assembly MDTG01 (sample SAMN05326645, study PRJNA326480) | marine metagenome | isolation source: seawater | place: Pacific Ocean: South East | collected 2011
ACATCAGGGTCACCAGTTGGATTCTTTCCTTGTAGAATCATGTCAACAGTGCGCTTTGAAACATCTACCCCCCATACGGTAAAACCAGCATCATGAAAGCCGATTGCTGTAGGTAGTCCGACATACCCTAGACCTATAACTCCGACCTTGACAGTATTGTTAACAATCCTGTCAAATAATCTATGGCCCATATACTACCCTAAAGGTGTAAGTTCATGAATTCGATGGTAAAAGATAGATTCAATTGGTATTCTAATTCATATTTACTAGAGGCGCAGGCAAGAATTATTTTGAAAACCAATTCTTGGTGTAATGACCTACCTTCTGCCAAACATCCCTAGAATAATGACGAACATCATCAATTGAATCCTTGTCTTTTACACTTATCAATGAGTCAAGGTGAAGAACATTCACTTTTTCAGAAATTAATGACCGAGCAACCTCATTAAAGGTAACTACTCTTTGATGGGTCACTCCACCATTTCCTGTGTAACAAGAAGGGGGAAGGGACTCTGCAGGTAGTATCAATAAAATGTTAATGTCACTCAACCGTTGTATAAGTAATTCAAGAGATTGTCTGAATAAAACTTCAGTCGGAGGGGATTCCCAATAACGGTTATCATAATCATTAAATAATCCATAGACTACGAACTCAGTCGTTGATAATAACTCCGGGTTCTTGCAATGTATTTCTTGCTGTAAGGTGGTTATAGTTGGCCATTGTTCGATATAGGTAACTGAATTGTCTCCTATGTAATGGCTTATTATTCCCCCTTGACAGTTTGCCATAATTCTTAATTTTTGGTTATTATGCTTTACCTTACTCATTCTACTTATTGCACCTTCGCCTTCCTCGGATTTTGGGTCAACCAAGCTTATGTAATCTGCTTTTTTGGCTTCAACAAGCGTTTTGATTTCAGGGAACTTATGTTTCAGCATGTGCATAATATGCCCTTCAATACCCATATTCATTGTTCTGCAAGAGAACAAGAAGTGTATCAGTTGTTTATTCTTGACCATTGCAAAACCAATCAAGCCATAGTCTCCATAATCGTCCCAAGCAAATATACTCCACGACTCATTAAGAGCGTTATCTGCAATCTCTAACGCAATGCTTCCTGGCTCAACACGATTCATTGTGAAATTCAGTTGATTGGTTCTGTTGATGAGTTCTTCAATACGACTTGCGTGCGGAAGGTTATGAACTCCAAAAACTCTTGAAATTCTTATATGACAAGACGCTAGAAACTCGTCATTGTCGTTGAACTCCGTTGAATTTTCAACTTTTTCTTCTAGGATTCTGTATTCATTAACTCTAGACTTGTTGACATGCGCATTATCATCGATTATGCCTTGTAGAATAGCATCCGTACCATTATCCAATGCGTCGATTGTTGTAATTCCAGGTACATAGTGTTCAACCTCGCGAAGATTCATGTTGTTGTCATCTATAAATATTGTATTTTCAGGCCTGAGATACATTTCTTCTAATATTTGTTTCACGATTGGCCCCTTTGGAGAAAATGAGATCTTTGGGAAAACGAACTCTTCCCATAATCCAAGATCCTCGAGACGCTTTTTTGCCATCCGAAAGTCATTTTTTGAACAGATTGCATTTACAATTCCGTGACTATTCAGAGTGCGAATAACTTCTGCTCGGAATTCACTGAGATGAAGGTCATCTCCTTCTGCCAAAGTGCCCTCCCACAAGGTGTCATCCAAATCCCAAATAATTAATTTCACTTTCATATTTTCCCAACCAAGAACGATTTTCGAAGAGAGCGACTATCTCCTTATCGTTTGATGGAATTATTATTAAGTGATAAAATCATCCCTGTTTATACCTAAGTGTTCAAGGGGATATTACACTCTAATGGTGAGTTTTTGTTCTAAGAGGTGGAAATTGCTCCAAATCACGCAGTGATAAGAAAACCTTAGTAATAAATTGATAAACTAATTCTCGAACCACTCAAACATGACTAAACCCAACCTGAATAAATCACTCAAGGTTGTCGGGGAAAGGTCGCCCTCAATATTGGCTCCAATCTCAAATTTGAGTGTCTTATTCGGAAATATCTTTCTCGTACGTAATCTCGTCAGAAGAGAAGTCCGGGGCAACTATAGGAATACTATTCTTGGTTATGCTTGGACTGTAATTGAACCAACATTGTTGTCAATCGTATACTGGTTTCTGTTCATTATGCTAGCAGGTAATCCTGATGAAAATTATGCAGTTTGGGTTTTGATTGGAGTTATTGTCTGGGCATGCTTCGGGAAATCATTGATGTCTTCAGTGACCTCGCTATCTGGAAACACGCGGATGATACATCTCGTCTTTTTCCCAAGAATTATATTTCCGGCAACCGCTGTTTTAGCAAATATCGTCATTACCACTATGAGCAGTTTAGTCATCATCCCAATTATCTTAGCCTACGGTTTCCCCTTTGGAATCCACTTGATAATGATCCCGTTGTCAATCTTCTTATCGGGCTTCATGGGTATGGGCTTAGGTATTATGTTCGCTCCGTTAAATTGTGTCCAAAAAGACGTTGAGCATTTGTTTAAGTTCATTGTGCGTGCAGGATTTTTTGTTTCGCCAATTATGTGGACTTATGAGATGGCACTAAAGCGAGGCATATATGGAGATGTAGTCCTGTGGAATCCAATGGTTGCGCCGATTACTATGGCACGGCACGGCCTGGAAGGAAAATGGCCCGATATGCCGATCGATTCGATTGTTTATAGCATTGGTATGGCAATATTATTTTGGATCGTTGGGAGTATAATTTTCCATAGATATGAGCGTGAGGCGGTGAAGCATTTATGACCGAATCAGTTATTGAAATTGAGAAAGTTTCTCTTTCTTTCCCGCGTCGTAAAAGCCTCGTGCAGCTTATACTAGGTTTACTCAATAAGCAACCAAATGAATTTACCGCACTTAATAGCATAAATCTTGATATCAAACAAGGCGAAATAATTGGAGTCATCGGGACAAATGGATGTGGTAAATCAACACTTCTACGCGTTATTTCTGGAATTTATCCACCTGACCATGGCCATTGTAAAGTGAAAGGGAATATTTCACTCTTGGCGGGATTGGGGACTGGTTTCTCTGGACATCAAACAGGTCGCGAAAATGCTATATTATACGCCAGTATTCTCGGCTATTCAGAAGAAAAGATAATCAAAAAACTTCCAGAGATAATATCATTCAGTGAGCTCGAAGAGTTTATTGATGAACCAATACGCACATACTCAGCGGGAATGAAAGCAAGACTTGGACTTGCTGTAGCGAGTGCAATTCAGCCTGAAATTCTACTAATCGACGAGGTCCTTGGAGTGGGTGACCCGATGTTCAAAGAGAAATCAACAAATCGAATCATGGAAATGGTTCAAGAGGCCGGCACCGTAGTAATTGTAAGCCATAGTTTTGGTATGTTGTCAAAAATTTGTGACCGCATTGTACTAATGGAAAAGGGAGAAATCATAGCTGAAGGCGAGCCTACAAAAGTGATTCAGACTTATTATAATAGAGCAAAGATGGAGGAAGAGCGATGAAGGCTCTGCCATATTCGATTTTCAAAGTAGTCCAAGGTCTCTCCTATCCCAGACAATCAGAAATTCGATTTTTAAGTGATTGGGACACAAGCGATTTTGCTTGCACACAAATAATTGTAGATGAAATATCAGCTACTACAGATATTGTAGTTGTATCATTAGCAGATTCTGGCTCGGAAGGGGTGATAAGAAAATTAAATCAGCCAAAATACAACTTTCATGTTGTGATCTTCAGTCATGTAGAAGAGGATATACAAACACTTTATGGGAAATTCAATCCAACAATAATACAAGCTAGAGAAGCCTTTTTGGGAATAATTATTGACGAAACTGCAGAGACATCTTTCCTCTCAAGGAAAATAGTCGAAAGCGCCCCAATAAATATTGATAACCCCCAATTTTTTATTCCAAGTTTTGAGCCAAGTCTGTGGTCTCAGGAAAAAAATCGAATCACATTTCAGGCTCCTGAAATGGCTGTAGAATTTATAGTACCACAAGGATTTTCTCTAAAGAGGACATCATTAGATTTGCTCTGGGCAGTCGAGTGTGTCTTGCTTTCACCATGGCATGAAAAGTACAGCAATGACTGGGTTCCAATCCGTCGCCCGGGGAACTACCCAGGATTATCATTCTCTGGGGGAGTTGATTCAACAGCGGCAATGTGTTTGATGCCAAACAACACCCGTCTCTTGTATATGGAAAGGAATTTTGAGAGTATGATTAAGCATGAGAATGCATATAGGTTCATAGATCAGTTGAAAAATGAGGGTAGAGAAGTTATTACTATCAAGTCAAATCATGAGAGAATCAGGACCTTCTACGATAAGAATCCTGGATTTTCAACAGATTATGCTTGTATGGCTCATTTGATACTGGTCGCAGATTTTTTTGATTTGGATGCTGCTGGCACTGGAATGCCATTAGAAAATGCATATTTCTTCCATGGTTCACAGGTTCGTGATTTCAAGCAAACAAGTTTTTGGCAAAAGTATGGTCCCATGTTTGCATATCTTGGCATACCAATCTATCAGCCTGTTGCTGGGTGTTCTGAAATTGCTAACAATACAGTTGTTAATGAAAATGGATACAGAGGTTATGCAACTTCGTGTCTTCGTTCTAATATTGCTGGAGAAACGTGTAACAGATGTTGGAAGTGTTTTAGAAAAAATATCTTCAACAATCTAAACTGGGAAATGAGCCCAGAGATTTCTAAATTCCTATCAAAAAGACCCCTGAAGCAAGGGATCGCGACGCTATACGCCCTCCAGATGATGTATAATCAACAACACGAACTTCCCGAAGAGGTTACCGATTTGAGTTCAATAATTGACACTGATTTAGCATTTTTGAATCATTATTGGAGGCCTTCATTGGATCTGCTTCCGAAAAAATATATTCAATCAACAGAGAAAAAAATAAATCAAATTTTAGCCAAAATGGAGATAGATTTGTATTCGTTAGATAGAGAAGTTATTCGATTATTGAGGGGGGAATAAATTATGAAATTTCGCCCGTTTAATTTGAGAAGAAGATATACAGCCCACCGATATCGGAAAAAGGATTTCGATGCAGTCATTCAAGATACCGGAGCGTTCCTTGCGAAGAAACCGAACGATATTTTTATGCTCGAACTGAGAGCAAGAGCCTTCACATCACTGAGAGACTGGGAAAAAGGCTTGTTCTTTTACAAAAAAGTGTTTGATATAGACCCCAATTATCTAGATTGCTCATTCCAAATCTCACGTTGTGCCATCTACACCAAAAATTGGGCCGTTCTGAACGCTGCAATACCTACAATTACAAATCAAGAGCATATTTTAGAAATACAAAATGCATTAATAAAAAAATCTAATTCACTTACAACTGAACAATTTATTGAATCTGTCAATTTTGAAAATACTGTAACAATTCTCCACAACAAAACCTTGGAAAAATGGGTGAAAATAAGCATTGACGATAGATTAGATTCAGTCCTTGAAATCGATTCCGTATGTTTAGATAGGGTGATGGGAGGAGTTTACCTAGGCCACGTATTGCATCAAATCTCATTGCGTTCTCGGTCAGAAGCAAGAAATATTCTAGAGATTTTTGCAAGCAAACATTCTCCCTATCACATTGCTCTGTGGGTTAGCTCCGCACTCGAGAAGTATCCAGATGAGATGTTATTTGTGTGTAATTGGATAAGTGCAGAAATAAACCCTCGTTTGATGCCTCTTGAAACTCTTGAGGTTTTATGCGTTAATGAATACCTTTCACCAACCCTTGAAACAATTGTTAGAGAATACTTAGAATATCTACCGAATGAAATGCTTGGCGAGGCGGTTAGACTAGTTGGTCGAAGAACTGACCCTAGAAAGTTCCTCACCGAAGATAAGCTCGAAGATATGATAAAGACTGGTATTACAGTGGACACAGGTTCAGTCCATACTTGGATGATTGAGCATTGTTTACGTTCACACAAAGTAGAATTAATCCAAAAAATGTTCATTAATAATCCTTCAGGAATCGCAGAACCAATAAAGAATACAATGAGAAACTTGGTTAGGAATAGATTTGATAAGCGCTTATATGAATTGATTGAGTTAGTTATGCAACATAAATTCATGCTCGAGGAAATTGAGATGAAACAAGAAATCGCTAAATCAATATTAGCTGTTTTTGACCCGATAATTGCATTCAACTTTGCATATGAGTGCATACAAATTGAACCTCAAGATGCAGTGTGCGGATTATATCTCCTTCAATCAGCAATTATGACTGGCTCCCCATCTTTGATTCTTCAAGCGGCTGATATTGCACTATCAATGAAACATAGGTCTGCGAAATTAGATTTTGCTTCAATAGCAGTAGCGGCTATTAGAGAGAAAAAAATAAACTATGCTAAAAACCTCCTAAGAATTAATCGGCTAGCATCGGATACTAGAAGCCAACGAATCAGAATCGGTATACCTTTTCATCTGGAAAATGATTATGATAAAACTCTTGAGGAAATAAGGAATACACAAGATAAACATTCAACGGATTCACCTATAATTTTGTATGAAGTGTTAGCATATGCTGGATTGCAGAAATATGAAAAAGCCTTAGAATGTGTTAGATTGAAGGTTCGAGACAATACAGAAAACCTATTACTGCAGCACATCATATACCGAAAATCTGGACAGCATGAACAAGCGAAAAATGCCCTTGATAGTTTGATGGCATCTCAGAATCGTAGAGCTCTTCCAAGCTCATTTTTTCACAACAATTATACATTCAACCATTTAGATGATGGGACTGCTAGCAAGCCTTCAATCAGTTCAGAACAAGAACGTCTGGTTAGTATAATCATGACAGTCCATAGATGGAATGAATCATTTCCACTTGCGGTAAATTCAATATTGAAGCAATCACATGTAAATCTCGAACTAATCGTAGTAGATGACTCATCGAAAATTAGCGATGTCAAAAAATATGATGAATTATTGACTGATTCGAGAATCAAAAGGATAAGAATGGAGAAAAACTCTGGGACATATGCTTGTAGAAATATGGGTATTGATATTGCAGTAGGAGATTATGTTACTTTTGCAGATAGTGACGATTGGAATCATCCCGATAGGATCGCAAATAGTATAAAATTACTTGAGCAAAATGATGTAGATATTGTAATGGGGCGATTCGTTAGAGTCGATAAATTTGGGAATTTGATATTTAATGGAAGTAAGATCTCCCAGTTTTGTTTGGTTGGTGTTTTCATCAGAATGAGCGCTATAAAAAACTACGAGCTTCGGTTTGACCATAGAGCTCGGTTCAGTGCAGATTCTGAATTCTTTGAGCGGGCAAATCTTCTCCTTGGAAAAGATAGAGTTCATCGTCACGATGGTATTGATATTTTTGCACTGCACCATGCTAAATCTCTAACTGGTGGTGGTCCAAATGAGATAGACTGGATGGGTCCCGGAGAAACCCGTCTGAGGTATGTATCGGGATACAGAAGAGCTCATGTAATTTCAAAAATGAAAAATGAGTTCAAAATTGATGATTTTCCAATGCCTTCAACAGATTTGATAACTCAGTCACCTAAATTACTCGACTCCAAACTAAGGGATTTGTTTTTGCTTGAGCATTATGATGAGGAATCGTATGAAAATAGTGATGCTGAAGATGAGATTACTGTTTTTATGGCTACTTATCCCGGAGGATTTACTACTGTACACAAAGCATTAGATAGTCTACTTAACCAATCTCTCATGGTAAACCAGGTCATTTTACATATAAATGGAGATAAACCTCCAGATAATCTTCCTAATGATTCTAGAATCGACGTTAGACTTTCAAAAACCAATCACGCTGACAATGGGAAATTTAAGTATATGAATGAGTTTAATGGTTATTTTTTCACTGTTGATGACGACATATGTTACCCAAACGATTATGTTGAACGTATGAAATCATATGTTGACAGATTCAACCGAAGATGTATTATTGGGGTTCATGGGGCTGTTTTTCCAATTGGCCCTCCAATATCCAGATGGTCAGAATACAAGGAGTATAGGAGAACTCATACCTTCACAACCGCTAATTCATCATTTACTGCGGTTAACTGCCTTGGAACAGGAACTGTGGCGTTCCATAGCCAAATCGGCGTACCAGACTACAATGAATTTGACACTATACGAATGGTTGACCTTCACATATCTGTCTGGGCTCAAAAACACTCAATTCCCATGTATTCATGTCCCAGAGATGAAAATTGGCTGACTGAATTTGAAATCGAACACGAGACAAGGATTTGGGCTCAGGCTAATTCTGAAACCCAATTACAATCTGAAATGATTCAAACTCTAAACAAGATTCAGTTTTGGGCGCCACTAAACCAATTTAGATTTAAATTGCTGAATGGACCTTTAACTAAATTAAAAGGGTGGACTCATCGTCAGTTACCGCCAGGAATGAAATTGTCAAAGCATATTGAATGGAAACCCCTCGATGAAAATCCTAAAGTTACAATATACATACCTGCATATAATACTGAAAAGTATATTCTTGAATGCGTGAATTCTGCTCTAAATCAAACGTACTCAAATATAGAGGTGAGTATACAAAATGGTGGAAATGGAGATAGAACTCTAGATTTGCTGATGGAACACTATTCAAATCATGATAATGTGATTATCTCGTCTAGATTAAGTTCATTGGGAGAAGGGACGAATATAGCAATTAGTCAAGGTTCTGGTGACCTAATTCTCCAGTTAGATTCAGATGATATCCTTCACCCAGAGGCTGTAGAAAAACTCGTTACTGCTATAGGGAAAACAAAAGTATGTGCTTATGGTAATTTCGAAAGAATTGACCAGCATGGCAATCATATCGATTCTGGCTGGGAAGAGCCATTGTACTCTCGGGAGCGCTTGATGCGTTCGATGATTGTTCATCATCCGAGGCTCTTCAGAAAGGATGCATGGGAACTAGTTGGTGGCCACAATGAAGATCTTAGGAACGCAGAAGATTATGACTTTTTCCTCAAGTTATCTGAGGTTGGAGATTTCATTCACATCAGAGAAACATTATATTCATACAGAATTTTAGAAAATTCTGCCTCTAATATCAGCTATGACCTTCTTACAAGTAACACTCACCTTGTTCAAAATGCAATGTTGAAGAGGAATGGATTAAATTATTTCATCAATATTCCAAATTCAAAATTACCTAGGAATATCAACTACAAACATATTGCCTATTCCAAACCCGATATTATTGATTCAAGTTGATTCATCGTATCACTCAACCAGCTTGCAACGATAGGAAAATCTGCCCATTCAGGTATTGGGCGGTATGTTATGAAACCCTCTAAATCTACATTATAGATTGATTTCTCAGATAAACAATAGATCAGATTATGCATTGCCCAGTCACCAAAAAAAACCTTGTTGTCATTTGCCCCCGATAAATTATCTAACAGTATCCGACATTGTTCTCTTATCTCAGTGGACTCAACCTTATCGAGTGAATATGTATCTAACAGATCAAGACGAAAACCATGCAGAAATTTCATCTTATGGGATCCGTCCTCCTCTAGATCAAATCCCCTACATACATGATTTTTCATTGGCGGAGAAAAACAATCACCACTTAGAATGTTCTCGAATGATAAAAAGATGTCTGCATTTTCCAATAGTTTTTGAAAATGTGATGAAGAAAGATTATTTTTTTTGTAAATAATACATTCATCGTGTGAAATAAAAAAGTCAAACGTGTCATTTACTTTATTCTGATTTCGTATTGGATAATAATTTTTGAACTGAAGTTGGTTTGCCTCATGTTCACATGAACCCTTTTCCAAAAAATCACTTCCTGAGGTGGTTAGCAAGTACTGAACTACCTGTTTGAATTGTTGGCTTTTTACTACGCTGAATAACTAATAGTTTGCTAATAGAGGAGGATATTGATTTCTCAGTTCGCTTTAGTAACACAAGCCCCCATTGCTCATCTTCAGCAACTTTACAACGAGCGAGTTGGTCATCCATTCCAGTATTCATATTTGGATAGAAAAGCGTGGGTATTCCTAAATTTCTCATTTCATGAAAAGAATTGTATCCACCAGCTTGAATTGCGAAATCAATACCGTTGTAGTACATTGAATTTGGATAATCACGGAGCAAGTGGACTCTCTTATGGGCGAAATTTAATCGCTCACCAAGCATTGATTCGCCCAAAACAATATGCATATCTGAATGCATGAGAAGGGCATCAATTGTCATTCTAATTTCCGAATCAATATCATTAATTTGACCCGCTCCTAATTGAACATACGTTACTCGGGCATCTATAGGGAGATTTAAACGTCCACGGGCTTTCTCCCTACTCAATAATTCATCATTATTCAAAAGGGTAATTGGTGGAACTCGCAGTGTCGAAACCGAATGCTCCAACTCTGATTCTCTTACTTCAACCGCGTCACTAGGATGAACAATCAGGTCAAAATATTCGATACTATCTATTGGTATCGAAGATCCTTTTCGAAACATCCCCCTCCTCATCCAAACTTTAGTAATTTGATTATGACCATATATCGAATTGAGCATCCCTCTATATGGATAAGCACCGTCAAACAAGAAATATTTTGGATTATGTGTCTCAAGCACTAAGGTTAACATTTCTTCCACTAACATATTCCATGTAGATGAGTCCATATCTTTGTGTTTGTGTCTGCCTGACAGATGATATGTGGCAAAGTTGTCGACATATGGAATATGAAGAGTAGGCATAGTTGTAAAAAAGATTATTTCCATACTCGGGTCTTGTTTCCGCATTTCTCTAGCAATTGCATACATACGAGTAAAGTGCCCAAATCCCACGCCATTTGTCGGAAATAAGACCATAGCATTCTTTCTAGGTTGCACCTCATAATCTAGCCCCAATCCGTCTGTGGAGTGCGTTATTTTACCTATTCTCCGCAGCCCAATCTTGAGGCATAGTAGTGGAAAAGAGGCGGGGAGTATCAAAAGTCTCCATGGATTACGAACAGCCTCGGTCAAATGTAGCCCTAATTGAAAGGAAACGGAGTTACGCAATCTTCGGTTTTCTCGTTTGAGAGAGGATATTTTTCGAATTCGACGGACTTCTTCGTTATCCTCGATCCTCATCTCCTTCTCCATGTTTACGCCTAGACAATAGAGTTATTGACAGTTCGCAACAAATCTACATATAGCGATAAATGTTAGTTTAACTACAACCTAGAGCTATTGGTTTACATGCAGTTAACCGCACAACTGATTTTGATTGGATTAAGTGATATGTTTACCGAAGAGTATGTAATGATACCATCTTTGCAGCATTCATGGGCAGGATGCTTATCACCGGCGGAGCCGGTTTTATCGGCAGTAGTTTGGCAAAAATAGCCCTTGAGATGGGTTGGAAAGTTACAATTTTAGATAATCTCTCCAGTAGTTCAGATACAACCTTGGTCCAGTTGGAAAACCTTGGTATTGAGGTCATTATCGGTGATATTAGAGACCAGAACATACTGAAAAATTCTTTGTTAGGCGTAACAGCAGTAGTTCATCTAGCCGCACAAGTTTCAGTTCCAATGTCGGTGATAAATCCTGAGGAAACAATGGATATAAATGTCAAAGGCACGCAAAATGTAATACAAGCTTGCTTAGAGAATAATGTTCGACGC
>MDTG01173893.1_pt1 | contig 11722 bp, 11 predicted proteins | sample 811421 | NCBI WGS metagenome assembly MDTG01 (sample SAMN05326645, study PRJNA326480) | marine metagenome | isolation source: seawater | place: Pacific Ocean: South East | collected 2011
AATAAATCTTTGTAAAAACTGTGCTGCAGTTGTAGATCCAGCACCTCCAACATAATTAATGTTTTGCATATCTGCATTTTTCGAATTTATTAGTTTATCGAAGTTTTTATGTAAAGGCATTCTCCATAATTTTTCCTCAACTTTATCACCAGCATCTAATAATTGTTTTGATAACTTGTCATCATTTGAAAATAATCCAGCGTATTCAGAACCTAATGAAACTATTATCGCACCAGTTAAGGTGGCAAGATCTATAATAAAACTAGGTTTGTATTTTTTTTCTGTATAAGTTAATGCGTCGGCTAAAACTAATCTGCCTTCTGCATCTGTGTTCAACACTTCTATTGTTTGACCACTGTAAGATTTTACAATATCACCAGGTCTTTGAGCATTTCCACTAACCATATTTTCTACAAGACCTACAACGCCAACTGCATTAATTTTTGCTTTTCTTATTGCTAAACTTTTCATCAAGCCAACTACTGTTGCTGAGCCGGCCATATCATATGTCATATCTTCCATAAATTTTGCTGGTTTTAATGAATAACCTCCAGTGTCAAAACAAACTCCTTTTCCAACGAAAGCTAGAGGTTTAGAATTAGTTCTTGCGCCATTCCACTCCATAGTCACCAGGTAAGAACCACGAATACTACCTTGACCTACACCAAGTAAAGCATTCATCCCAAGTTTTTTTAATTTTTTTTTATCATATACATTTATTTTTAACCCTGATTTTTTAAGAGCACTTATTCTTTTTGCATATTCATCTGGATGAAGAACATTCCCTGGTTCTGAAACAAGGTCCCTTGCAAAAAAACTTCCTTCCTCAATTGCTTTAAATCTTAAAATATCTTGGTTAGATATTTTATTTTTTCCAGCAATACTTAAAGTTATTATCTTTTTATTTTTTTTTGATTTATAAATATTAAACTTATAAGATTTTAATTTTAAACCATGTAAGAAATGTCCTACAAAATTTTTTGTTTTATAAATAATTGTGTCTGAATTTACAATGTAATCTTGATTCTTATCTTGTCTCAGAAAATCATGAAATTTAGCTCCCAAATTCTCTATATCTGATATTTTAAAATCTTTCTTTACAGAAACTAAAAAAATTGTTTTTTTTGAATTTATTTTAAAAGTTAGAATATCTTTTTCTAGATCGCTAGTTTTTAATAAATCAGATACATATGAAAAATCGCTTTTTGAAATATGTTTATTTAAGCCACTAATATTAAATTTTTCCCCCACAAATAGGACAAGATTACTGGTAGTTTTTTTTAAACCTGTATTTTTATAATTAATTTGAACAGTCATAAATTTTAATTACAATTCAATAAAATGAAATCTGTATAAATGTTAAAAATAAAATTTCAATGAAAAAGTTAGTTTTTAGAAATTTTTTAAAAGATGTCTTAATTTTTTTTATTATGTCCATAATAATTATGGGTTTAATAGTATGGACGTTGCAAGCAGTAAATTATTTTGATTTTGTGACTGAAGATGGGCATGGTTTAAAAGTTTATTTTAGTTATACTTTATTAAATTTTCCAAAAATAATTCATAGAATATTTCCATTCATATTTTTTGTTTCTCTTTTTTTTACAATAATAAAATATGAAAATAATAATCAATTAAATATTTTTTGGCTGAATGGAATTAGTAAAATTCAATTTATGAATATAATAATAATATTTTCATTTATACTAATGCTAATTCAAGTTGTACTTGGCTCATATTTATCTCCTATGTCACAACTTAAAGCTAGAAATCTAATAAAAAATTCTAATATTGATTATTTTACAAATCTAATTAAAGAGGGAAAATTTATTAATGCTGTGAATGGTTTGACAATTTTTATAGAAGAAAAAGATTCAAAAAATTTTTCCAATATTTTTATTGAAGATACTACCCAAGTTGTTCCTAGAACGATATTGGCAAAAGATGGTATTATATCAAATAACAAAAATGAAAGAAAATTTATTCTATTAAATGGCAAAGTATTAAACAACGACAAAAATAAAATAAATATATTTGAATTTGAACAAATTAATTTTAATCTAAAATCTTTTGGATCAAATTCTATAACAATTCCTAAAATTCAAGAAGTTAATGTAAAATATTTGTTGGGATGTCTAAAATTTATAGATTATTCTGAAGATAGAAAATGTGAAGATGAAAACTCTTCTGAGGAAATAAAACAAGAATTATTAAAACGTTTTTTTAAACCAATCTATATTCCTTTAATTGGAATGTTGTGTGGCTTTTTATTAATTTCAGGAAAATATAAACAAAATTATAAGAAAATAAAAAAATATATTTTTTTACTTATTTTATTTCTTATAGTTATTTCTGAAACATCATTAAGATACTCTGCATCATCAAGTACTTCATTGACAATCTATTTTCTAACTCCTTTTTTATTGTTTTTAATTTTTTATTATTTTTATACCAACAAGATTAATCATGTTTAAAACTTACGAAAAATATTTGATTAAAAATTTTTTATCTAAATTTTTTTTAATCACATTTATTTTTTTTTCATTAACAATTGTATTGGGTAGTTTAGAAGAAATTTCTTTTTTTAAAGATTTAGATGAAAATTTTTTATATCCTTATTTTTTAACTTTGATGAATGCCCCAATAACTTTATTTGAAATTTTTCCATTTATATTTTTACTTTCAACACAATTTTTATTTTATGATTTATTTAAAAAAGATGAATTAAGTTTATTAAAAACAAATGGGCTTAAAAATATATCTGTAATAAAAATAATATTTTTTTTAGCTATTTCAATTGGCGTATTTAATGTCGTAATTTTCTATAATTTTGCTTCAAATTTAAAATTTCACTATTCAAATATAAAAAATAAACTTTCAACTGATAACAAGTATTTAGCAATGGTTACGAAAAGTGGTCTGTGGATTAAAGATGAAATAGATGGTAAAAAATTGATAATAAAATCAGAACTTATCAATGATAATTTTATAGCCAAAACTATAATTAATGAGTTTGATCAAAATTTTAATCTAATTAGAATAATTCAATCTGAAAAAATTGATATTAAAGATAATAACTGGATTATTCATAAACCAGTAATAACAAAAGATAATATAAGTGAAACACAAGAAAACCCAATAAGTATGCAGACCCATTTTAATCATGAAAAAATTTCAAAGCTATTTTCAAATATCTCTACACTTGATATATTCAAGCTTTTTGATGTAAAGAGAGATTATGAGCGCTTGGGTTACTCCTCTGATGAAATATTCATCCATTTATTAAAATTATTTGTAACACCTTTTTTGTATGGAATTTTAGTTGTTCTCTCAGCAAACATAATGTTTGGCTTAAAAAAAAATAGTTCTATAATAATTTATATTTCTATAGGTTTTTTGATTTCAGTTATGATTTATTATTTAACATTTTTTTTTACATCTCTAGGTAATAGTGGAAAAATTCCGATATTGGCGTCTGTGTTGTTCCCAATTTCAATTTTATCTATTGTTTCAATAATGGGTCTAATAAATGTCAATGAAAAATAAAATAATTTATTTCTTATTATTTTTAATATTAAGCGTGAGTAATTCTTTCTCACAAGATCAATACTTTAAATTTCAAACAAAAAAAATTGAAATTTCTGACAATGGTAATTTGATAGAAGCAAATATCGGTAAAGCGATTTCTTTAGACAAAAATTTTGAAATTAATGCGGACTATTTTAAGTATAACAATTTAACTAAGATTTTAGAAATTAAGGGTGACGGAATAATTTTTTTTAAATCTGATAATCTAAAAATCATTTTCAATGAAGGAATGTTTGATCAAAAAAAATCTTTATTCGAAGTATATGGCAAAATAAAAACTGAAAATCTTAATAATGATTTAGATATTGATTCAGAAAAAATAATCTATAATTTTAAAGAAAAAATCTTATATTCTCTCAATAAGACTTTGATAGAGTACAATTACCAAAATCGTGTTGGGGCAGACGCTTTTGAATTTAGAATTAATGAAAATTTATTAAAAATAAAGAATCTAGATCTTATCGATAAAAATAAAACTAATTTTAGATCTTCTATTGCTTACATAAATACGAATACCAATAATTTATATGGCAAAGATATTTTTATAAATCTATATGATAAGTCTTTAAATAAAAATATTGAACCTAGATTAAAGGGTAATAGTGTTATAAATAATGATAGTTTCACTACTATAACAAAAGGAGTCTTTACTTCTTGTAAAAAAAGAGATGGATGCCCTCCTTGGGAATTAAGTTCAAAAAAGATTATACATGATAAAAAAAAGAGAACCATAAATTATGAAAATGCTTTTTTGAAAATTTATGATAAACCAATTGCTTACTTTCCAAGATTTTCTCATCCAGATCCTACTGTAAGCAGAAAGTCTGGATTCTTAACTCCATCAATAAAAAATTCTTCTAATCAAAAAAACTATTTTTCTATACCCTATTATTTCGTTGTTTCTGATAGTAGAGATATGACTTTTTCTCCAAGATTTTATGATCATGAAGAATTATTTTTACAGACTGAATATCGACAAGTTGGAGATAAAAGTTACCATATTTCAGATTTTAGTTTTAAATTAGATGATTTTAAAAAACTTAAGAGTCATTTCTTTTACCAATATAACAAAAATTTTAATTTAGAAAATTTTACTGAGAATAACTTTGACTTAAAAATTCAAACTACCTCTAAAGATACATATATTAAGAAAAATAAAATTAGATCAAATATCATTAAAAATGAAAATATTTTAGAAAACTCTGTAAAATTAGATTTTTCTACAAATGATACATATACAAATATTGAAGCTATTTCATACGAAGATTTGAATAAAGAGGAAACTGATCGTTTTGAATTTATAATGCCTAAAATTGATTTTGTAAAAAAGCTAGACAATAAAACAAATCTAAACGGAGATTTTACTTTCAAATCAAGAGCACTTGGAAAAAATTATGATACAAATGTTATTGAAACAATAAACATTAATAATCTTATATTTGAGTCATTTCCAAGGATTACAAAAAAAGGTTTTTATAATAATTATGAATTTTTCATAAAAAATACTAATACAAATGCACAAAATTCAACATCTTTTAAAAATAAAGAAAACATTTTTCTATCAGGATTGTTTCAGTTTAATTCTTCATTACCACTAATTAAGGAAGATGAAGCTTATAAAAAAATAACAACACCAAAAATGTCCATAAAAATTGCTCCAAATTACACAAAAAACAATAGGGATGACGATATAAAGATAGATGTAAACAACATTTACTCTTTAAATAGATCTGTTAAAGAGGATATGATCGAAGGTGGTTTATCACTTACTTACGGAAATGAATTTTCAATTCTCAATAAAGCAAAAAATTCAGAAATGTTTAATTTTAAAATAGCAAATAATTTAAGAATAGAGGAAAATGATGATTTGCCTAGAAATAGTCAAATTGGACAAAAAACATCAAGTATTTTAAGCAGTATATCTTATCAACCGATTGAAAATATAAAATTAAGTTATAACTCATCAATTAAAAATAATTTATCCGATATTAATTATGAAAATTTTATTTCAGAATTTAAGATAAATAACATTGTAACAAATTTTGATTATTCAAATCAAAATAACTCCTCTAATGCAACTTATATTTCTAATAATACAGAGTTTATTTTAGATAATGAAAATAAACTCAAATTTTCAACTAGAAGAAATAAAACCTTAAATTTAACAGAGTATTATAACTTGGCATATCAATATAATAACGATTGTTTGACTGCCTCACTCCAATATAACAAAGAATATTATAATGATAGAGACCTGAGGCCAAATGAAAGTGTAAGTATAAAATTAACAATAATACCTTTTGAAAATAATCAAAATGGTAATTTCTAGAAGCTAATGATTAAAAAGCTCTATTTAATTTTTTTTTTTATTTTAATTCAAATAATTTTTTCTAATTTTTCTTTTTCAAGTGTGAAAATAATTGCATCGGTAGATGGAGAAATAATAACTAATATTGATGTTCTTAAAGAAAGCAAATATTTAAAAATACTTAATCCAAATTTAAAGAATTTAAATGAGGATAAATTATTAGATTTATCTAGACAGTCATTAATTAGAGAGATAATAAAAAAAAAAGAGATTTCAAAATTCATGGACTTTAATAATGAAGAAACATTGATAAATGAATATCTAAATAATCTTATAATAAAACTTGGATATGAAGATAAAAAAAGCTTTAGCGAAAGCTTATTGCAGAATGAAAGTTACTCAATTGAAGAAGTTAGACTTAAAACCAAAATTGAATTTTTTTGGAATGAATTAATTTTTAGTAGATTTAATAATCAAATAATAATTAACCAAAAAGAGTTAAATAAAAAATTAGATAATATGAATAATAAGAAAACAAGAGAACTTCTTTTATCAGAAATTGTTTTTAAAAAGAAAAAAGATGAAAAGATAAATGATTCAATTGAAAAGATTAAAACAAGTATCAATGAAATAGGTTTTGAGAACACGGCAAATTTATATAGTATATCTGATAGTTCAAGGTTTGGGGGAAAGATTGGTTGGGTAAAAGAAGATACTCTTTCTCAAATAATTTATAAAAATATAAACAATCTTAAAGTAAATGAATACTCAGATACTATTAGGCTAAAGGATAATTTTATTATAATTAAGATAAATGAAATTAGAGAAATACAAAAACCATTAAATAAAGAAAAAGTGATGCAACAACTTATTCAAATTGAGAGGAATAAAAAACTAGAAAAATTTTCTAGAATTTATTTCAATAGAATTCAGACCCAATATTTAATAAGTGAAAAATAGAAATATTATAGTAGTAGCGGGTGAGCCAAAAGGTATTTTCTTAGAAATTTTCTTTAAAGCTATCGGACGCAAATCTATAAATCACCAATTATTCTAATCTGCTGTAAAAGAATTTTGCTTCATCAAATAAAAAAAAGTAAACTTCAAAAAAAGATTAAAATTTTAGATTTAAAAAAATTAGATAATTATAAGTTATGTAATAATTACATAAATTTAATTGACGTTGAATGTTTAAAAAATAATAAAAAATTTTCTACAAAATTAACTAATGAATATATAGAAAATTGTTTCAAATTAGCCATAAATTTAATTAAAAAAAAATTTTCATATAAATTAATTAATGGACCAATTAACAAAAAATCATTTTTGAATAAAAAATTTTTAGGTATTACAGAGTATATTTCCAAGAAATGTAATACTAAGAAAACAGGCATGTTAATATTTAATGAAAATTTATCAGTATGCCCACTAACTACACATCTTCCATTAAAACTTGTAGCCAACAAAATTAATAGGAAATTAATTGAGAATAAAATTAAGTTAATCAATTTTTTTTATAAAAAAAACTTCAAATTTAAACCTAAAATTGCTGTAACAGGTTTAAACCCTCATTGTGAAAGTATCTTAAAATTTAATGAGGATGATAAGATAGTTTTTAAATCAATAGAATCTCAAAAAAAGAGAGGTATCAAAGTATCTGGACCTTATTCGGCGGATACTATTTTTTTAAAAAATAACAGAACTAAATTTGATGTTATTCTTGGAATGTATCATGATCAAGTGTTAACACCCTTAAAAACTTTGTATGAATTCGATGCTATTAATATTACAATGGGTTTACCTTTTTTAAGAGTTACTCCTGACCATGGTCCAAATGAAAAAATGGCAGGTAAAAATATTTCTACACCTATTAGTTTGATTAAAGCTTTAAAATTTTTAGACAAAAGATGATTAAAGCTAAAAAAAGTCTTGGTCAAAATTTTTTAATTGATCAAAGTGTAATTGAAAAGGTTGTGAATGTCGTAGATATTAAAGGCACAAATATCTTAGAAGTTGGACCTGGCACAGGAAATTTAACAATAGAAATTTTAAAAAAAAATCCTAATGAATTAGTTGTAGTTGAAAAAGATGATGAACTTGTTGATAAATTAAATTTAAGATTTAATAAAAAAATTAAAATAATTAATGAGGATGTTCTTAAAATTAATGAAACTGAAATTTCAAAAAAAAAATTGATAGTATTTGGTAATTTGCCCTACAACATTTCAACAGAAATATTATGTAAATGGATTTTAAACTTAAAAAATCAATTTTGGTTTGATTGTTTAATACTGATGTTTCAAAAAGAAGTTGCTGACAGGATAATTGCTAATTCTGATACAAGAAATTATGGAAGATTATCAATAATTTCTCAGTGGGTACTTGAAGTAGAAAAAATTTTTGACGTCAAGCCATCTAGTTTTTTTCCAAAACCTAAAATTGATAGTAGCCTGATTTTTTTTAAACCTAAAAAAAATTTTTTCAAATTTAAAAATCCTAAAAATTTGGAAAAAATTACTAGAGTTTTTTTTATGCACAGACGAAAAATGATTAAAAAACCTTTCAATCAAATATTTAATGGTGATTTAAGTGTTGCCAATAAATTAAAAATAGACCTTAACTTAAGACCACAAAATTTAGATTTTGAAACTTATTATAAATTAACTGAAGAATACGAGTCTCTAAGAAGTTAACTTTTCTACGTGCATTCTTATGAATTTAGAATCATAATCTTTTGATCCATTGTTTTTCTCAGCATCAATTAATTTTATAATCTTATTATAACAATCGTCTAAATTATCATTAATAACTACATAATCATAATTAATCCAATGTAAAACATCACGTTCGAATTGCTTCATTCTTTCTTCTACTATCAGCTTATCTTTCATATCTCTATTTGATAACCTTTTAAACAAAATTTCCTTACTTGGTGGAAGAATAAAAAAAGTAATTAATTTATAATCTAATTTCTTGTTCTTAATTTGATCAGCTCCTTGCCAATCAATATCAAATAAAACATTGAACCCTTTATTGAGTTTGTTAATAACTGGTGTTCTAGTAGTCCCATAGTAATTATTAAAAACTTTAGCATATTCTAAAAATTCTTGGTTATTGATAAGCCTTTTGAATTCATCATTGTTTACAAAATAATAATCTTTGTTTTGAATTTCATTTTGACGTGGCTGTCTCGTCGTATGAGATATTGAAACTTGAAAATTCTTTTGTTTAGAAAGTAAATTAACTAGAGTTGTTTTTCCCGCCCCTGAAGGGGAGGACAATATAACCATTACCCCATCATTGTCAGTGGGCATTGAAAAATAGATTAATTTGCTTTGCCTTCAATAAATTTGACAGCATCACCAACTGTTAAAATTTTTTCAGCTTCACTGTCTGAAATTTCTGAACCAAATTCTTCTTCAAAGGCCATTACTAATTCTACCGTATCTAAACTATCTGCACCTAAATCATCTATAAAACTAGATTCCTCTGTTACTTTTGCTTCATCTATTCCTAAATGATCTGCAACTATTTTTTTTACTTTGCTTGAAACATCTTCTGACATATAGATCCCTTTTTGTTATAAATCGTTAATAGTTTAATTCACTGGATTGTCAAGCCATATACATGCCCCCATTAACATGTATGGTTTCACCATTTATGTAGTTTGAATTGTCTGAAGTTAGAAAAAGAACTGCATTTGCAATATCTTCTGGGTCTCCCAATCTTGCTGAGGGTATCTTTGAAACTATAACTTCTTTAAATTTATCATCAATCTTATCAGTCATTGCTGTCTTGATGAAACCTGGAGAAATACAATTCACATTGATATTCTTTTTACCATACTCTATCGCTAAGCTCTTTGACATTGCAACTATTCCAGCTTTAGAGGCTGTATAATTTGCTTGTCCTAAATTTCCAGTATGACCTACTACTGAGGTAATATTTATAATTTTACCTTTTTTATTTTTTAACATTTTTTTAATGGCAAATTTACTCATTAAAAAAGTAGAGGTTAAATTTATATCAATTACTCTTTTCCACTCTTCAATGGTCATTCTAATTGCTAAATTATCTTGAGTAATCCCTGCATTGTTTACTAAACAATCAAGACCTCCTAATTCATTCGAAGCATTTTCAATAAACTCCTCTATTTTATCATCTTTTGAAATATCAAAATTTAATATTTTTATTTTTGCGAATTTGCTTCTTAATTCTTCAAGTTTTTCAATTTTTGTTCCTGATGCTAATATATTTGCACCACATTGATATAGTTTTTCTACAATTGAATTCCCAATTCCACCTGATGCTCCAGTTACAATCACATTCTTATTTTTTAAATCTTTCATACAACAATATTTTTTATTTCTTCCTGACTATTTATAGCACTTACTTGAACATCTTTATTAATTCTCTTTACCAAACCTGAGAGAACTTTTCCAGGACCAATTTCTATAAATTGATTAACACCTTTATTAATCATATTAATAACACTTTCTCTCCAGCGCACTCTATTTTCTATTTGTTTCACAAGTAAATCTGTTAACTCATCAGCATTAAAAATTTCATCTGCTGTTATATTAGAGATAAGTGGATTTCTACCTTTTTTAAAATTCAACTTTGAAAGTTCTTCTTTCATAGTTTCTGTAGCCTTATTCATCAAACTACAATGGAATGGTGCACTTACAGGAAGTCTAATATTCTTAATTTTTTTTTGTTTTAAAACTATACTTAATTTTTCTAAATCATCAATTTTTCCACTTAAAACTATTTGACCTTCTGAATTATCATTTGCTATCTCCACTTTAAAATTTTTTTGATTTTCTAATAATAACTTTTCAATATCTTCTACTACTGCACCTAGAACAGCAGTCATTCCACCCTCTCCTTTTGGAACAGAATTTTGCATTGCATTACCTCTGATTTTTAAAATTTTAATTGTATCTTGAAAATTTAAGTAACCAGCACAAGCAATTGCTGAATACTCGCCAAGAGAATGTCCCGCAAAAAATTTTGCCTTATTTAAATCTATATTAAATTCTTTACGAATTACCTGAAAAATAGAATAACTTATCAAAAAAATTGCGGGCTGTGTATTTACTGTTAAATCTAACTTTTCTTTTGGACCATCTAAAATTATCTTAGATAAAGAAATGTTTAGCACATCATCTGCTTCTCTAAATAAATTTTTTACAAGATCATACTTTTCATAAAATTCTTTTCCCATTGATACAGATTGAGAGCCTTGTCCTGGAAAAATTACTGAAAACATATTAAAATTTATTTAATTTTTAGCCTTTTTACTATTGTAATTGAAGATTTATAATAGTATATCCACACATTTTATTAAAGAATTTATATGAATTTATACGAACATACCATAATTGCGAGACAAGATACATCACCGAGTGAGCTCAAACAACTTACTGAAAAATATACAAAAATTGTTGAAAAGAATGAAGGAGAAATAGTGAAAACTGAAAACTGGGGTTTATTGAATCTTTCATACTTAATTAGAAAGAATAAAAAAGGAAGCTACATTCATTTTAAAATTAAAGGCAAAGGTAAAGTTGTAGAGGAATTGGAAAAAAATGAAGCCATTGATAAAAAACTTTTAAGATATTTAACAGTAAAAGTTAAAAAATTTGATTTAGATACTAATTATTTTGCTAAAAGAGAAGATGGTGAAAAATTTGAAAAAAAAGAGAGAACATCTAACTAATTATGCCAAAAAGACAGAGTGGAAATAAAAAAGGTAAACAAAGCAACTTTGCAAAATTAAGTATTTTCCAACCAAATAAATATAAATTTAAAAAAAGTTGCCCT
>MDTG01185621.1_pt1 | contig 11722 bp, 10 predicted proteins | sample 811421 | NCBI WGS metagenome assembly MDTG01 (sample SAMN05326645, study PRJNA326480) | marine metagenome | isolation source: seawater | place: Pacific Ocean: South East | collected 2011
CCCGGCGCACAATATTGTCTCTCATCACTCCCCCTATCTAAAAAAGTATACGCCTTATAGTCTTTGTCAGTGTGATATAAGACGTGTTTAGCCACTCGATCTGCCAAGGTTTTACCATTTCTTGAGGCCAAAAACGTATAAGTATTATTATCCCCTATACACGATACATTAAATCCAGATATTACTCGTTTTTTCAGCTTCTCTAAATTTCTACTAATATAAACGATCGCACCGATGGTCTCGGGCCCAAAAACAATCCTATATGAATATTTCATCTTTGGATTGTTTGCTAACCACCTTGATAGAGCTGCCGTAACCACAGGACCGGAAATCTCATTATTTGCGAGACTTGGATGACAAATATAGGTTGATAAAAACACTTCCTTTTTCAATCTGCCTGGTATTACTATTTCTCCATAAGTCAGATGCCCAGCCCGCAAGGTTGAATCGATGCAAACTCTGTAATTTCCTGGTTTAAGGCTCTGTCTTTGTTTATGAGAAATACAAAAGCCCCAATTCCTCTCGTAGTAAGAGGTCATATAAGGTATAGCATTTGGTCGATCCGGAATAGAATAAAGGTGTTTTTGTAATGTCTCAAGTGATATGACTTTGTCTACTGGTATAGAATAGTTGAGAACATGCAAATTATTATCCGCAAAATCAACTAGCCTATTTCCGTATGTATCCTCAATGAATGCCTCTTTAATATTCCATTCATCCGGAACTGTCCAATCAAAGGCCTTTGTACCAGAAGGTACTTCGTGGACAACTAATTCTGGAACTATGTTTTTTATATATTTGAGGGTATCCCTAACACCATTTCCAGTTATTGATCTACAAATTGGGAAAAGATCTTTGGCCCAAGAGTAAATTTCTATTCCTTCAGCTTTTAAATGATCTTTCAAACTCGCCGTTACCTTGTTACTTAAATGTTAATTTTGCGGTTAAGTTTACCTTAAAGCAAACAACTCTCGCGCCCAATACCACCACCAAACCCTACTGGTCCGGGAGTGGCTTTGACACCATTCCCTTCTAACACTCTGAACTCTATCGCTTCCCCACCAAGAATTAATATTATTCCAATTTTTATTAACGGCCTCTGCCGCAGTTTTTGGCGAGGAAAATAATATTCCTTCATCTCGAAAAAGATTGAAAAACCTCTCCGCATCCGGTGAAGCATAAAATGTTTTTGGGTTCCAAAAACAAATAGTGGGTACATTGGCTGCCATACTTAAGTGCAACGTAGTGCCCGGGTGATCCAAAACTAGCAGCCGACATTTTAACATATCCCTATTTAATCCAGAACCAGCCAACTTGACTTGCCCTCCCTTTTCTCGAATGTAAGTCTCTTCCAGTAGATCTGTTGTCCCCCTATTATATGGATAGTAGAAAAGGTTGTCTTGCAAAGAGCCCTCCAATTTCTCAATAAATTGAAGTTTGTCTTTTCTATAACTTATCCAATCCCTGGGCCTAGGCCCAAAGGGTCTTACATCACCCAAATCTGTCTTGGTACCAGGCATTAGTATACTATTATTTAGTTCTTTATGCTGGTTCTCATATCTACTTAACCATGGAGATGGTAGGGGTATAAAATTTCCACTATAATCTCCGTGCTTTAGCCACCCCCAAGAAAAAAATGCGTGGAGAGGATATTCCAATTCCGCTACCCAACTATTGTTTCTAGCTATCCCATAACCCCCACCATGCTGGACGGAAACAAGCTTTTCACCCTTTTCCATGGCATGAGCTGCTTCAAAACGCCTTAACTCATTTGTAGGCATGTAATTTCCTATAAAAATACGCCTTGCTGTATAATTTTTTTTTACAGCCTGATTATCAAGCTCCTTAAACCTTGACCCATAGGCATCTGGGATTGTTTGCTCCAAAAATGTGTTAAGTAAGTCAATAAAAATTTCTGGAAACTCCTGAACTATTGTCTCATCTGGAAAGTTATAATTTGTCTGACTCTCTGCTCTTTTGGGCATTAGCGACAGAAATAAAGAAAGTGGGATCTTTGAAAAACTTGTACCGGGAACAGAGTCAAACCTAAGGCGCCCCATTAAAGTCCGCGCTAATGTACCCAGAATGGATCTTTGCTCAAGGGTTCTAAGCGGTTTGGCCCCAGGAATGTCTTTAAAACATTCCCATCCGTGCTTTGGATCTGGCTCTACTAAAACCCAATTTTCTGGCGCAATACACCTTAAAACCATTGAGCTTAGCCAAAAGTCAAAGCGAGGACTCCTTCTTTGACAATGTTGAAACTCAAGAAAACCTGTAAATTTTTCAGGTACTGATTTTGGTGCTAAAAAAACCTCAAATGTTTGCCCCTTTTTTTTCGCAACAAATCTTTCTATATGCCTATACCTAGTCCAAAGACCTTGCACAGAAGATAAAATCCAGGAAATTAATATCAACCGCCAAAAAGAAAAGCTATAACTTTTGTTATGTTTTTCATTCAGCTTCTTGCCAAATTTTGTACAAAAAACAGCAGATAATTTTCTGCAATTTGTTTCTTCAGTTTCAAGTTGCTTTATATCAGTAAAAGCATCTACAAATTCTAAATTTTCCCACTCTGGGTATATATCTTCTGAACCCACAAAACACCAGGGGCCGAGAACCTCCTGCCACAAAGGATCAAAACTTTTAGATACTCGAGTAATAATTAGCTTTTTAGTCATTTAGCCTTCTATAAAGAGACCAACATAGTAACAATAGGTGCTGTGTTACTAATCTATGTGAACCAACATTAGATGTTCTATATTTATCCCACCAGTCCAATTATCCTCAGCCACCAGATCAGGAGCAACCTCATCCAATGTTTTATATTTTGCTTTTTTAAATGACCTGATGGACCCTATATTGGAACCATGACAACCCGCAAAAAGTCGCTTAATTCCTAATTCTGAGTGAGCAAAATTCGTTATTGTAATTATTGCCTCTGAGGCAAAACCCTGTCCCCAATGTTGCTCTTCACCTATAAGCATTCCAATAGAACATCTGCTAAGATCTCTATCTATGTCGAGAAGCCTTATGTTCCCGATATGTGTATTGGGAACTATAAATATACCTAGCAACAGCTCTATAGAACTATTATTGTTTTGGGAGATAAACCCTTGAAGTGCGCCCGCTGTAACTTCCGAGGGATCTACACTTAAATATTGAGTTACTTTAGGATTAGAAAACCATGAAAGATAAGGTCCAAAAGCATCTGCTTCAGTAAGGTTTTGGAGAACCAACTTATCAGTGTTAATTTGATTATCTGGTAACAACATGTATTTTAATTATTGCCTATCGTCCAGGTTTTAGCGATGACCACCATCTTTCGAGCTTATCGCCACCCAAAGAATGAGTCGACAACACCCCAACATAAGGTCCAAGATCCTCTTCGATCTTCGCTAATTCATTATCTTGCAACTGGGGAACATCGTATTGGCTCCAATGATAACTCTCGAGAATATTATCTCTGTGGACTATTCCATAAAATTTAAGGAGTTCTGTAATTTTTTGTACACTATCCTCATTTTGAGATGTTGTTTCTATTACAAGACTAGCAATTAGAGAAAAACCGCCTTCTCGTGCACTCTTATTTAAAAAAGGTGTTAAATTTGTAGCTAAAAGTAAATATGGTGACTGAACAAACTGACCGAAAGTAAATTCTCTTATTGATGGCCCTTTGAACACTAGATGCAACTGGACTAAAGGTCTTATTATTTTCGGCAAATAACAACATACACCGTCCACTTTTACCTCCTGCAATCGTGAACAGGAGGTTATCATGAGCTTTTTCGCCCTTACATCTTCATGATCCGTCTTAACATTAACCACCCCCTCCTTGGATTCAACTTCGGCACCACAAACCATAGTATTAAGGCGCACCTCCAATTTTCTGTCAGAAATAAACCTTTGAAGAGATTCGACCAATCCAGAAGTACCATTTGAAAAATACTTCATCTTAACTTTTGGTCTGCCAGCAGATCTAATTTTCGACTCCATATATCTTAAGTATGGGCTGACAATTGATCTAAACTCCTTGACGCTTGATGGAAGTTTATTTATTTCTGGAGCAACTCCGCTTCCCCAGCGATCTAGCCATGGCGAACTATTTGAGAAAAACACCCTTCGGGGCAGAAAATACCTAGGGTTTGGAACTTCGGCTAATTGAACCCCTATAACGCTTTCAAGCAGATCATAAAGGGTTTGATCTGGTGCTATATAATGAGCGCCAGACTCTACCTCTCCAAGCTTGGGCAACGTAATTGTCCCCCAATTTCCTCCCACCTGCGGCCTACTGTCTATCATTAAGGTTTTTTTACCCATCTTTTGTAATACTGCCATCTCTAGTATTGAGGCCGGGCTAGTTCCAATAATTACGGTGTCGTATAAAATCACTAACTAAAAACCTTCACTTAGCATTTAAATATAATCATCTAAAAATCTCTATATTTTCTGTGCAAGGGTATTCCATTGCCCAACTTTTTGTTTTTTTTCACTTAAGTCCCAAATTATTTCAACATGCCTTACGTCTAGTAATTTCCATCCGTCTCTATAAATTTCCATAACTTGTTTTTCGGAATATAAACATATCTGACCAACACCAGAATAAGGCCCATCTATATCCAAAATTAACCCATCCACGGATTTCTTACCTGATGCCGTAGTTTTTTTGCTGAACAGTTCACTATAAAATCTTCCCCCTTTCTTTAAGGTTCTATGTATCTCACTTACCGCTTTAGCTCCGTCTGATAGCCCCGCACTAGTTATAGCTGCCCGATCTATGGCAAAATCAAAATAATTATCGTCAAAGGGTAGGTTTGTAAAATCACCAACCTGGAAATCACCCGGCAATCCCTCGTTCTCAAATCTTTTTTTTGCATAATGAATAGCTGATTTACTCGCGTCTATGCCTGTAGTTTCTATTCCCTCGCGAGCAGCAAACCAAAGATTATTCCCAGCACCACAACCCACCTCTAACAACCTGAGGGGAGACGAGGAATTAATAGAACTCAAGTAGCTTGAAACTACTGAAACAACGCTTGTATAAGGATAATGGTTAAAGTGCTTACCTTCGCTGTAAAGGTGTTCCCAAACTGGATCAAAACTTGGGCGATCTGAATTCAAAACTATTTCCTTTGTTTATAAAGTTTAACTTTAGTTGTATAAAAAAATAACAAGCATTTAGAACAAACTGTTTTACTGTTAAGATGTTCAAAAAATGACACAAGAAAAAAAAACATTTTACCTACCTGGCCTGATGGATCTCTCCAGCTATCGACTCGAAAGGGTTGAACACGATGAGTCGTGGGATAATGCTGTTGAACTTTCACCACAAGGCACTATTTTTTGCAAGGCTCCTTTCATTTCCTCACTCAACAAACCTTTTGATTTTTGGAAATGTTACAAAAAAGACGACCTAAAAGCGCTTATGCTTGTAGAAAAGGGACTAAAAAACAGGTCTGCAAAGCATTCTGGTTGGGTAGTTTATGGGGGTGTAATGTTTATGCCACATGACCCTAATCAAAACACCTCCCAGATTATGTCTGAAGAATTCCGGATCACAAGCTTCATTATAAACCAACTCACCAATACATACAGTGATTTAGAGTTCCCAACCCATCCCGAGTTTGGCGACCTCAGACCATTTCTCTGGCATAACTACGATAAGGGGGGACCTCATTTTCGCTACTCCCTCCGATACACCACTTATATAGAACTTGAAAATGACCTTTCCATTACAGAGGAAAAAACTTCAACATACAAAAATTTAAATAAGTCTAGGAGACAAGAAATAAGATATGGAAAAAAATCTGGCATATGCACTTCGAGATCTGACGATATTGACTTGTTCATAAATATATACCTCGAAACATTTAATAGACAAAAAATAGATTTGACCTATGAGCCAGATACTATTCGACAAATACTTAATAGCCTATCAAAAGCTGGCGACTTACTTATGTTTTCCTCATCTACCTCTGATGGAAAAATAGGCAGTATGGCCGCCTTCGCTAAAGATTCTAAAAGGTCTTATTATATTTTTGGCGCAAATACTTCTATTGCCCGGGAATCCCAAACAGGCACGATGGTTCTGTGGGATGGTTTTGAGTTGCTGAGACATTCTGGTATTAAGTGTGTAGACCTTGAAGGAGTAAATAGCCCTAAAAGAGGCTATTTTAAACTTAGTTTTGGAGGAGAGCTAAAACCTTATTATATTATTGGAATTGATGGTCCGGAATAAAACTTTCTGGTTTTCAAAACTTCCTAGGAAGCCTCTATTACAACCTTAATCGAGTCTACAATATACACAACATCTTCTTCTGTCATATTGGCGTGAATTGGCAAAGACAAACACTTTTGATAGTAACTATCCGCACCTGGAAGTTCCAACTCTCCATACAAATTTTTATAATAGGGCTGAGTATGAACTGGGATATAGTGAACCTGGCTGCCCACTCCTAGATCCTCAAGTTCACGAATTAATCTTCCTCTAGACATCTTTATTTTTTCAAAATCAATAAGAACAATGTATAAATGCCAGGCTGGCACACCCTTTCTCCGTCCTATTGGTTTTACTACTGGAAATAACTTTTTTATATGTTTGTCATAGGTGCTAACTAACTTTTCTCTGGTTTTAGAAAATTTTTTGATCTTATCTAATTGACTTAGTCCTAAAGCACAATTTATGTCACTCGTTCGATAATTGTAGCCAATCTCATCCATTTTGTAATCCCAAGGTCTTTCATTATTATGAAACTTTGAAATCCCATGATTCCTAAGACTTTTAATTTTACCGTCTAGCTTTATATCATTTGTAGTAACGGCCCCCCCCTCTCCCATCGTTATGTTTTTTACCGGATGGAAGGAAAATGTAGTCATAGAGCTATGAACACAGCTTCCAACCGGTATTTCATCGGCTCCATCAAAATATCTAGATCCAATTGCATGACTAGCGTCCTCTATAACGGATATTCCCCGTGGTTCTGCTATTTCAAAAATAGACTTCAAATCTGGTGTTTGCCCGGCCAGGTGAACAGGCATTACTGCAACAATTTTTTTTCCATATTGTTTGCAAAGTTTGTGGAATGAAGAGACGTCTATTAGACCCGTATCTGGGTCCACATCGCAGAACAACACATCTGCCCCAACATAGCGTGGTGCATTGGCTGTGGCTAAGAAAGTAATAGTGGGAACAACCACCAGATCATTTGTTTTTATTTGGAGTGATCGAACTGCTAAATGAAGAGCAGCCGTTCCACTTGAACAACTAGCTGCAAATTTTGTCGAAACAACTTTGGCTAGACTATTTTCAAATTGTTCTGTAACTGGGCCTGTTGTTATAAGATCAGCATTCAAAACTCTGACAACAGCCTCAATGTCATCATTACCAATTTTCTGTCTTCCGTAGGGTATTTTAGGTTTTGGTTTTGTCAATCTATGCCTTTGTCATTTGTAGCAACAGTTTAGGTGAAACTTGTTCAGTGTTAGAGTCGCTAGCATAGCTAAACCCGTCAGCTACTGGCTTACCCTTGTGCTCAGGTGCGGAGCCAAAAGCGGGATATATAAGATATCGGTCTCCCATATCTATGGTATTTCGAGCATCATCCACTGTTATCATCGTTTCGTGTATCTTTTCACCAGGCCTTATGCCTGTTGTCTCTTGTTTTACCCCAGGTGCTAATGCTGTAACTAAGTCAGTGGTCTTCATACTAGGTATTTTTGGAACAAATATTTCTCCCCCCTGCATCAACTCTAGGCAGGATAAAACAAAATCAACGCCTTGATCTAAGGTAATCCAGAACCGGGTCATTCGTGGATCGGTTATGGGTATACTATCGGATTTTTCCTCCAATAGTCTTTTGATTAGGGGAATAACACTGCCTCGAGAGCCCACGACGTTCCCATACCTGACCACTGAATACCTACAACCATTCTCACCACTTAAGTTATTTGCAGCTATAAAGATCTTATCGGAGGCTAACTTGCTAGCTCCATATAAATTAATAGGATTGGCTGCCTTATCTGTAGACAGAGAAATTACCCTTGAAACTCCTGCCTTCAAGGACGCCATAACAATATTTTCCGCACCAATAACATTAGTTTTGATACATTCCATGGGGTTGTATTCAGCAGCTGGAACTTGTTTCAGAGCCGCGGCATGAACAACGTACTGAACATCTTGAACCGCTAGCTTTAAGCGTTCCAGATCTCTGATATCGCCCAAGAAATATCTCATACAGGGATACTTGGATGACGGAAATTCTAGCATCATGTCGCTTTGCTTTAATTCGTCTCGCGAAAAAACTATTAGCTTATTTGGCTTAAACTTTGACAAAACACTCTTTACAAAGGCTCGACCAAAAGAACCTGTCCCACCGGTTATTAAAATATTGGACTTATTCAGGTCAGGTTCTGGAACAGAAAAATCTTTTAACATTTATGTCTCGTTTGTGAATTCAAAAGTGTAAAAAGCTCTAAAATTGTATATTAACCACGCTACCGCACACCGGGTGAATTAACACGCGGAACCCAGTAGTAGTAAAGATTCACTTATCCTGAGCGGCTTATGCACTCAAGAGTAGTGTTTATTCTAAATTGTTTTTCCATCGAATCTAATAGAAGCAAAACCCTGTCACCACCTGCCAATTTTTCAATAATGCCTGAATTTTTGGCAAAGAATCCGTCCACTATGTTTACTTTATCACCAGTTGAGAATGTCTGGTCATTATTAAATCTCACGAAACCTTCGCTATCCTCTCTCTCTCGAATTCCCTCTAAAATTCTACCGGAAATGGTTGCTGGGATAGTGCCAAATGAAACTACGCCAGCGACCCCCTTAGTCGATTTTATTTTAGTCCAACTGTCGATCCCGATTTTTAGACCTACAAATAGATAACGTGGAAATAATGGCGAAGATATCAACTCTACCTTTCTGGCGTGAGAACGGGTTTTTTTGCAGAGAGGCAGATAAGTTTCATATCCCTGCCTATTCAAATTTTCTAGCGCAAGCTTTTCTAAGTGTGGTCGAGTATGCACAGCAATCCAATTTCTCAAACTTAGGCCCTCTTATCATGAATCATTGGGACGCCTAATATATCGGGCACAAATAGTCGCTTAGGATCACAGGATAAAAGTAAACTATTTGGACGCTTAGAAGAATCGCTTATTTCTGTAACTATCACCGCATCAAACTTTGGTATCTCGCTAATTTTTGAAACTATTCTTATATTGCCATACTCTGTTTTCTCACTAGCCTCTTCGTAAATTGCGACTATCTCTATGCCAAAGTCCTGAGCACACAGTATTGCAATCTCTGCAATATCCGAAAGACCGCTCAACACTACTTTTTTAAAGCCCTTTTCCTCACAATCCCCTATAATTTGGCTAAGCTGAAACCTAGAAACCCTGAACAACTGAAAGCCCTGAGATAGATATTCCCCAGTTAACCTGGCTTTCTCAGAAAAGCCCTTGGGAGTCAGATAATAAGCGTACCTGTTTGCAGGCACTTGCCTCACCTTTATTAGGCCCTTTTTAACGCAACGTTTTAAATAAGTATTTACGAGACCCAAGGCTACGCCAAGCTCTTGCGCAACAGCTCTCTGTGTGACCGAGCTGCTCCCATTGACTGCGTTTAATAAACCCAGTGTAATCTCAGTATTTTCTTCAATTTTTGTCATTCAACAATCTTAAAATAGCGTTCATTACATGAACATGTCCTGTTCATAGCATGAACGCCCTACCGTGCGCAAGTATTTTTGCTGCTTGGTTAAGCAATGGCTTTTTAGGCCTTTATCACATTAGAAGACTTAATTGATAGTCGACCCATTACATTGCGTGTATCAATGACAAGCTTTGAATGCTCGGCAATATCCCGATAAGGTAGATTGTCATGATCTGTGCAAATTAAAACTGCATCATAAGATGACAAAGAATTAAGGTCCCAGATAATTGACTCTCTGCCCTCCAGCTCTAAATGGTCACGGGTTTTTGGTATAGCTGGGACATGCTCATCAAAATAGTCTACAACAGCTCCCTTTGTTTCTAGACTTTTAATTATTACAAAGGAGGGGCTTTCTCGTGTATCATCGACATTTCTTTTGTAAGCCAAGCCCAAAACAAGTACTCTAGCATTACTTATACTCTTCTTGAATTCGTTTTTCAGGCCCAAAATAAGTGCAGAAACAACTCTCTCCGGCATACTAGTATTTATTTTTCCAGACAACTCTACAAACTCACTGACTGCACCTAATTCTCTAGCCCTCCAGCTTAGATAAAAAGGGTCGACTGGTATGCAATGACCGCCAAGGCCTGGACCAGGATAAAAAGGCATAAAACCAAAGGGTTTAGTTTGAGCTGCTTCGATAACCTCCCAGATATCGACCCCCATCTTAGAAAAAATTACTTTAAGTTCGTTTACTAGTGCAATGTTAACCGATCTAAATATATTTTCGGTTAACTTGGCAGCTTCCGCGGTATCCATTGATGAAACAGGAACAATAGAATTAAAAACTTTTTTGTACAAAAGAGATGAAACTTCCAAGGCATGCTCTCCATCTCCTCCTACAATCTTAGGTATATCAATACTTTGAAATTCCTTGTTTCCCGGATCGACCCTCTCAGGTGAATATGCCAGATAAAAATCCTCACCTGACACTAAACCGCTTTTTTCCAAAATTGGCTTCAATACTAACTCTGAACAACCTGGATAGGTGGTTGACTCCAATATAATAAGCTGGCCAGTTCTCAATAACCCGCTAATTTTTTGTGCTGTTGCTTCTATAAACCTAAGGTCGGGCTTCTTGGTTTTGGTAATTGGAGTTGGGACACAAATAATTATTACATCTAGCTTTTGTAGTTCTCCAAAATTACTAGTTGACTTAAACCTGCCAGACGAATTTGCCTCTAAGATTTGTTCATTGGGAATATAGTTAATATAGGATTGTCCGCCTATTAGTTGTTCTACTTTGTGCTCATCTACATCAAAACCCGAAACCGAAAACCCTGCCTTGCAGAAATTTAATGCTAGTGGCAATCCAACATAACCTAAGCCTATAACGCCAACTGAGGCATTCTTATTTTTTATATCATCCATCAAGGCTGTTGTATTCATTTACAAATAAAACCCTTGCCTAGTTAACTTCAGAGAAACCTGTCTGTGACTAACAATCAACTGCTATTAATTAAAGATAAAACCTCACACATCAACTTACCTATACTATATTCTTTTTAATTGCCACTTAACAATTTTGTCCGGTGATGAGGTCTTACCATAAATAACTATTTGTTTACTTCGTCTCGGTTTAGACAACCCTTCTACGTAAACACTGTCCTCTATAGACACCCTCCCATCTTCAATAAAAAATTGCCACCCTGAACCTTTCCTTGTCTTTAAAAGAGCACCGCCGAAATTTTGAATGGGTATAACCTTTACATTCGGATGCAGATGAAACCTGATAGAAAACTTCATATCACCGGCGCCGGTTACTCTGTCCACGCCGTGTATAATCCCACCCCCGCTAGACATAGATAAAATTCGACGGTGTTCTAATAGAAGACTCCCTATTCCAACTAAATTCTCTCCTTCAACTACCACATTCCCCTCAAACTCTCTTCTGCTAGGAATGCCTGGCTTTAGCATATTGCAAGAATTTAACTCCTTTTTACCCTGTCCTTCGATATTACATAAACTAAAAGTCGATTGAGACGCTGGCCTCTTTAGAGCATGTGA
>MDTG01249080.1_pt1 | contig 11722 bp, 10 predicted proteins | sample 811421 | NCBI WGS metagenome assembly MDTG01 (sample SAMN05326645, study PRJNA326480) | marine metagenome | isolation source: seawater | place: Pacific Ocean: South East | collected 2011
TACTTTATATGAAAAAAATGGAGATATTTTTAGTTTGCATATGAAATTCAATAACTTTTTTAGAAATCAAAATTTACCTGCCATGATAGGTGGTGGAAAAAAAAATCATTTAAATATTAATAATGGGTTATCTGTGCCTTTAGGTCTTGCATTATTAAATAAACAAAGTGATATTCCTAGTTATCAAGATATACATAATAGAAATAAAGAAGGCGGCACAATGAGTAGAGATGTTTTAAAAGAAGATATGTATCAAAAACTTTTAAATTTGGCAGATAGTAGAAATCAAAAAAAAACAAAAAGAAAAACAAAAAAAAGAAGGGGGGCGAAAAAGAAACGAAAGACAAGAAAAATTTAGACTGTTATAGTTTATAATGATTTTATTAAATAACTTAATAAAATAATTATAATAATTAATAATTAATGACAAACCAAAAATATCAATGTTTAATTTGTTTTGAAAACTGTAACTATCCAGCAATATTAGATTTAAATTGCGAATGTCAATATAATGTTCATTATAAGTGTTATAGAAAATGGTGGAAAATGAAGAAAAGTTGTATTATATGCCATGAAAGGGCGGGGGTAGCAAGATCTTATAATAGTTTTAAAGATAAAATGGATTATTATTTTTTATTAAATTTACATAATAAACCAATCAAAAGAATTCAAAATTTAAATACAATAGAGGAATTGATACCAAATATCAAATTACATGCTGTAATGGCCGCATCATTTTTAATTTTTGATTTAATTTTTTTAAATATCAATATTGTTTTAATATTTACAGGACTAATTTTGTATTTTTTTTTGTTATTACCTTAACATTAAATTTTTACTTAAATTTGGCTCCAATTTTCATAGTTAAATGGTGATACTAGTATTTGTGACAAATTATTTTTGTATTTTTCAGTTTTTTCTTTAATTTTTCTCTCCTCCGGCGTTAATGGATAAGGAACTGCGCTGTTCATTATTTTCTGTTCTTCTTCACTTATTGTAGGTTTTGGTGCAAAGCAGTTTACACCAAATCTTACTCTGGGATTTCTGATATATCCTCCATTTATTCCCGGTCTTCCACAATCTTGTTCATGTCCCTTTATTTTTTGTAACTTATTCCATGTTGTTTTTTGTGTAGGATAATATGCCATTTGATTTGCTGACCATCCATAATTACACCACTCAGCGCCACTTTTATATGCGTCTTCTATTTGAGAATATGTTGCCAAATCACCCCCATAAGCCTTGCATAATGCCTTTGCATCGCCATATGTATAATTATTCCCAGATATATTAAATACTTCATTATTTAAAGAACCACCACTATTATTTTTTTCTAAATTAGATAATCCTAAATCTTTTTCTAATTCATTCACTAAATTTTTCTTTTTATCATTATTCTCTCCCTCGTATTGTGTTTCAGGGTTAATTTGCACATCTACCTGAGGTGTTCCTAAGAATAAATTTTTTACAGCCGTTTTCATATCTATCTTAAAAAAGTATTGTAATCCATTAATTAAAACTAAAAATATTATAAGACCCCACATAATTATTTCAATAATAGTTAATCCTGTTGATTTTGGACCAGCATTCATAGTATTTCCTGGGGTATATCCTAAATATGTAAAAATAAAAAAATATACAACTATAATTATTGTTAAAATGATTAACACAATTGGATTTGTTTTAACTAATTTATCATTCATTGAATTATAAATATGAGAAAATCCATCGCTTGAAGAAACATCAACGTCCATTAATATAATATATAGATATATAATTTATTCACCTTTTTTGTTTTCTATAGAAAAAACAATATGCATAACATGATTTTAATTTTTCTAAATTTGAAAATTCTTCTACTCTGGCATCATTAAATTCATACCACTTGCCATTGGCATTTTTAACATAAGCATAATAATGTCCACCTCCTGAACCACCACTATGATTACATATACCGTAAAGATCATATACATATGAATGTTTGTCATAACCAATAACATATTTCGATAAATCAAGATTATCTATTGGAAAATCAACTAAAGAACGTTCTTTTCTACCATTATTTAAAAATCGTTTTAATGTAATCACTAATATATTTGGTAAACTCCAAAATAATATTTGTTTTGTAGCATTCTCTTTTTTATTTGTTTTTTCATTAAAAATTTTATTATCATCGCCTAGTTCTTCTTTTGCAGTAAATAAATCAAAACAATCTATTAGTGTTTTTTTAGGTGAAATAGGAACACTTATGTTAAAAAAGGGCTCAGGCAATATATTTTTATAACTACTTTCTTTAGATTCTATTTGTGATACAAATATTCCATAAAACATATTTAAAAATTCACTATACTCTTTTTTATACATATTTTTCATCATACCATAGCATTTCTGTGCAAGTTCATCTGTACTAGTTTGGGCTGTGCCACTAATTACCATGTCTACTTCTCTACATATAGAATTATGAAAGCAATCAAAAATAAAAGATAAAAATTCAGTTAAGTCATTTTGAACAAAACCAGTAAAAATAACTCTATCTTTAATTCTAGCAACTTTTTGCATTGCATTTACAAAACCACCAGGAGAAATAATACAATTTTCACTCCACATTAATTTTCTTAAATTATCCCATTCACACAAAATAAGGGAATCATGTTTTTTATTTAATCTAGTTTTATATGTTTCCTTATCTAAAAAATTATTTAATTCATATGTATGTGATATACATTGTAAAGTAGAATTCATAAAACATGTGTTACCTACATTTGCTAGCCCTGTTAAACCCATGTCTTTAAACTGTTGAAATTCTGGATTTTTCATCTCACTTTCGGAAAGTTGAATCATCTCACCACTCATATTTAATAATTATATAAGTTTACATTTAAACACATTTTAATAAATATTATAAATGCATAGAGATAGAAGAAGAAGGAATACTAATATAAATAATAATAGAAATAATAATAGAAATAATAATAGAAATAATAGAAATGATAATTTAATAGATGATAATGTTAACACTGAAACTGTTTTAATTCATGAATATATTGGACTAATGAGAGAAGTTTTAAATACAAGCAGTCGCGCATCTACTAGATTAAATAATACGCTAAGTTCTTTATTAACAAATATAAATATCTTATTTGATAATTATTATAGATGGGGGAGAGAACAGGGGCAAATGCAAAATTCGCAGACAAGTTCTAATTTTTCCTTTTCAACACCTTTTCAAACTCCTAGTAGAAATACTTTTAGTTCTCCAACAACAACTGATAGATCATGGGCGGATATTGTATCTGGATCAACTACTAGAAGAAATACTAGAATGAGAAACAGAAGATTAAATCGCCCTACCCATCCTCCTCCTATTACTCCCATTATTAGACCAGCAAGTAATTTAACTAATAGAGTTGTTTCACGACCACTTACTACATTTCAAACTTTTTTAAATAATACATTAAACACTGCATCATATCCGAGTTACACATTATCAAGAGAACAAATTAATAATAGTTTAACAACTGTTGCATGGAGAGAAATTCGCAATTCCACAGATCAAACCCTTTGCCCTATAAATCAAGTTGCATTTATAGATGATGAAATGGTAAGTAGAATAAATAGGTGTGGACACGTTTTTTCAACGAGTGCTATTAATAATTATCTTCTTAATTATGATAATAGATGTCCAGTGTGTAGAACAAATTTAAGTATTAATCTTAATAGCATCCCTCCCACAAATAATATAATAAGTAATCAAAATGCTCAAACTACAACAAATACAGAAAGCACATCTGCTTCTACAGATAATGCATCTTTGACAAGAGATGCACCAATAACTTCTTTTACTAATAGACAGCCACGTATTTCGCAACAAACACAAACCTCGACAAATGCAACATCTGCCGTATCTAATCAAACACAAGATACATTATCTAATGAATTAAACAATGCTGTAAATTTGGCATCCAATGCATTTGTTAATGAATTGACTAATAGTCTTTTTGGGGCAACTAATACCCCATCACAAATTAACGCAGAATACTCTTTATATATTCCTACAACTACAAACACACAACAAAATTCAACTTCTTTTTCACAACCCAGTACTACAGGGTTTTCATGGTCTAATAGTTTTACATCTAATCTAACAAATTCCACAAATATACCTGAACAAGAACCAATACCTCAACCTGAACCTATAAACGAACAAGAACCATCAATAGCACATGAACCATTGGAAGAAGAACAATTAGAAGAAGAACCAGAAGTAGAAGAAGAAATACCAGAACCAATACCCTCCCCACCTATAGCACATGAAGAATTACAACAAGAAGATGAACTAATAGAAGAACCTCAAACTGTGACAGAAGAAGAAACAGAAAATTTTACAGAAAATGCTGCTTCTAGATATGTTACAACTTATGTTGAAAGATCATTGCATGAAGATATGGATGATTATGAAGAAAAAAGTGAAACCATATCACATAGAAAATAATGTTTTATAAAATGTTTAATAATATTTTTCAACAATGTTTAAATAATATTATTTGTTAAAGAAACTAGTAATAGATTTTTGACCTGTTTTATTATTATTACTAATTCTTAATGCATCGTTAAAGACAATTTCTTTAACGTTATCATCTCTTAATTTTTTTTTTTTTTCTATAAATTTCTTTTTATCATTTTTATATTTAATCGTTAACTGTTTTAATTTTTGTTTATAAATAGTTTGTTTCTTTGTTTTAATAAAACTAGTCATTTGCTCTAAAACTAAATTAAATATTTGCATAACAGGTTTCATAATCTGATTTGTTATGTAAAAACTATAGTCTGGTTTGAGTTTCATTTTTTTTATATAGTCAGGATGTTCAACTCTATCACCTTGAAGTTTTACTTTACCTTTTGTTTTAATATAAACAAATGGAATTCTAGATCCAACCGCAGGCTTGTTTCCACTATCACGCTTAGCCATTCTATCTGCCAATACTTTATGTGCAATACCTTCAGGATTTTTGTAAAAACCATTTAATGATTTTGATATAATTAATTTATTAATATCTATTTTTTCATCTACCATATCTTTTAAAAATGATTTTACAAATTCTACTGCTTGATCTACTGTACCTCCTTTCATTAATATATCTACAACCTCTCCGTAACAATCTTTTACACATGGTGCATTATCTCGTCTTTTTAAAACAATACCCATTGATTTCATTTTACATTTATTTGGATTTGTTTCATAAAGCATACCTACATAACGTTTTTTCGATAAAAGTAAAAACGGATCAAAGGTTTTTTCATATTCTAAATCATGAGGTGCTTTTAGAAATTTTGTAGCCAATTCTCCTGCTTCAATGGCTAAGTCTATTGTAATTTCTAGCGCCTTTTTTCCAACAATAGGCGTTCCATCTAATTCTGTTAAATTAAAGGAAAAGAACACTGAATCTGTATCACCATAAATATAAGTGGCATTAGACTTAACTCGTCCATAATTTTTAGTATCTACTTCTACATCTCCATAACAATCTTCTACAATTCGTTTTGCATAAAGCAATAGTTTTCTACCAGTTGCTGTTGTAGATGCCGCAATATCCTTATCATAAAAAGCACTTGTTTTAGCACCACTTTGACCGTAAAGTGAATTAGCAACAATTTTTTTACTTAATTGACGTTTGTCAAAAACATTTTTCATAAAGTCATCGTATGTATCTTCAATAGAAACAATATCATTATTTGCAACTGTTGTTTTATTTCCCTTTCCATCCAATATAGAAGTTTCTTGTTCTGTTTTATTAATAAGACCACTGTACTTTTCACCATTTTTTACAGTAACGGTTTTATATTTAATTAATTTTCTTGTGGCTTTTCTGGAAGCCAATAATTCTTTTAAAACAGTAGGCATGATACCTTTTTTATTATTTGGAAATTGCGCATATCTACAGATCTTCCAACCACACTTTTTTTTTTCTGCAGCGGCTTTTGGATTTTTACGAATATATTTATATGTATCATAAGTTACATCAACATATTCATATTCTTTAATATTGTCATAAATAAATTCATTATTTTCATCACGTTCACCTGTAATTTTTATTAACTTACCCTCTAAATTATATTCTTTTGTCCAAACTTTACTATCATGTGAAATATTTTCACTAATCATGCAACTAGGATATAGAGATGAATAATCACAAACAGCAACAGGATTATCAATATAAAGTCCCGGTTTGGGGGGTAACACAATTGCTCCTTCATATCCATCATTGCTGTTATCTTTTGCAATAACAGGCATACACATATTTTTTTCAGCACATTCTTTTGCTATAAATGATAACAATTTTATCCCCTGACCTCTCATGGCTATAAAATCAATTGGTACTGAACAAATATTGGCTTGCTCTGCCATTGCTGTAAAAATATCATTTTTGAATAGTAAATTGTGAACTAAGTTACAATCCTGAAAACAATATTTGGCTACAATAGCCTTTTCTTTTGGACCTTCATTTGAAAGTCTAAAAATATCTTGTGGTGTAACATCATCTTTTGCCAAACACCATCTCACCTTTTTCTTTTTATCAATATCAATATTCGCATTAACAACAAATGTTTTTTCTTTAAAATCTATTTCTTCTATCTTAAACTTTTTCCCCTTACGATATTTATCACTGGAGTGACCAATAATTTCAAAACAAATATAGTGCCCTTTTTTAAGTCCTGTTAAATTTTTAGATTTGATAGTACATTTATCTTTTTTGTTAGTATAATCATAAACACTATCTCCTATAAAGTAAGACGCAACATAATCTAATTTATATGCAGGAAGGTTTTCATTTTTTCTAAAATAATTATAAAGATCAATTTGAATTCTTCCCGGTATTTTAACGTACACTAATTCATATGTACCACTAGCAACTGTTGTAGATGTTTCTTTTATTTCACATTTCTCACCTTTATTACGACCTAAAACCAAAAACTTGTCTAAGACTTTTAATTCTTTTGCTCTATCAATAAGAAACCTCCAATCAAAACCAAAAATATTATATCCAATAATTACATCAGGATCTTCTTTTTGGATTAATTTTGTCCATTCAAGTAAAACATTTTTTTCTTTACGTTTCCAAATAATTTCACTATTAGGAACTTCAGGTGTGTCTGAGCATTCACCTAATGCAATCATGTTATTATAGTATGGCTCACGTTCACCTAAATTTAAAAACGTACTTCCAATAAAAGTGCATTTATCACCTGCTAGTTTCGGAAGAAATTCAAAAGAACGCATTTTTTTTTTATCACACCATTCTAATGCCTTATCTAATATTTCTAATTTTTTACCTGCATCATATTTAATACTTAATGCATAAATTATATTATTCCTTTTAAATTCTGCGGGAATATAAATGTCCCAATCTTTATAAGCGGCTTTTTCTTCTGCATCCATTGCCTCCCATTTTCTTTTTTCCCAAAATTCGTCTTTTCGAAACTCATCACCAACTCTTCTTTCTAAAAGTGTTTCAAGTTTATATTTTAATAAGGTTTGAACTTTTTGAATAAGTTCTTTTTTACTGGGTTTATCTTTTTTTTTATATAAGTAAACACGACTTATATCTTGATGAGAACCATATTTAAATGCTGCACAAACCAAATCAATAAATAGTTTTTCTTTTTCAGTAGTAGGCATTTTAATAATTTCTTTTTTATGAACTGTCCAATACTGAATAATTTCACCTAACAGTTTTTTATAACTTTTAATAGCAACTGGAAAATCACCATGACTAGAAGAGGCTTCTATATCATAACTCATGATTTTCATAGGCACTGCAGTTTCTTTATTTAACAGTGGAAATATATTAGTATAATTAGTACTATATTCATAATGACAGTTAGTGTGTTTATCTTTACTTTTAATTATTTTTGGTAAATTATGAAAAGTAATCCATCCGGATGGACTAATATTTTGAACATGGAAATATCTAAGTAGAGCGGGAAGTGCTGCTTCATACAAGTGTAAATAGTCATTTGTATATTCAAAAAGAAGACCTTTCTTTTTTAATTTTGTTTTTTTATAATTTTTGTGTTCTGTATACCAAAGTTTTTTTGCTTTATTAAAGGCAGTTTCATTTTTAAAACTAAGTTTTAAAAAGGCTAGTTTTTTATGATTATTAAATCCATAAAGTTTTTCCATTTTAGTTCGTTCAACGCTAATTAAAGATTTTTCATAAAATTCACCTAGTTCATTTTTTATAAATTGTTTAAAATATGTAAGTTCTCTAGATGTCCACTTAGATGGTATCAAAATATAAAAGAATGGATTAAAATTTTCTACATGAATACAACATGTTTCTCGTTTTTCATTCATACCAAACATTTTGATAGCAAAATTTTTTGGATCCCCACCTTCATTTACAATATCATCCTTATTATATGTTTGAAAATCAAATAATCGAAATTCTGGTATTGTCATTTATCTAGTATTAAATAGATGTATTTATTATTTTTCAATTTTATATTAATAAAAATAAAATTGAAGATATCTTTTATGGAATATAATTCAATTACTAATATACACCAAAGTACCATGCCTAACGGGTGGAGGAAAAATGCGAAATATTTCAATCATCTTGAGATGTCACACAGTGAGTATGTAAAAAAGAAAAAGAAGTTTCGCAAATGGAAGAAAAAAGAATGCAAAGGTCCATTTATAGATTCTATACGTCGTTTTAGTCGTGATGATGATTGTCAAGATTTATTTAAATATTGCAGTAGATATAAATGGCGTTGTGAGTATTTTAATGTACCTGATATTTTAAGTGAAAATGATAAAAGTATGTATTCATTATATATTTCAAAACAAGATATGAAAAAGTCTAATAATACATTCCGAAAGAGAGGAATGGGGAATGCGAAAAGGCCAAGTCGTTGGAAAAGGGAAAAGGATAACCATAATAAATATTCAGGTAAATGGGTAAGAAAACATGATAAGGTTTACTACAATACTAATGATAATTATATTAAAACTTTTACCAGAAAAGCGCCCAAAGAAGAAGTACAAAAGGATATGTGTAGTATTTGTTGTGAAACTAAATCTACAAAAGAGTTATTCACCGTGCATTGTAAGGGAAAAAGGATTGGTTCTTTTAAAAAGAATCAAGATAAAATTATTTGTAATGAATGCAGGTCAAAACTAGATACTTGTCCATATTGCAGAAGTCATGCCTTGAAGTGTGTAAAATATAAGTCCTCTCGTGAAAAAAGTATGACACTGTGTTCTGCACAACAGTGGGAGAGGAAAAGTCAAAGTAGAGAATTATTAAATAATGTTAGTGAATTTGAATGGCGGAAACGAGCAAGGAAAAAGATGTATCCTGATAAACTCTTATGGGTATATAATGGAGAAGTTACATTTAAAGAATATATTAATAGAAGACACCGTTGTGATTTTTACCAACAACCAAGGCCTCTCCCATTGAAACTTTATAAGTATTACCTTAATAAAAACATTGAATATACTCATTTTAAAAATATCGATGATGAAGTGTATGATGCGTATGAAGAAATTCCAGAGCCAGAATATTATATTGGAAGTATTAAGGTTTAAAATTAAACATTAAAATTAAACTTTAAAATTACAGTTTAAATATAAAACTTTTTTTTTTATTATAAAATGGAAATGCAAATTATTTCAAATGGTATAAGTCAAATTAAATTAAATAAAAATCAAGCATTAAAACTAGAATTAGAAATTAACTTATTTATTAATAAAGATTTTTGGGTAGATATAGGTGATCATTTATATGACTTTCATGCAAAAGATATAAATGTTCCTATTAGTGTTGAAAATATTAAATTTTTAACAATACTACAAATTTTAAAAAAATTGAATATAAAATATGAAGAAGTTAAAAGTAATTAAATAAATTAAATTACAATGACAGACTATTCTTTTATGAAATCAGGTTTTGACAATCTAGCAAGTGAAGACGATACATTGGAAAATATTGGAAGTATCGTGATGGTTTTTATGGAAAATGCAATAAAAAGTGCAGATATTTATGTTAAACATGCAAAAAGAACACAAATTACACCAGAAGATATAAAGAGAGGGTTAATGTTAGAGGTGTTTTTCATGAAGCAGCGACCAAATATGGTTGAACAATGTGAAGAAATGAAACAAAAAATTCAAGAAATTATTGAAGAAGAAGAGGATGAAGAAGAAGAAATTTTTATAGATGATGAGGAACAACCACCAGATGAGGAATTTACAGAAAGCACATGTCAATGTGCTATGTGTAATTGTTTTAATACAATTTATACAAGGTGGGAAAATTTTACTCCTGAACTTCCAATGGAAGTTATTCTTGCAAAACATATTGGGAGCATGTAATATTTATAATGTATTTAAAAATATTTTATAAATAACATTAATGACAGATCAATTAGAAAGAGACATATTAGATTATAGAAGTTATCATAGTCATCCTGTAAATAAACTTATTCATTTTTTTTGTATACCTGTAATTATGTATTCTATTATAGTAACATTTGGTAAATTTTATTTTAGTGTTTATAAGCATAAAAATCATAAATTTCAGTTTCATATGTATTTTGATGAAGCAATCGTTTTATTTTATAATATTTATTATTTAAGTTATGGCTTCAAAATAGGTGTATTAATGTTTTTATATAACTTTATTTTTTATATTTTAAGTTTAAAAATCTATAAACATTTAAATCATAGTAATACTATAACTTTTTATTTATTTTTGTCTGCATTTTTAATACAATTTATAGGACATTTTATAGAAGGAAGTAGACCGGCTATGTTTGTAGGATTAAAACAAACATTATTGCAAGCACCTCTTTTTAACTTAAATTATATTTATCCTAATTTACTTACAAAGTATTAAAAATATCATTTAAAAGTAAATAGTAATTATGTAATAATGAGTGAAAGTATCTCATTAAAAGATAATTCTGAAATAAAAAGTATTTATGAAGGTGAATATAAAATACAAAAATTACTTATAAATGATAATAATTGTTCAGCGCATTTTGAATATAAACTTCTCGTCCGTCGAACGATAAATCAAAATGAAGCATGTAACTTAAAACTTATTACATATAATCCTAGTCATAAGACACATTTTCTTTTACATACAGTAAGTGGTGAAGATGAAATAGACTGTTTAGAAAAAATGTATGAACATATTTTTAAACTAAAAACTACATTAAAAAAAAAAGACAGTCCTTATTTACTATATTCTATAGAATGGTATTGTCCAGACACGAGTAAAATAGTTTCATCTAGTTTTTATGGTAACTCTATTGAACAAATATTAACAAAATTTAATTATGGAAAAAAAGAAAAACTTGTTATTTATAATATGAAATTGTGTCCTACATCATAACCTACAAATAAAGAAAAATAAATAAATAAAATAATATTTTATGTATTTATATGAATAAAATATTATCAAAATCACAAGTAGAACAATGGAAAACAAAAGGTTGGGTTATTATTAAAAATATGGTAAATGTGGAACAATGTTATAAAGATATGAAAAAACAATATCCATTAGATGCAAAAAATCCTATACAAGATTTTGGATCGGGAGGATTAACTAACTTTCCATGTAAATATTTGTCTTTAAATGAAATAACAGTTCATCCCAAACTTATTAGTGCTGTACAGCAACTTTTAAATGAAAAAGATATAATATTAACA